>JYMV01028597.1_pt1 | contig 28130 bp, 28 predicted proteins | sample 338911 | NCBI WGS metagenome assembly JYMV01 (sample SAMN03354496, study PRJNA234377) | hydrothermal vent metagenome | biome: Deep sea; feature: Hydrothermal plumes at the Eastern Lau Spreading Center, Western Pacific Ocean; material: Seawater | place: Tonga | collected 2009 | depth 2000 m m
GACGGGGTCTGCCGCGCAAAATGGGACCTGCAGAGCGGCGAGGTGTATTATTGCATTCGCCGCGTTGTCCTGTTTCTAAAATCCGCCCCCATCAAGTTGGCACCCCATAAATCCGCACCTCTCAAATCAATGTGGCTCAACTTGGCAAAACTTAAATTGGCTCCACCCAGTTCTGCATCAATCAAGTTGGCATAAGCCAATATAGCCTCCGACAATTCAGCCTCACGCAAATTGGCGCCACTTAAATTGCACCGTTCACAGGCTTTAGTTAATTTCAATTTTTGCAAATCCATTTTATCAAAACCATTTGCCGGGCTGCCGATTGCTATTGGCACAGCCAAAGCTGTCATCACAAGCGTCCGTTTGACGATTTTCATTTTGCGACCCAATAGAAAATCTCGATTTACTTCGGATTGCTTTAAAATGTGGGGTTTCGGCATTAATCTTGCCGAAATTCCGCAAACTGTGCGAGTTATAAAAAAACTGGCCTTGGCAATAAGTCGACATGCGGCGTTTATAGGAGAGGACCTATGCTCGAACGATTTCCGGTTGATGCAAATGACTTCGGCGGGCCTGTTTTGGTTACCGGTGCAGGAGGCTGTATCGGAAGCTGGGTTCTAGCTCTACTTACCAGAGCCAGAGTACCCGTTGTCGCATTTGATTTGAGTGAAGACAAGCGACGACCCAGATTATTAATGAACGAGGACGCCTTAGCAGGGGTGACATGGATTACGGGCGATATCGCAAATACCGAGGACGTATCTAAGGCAGTACAGGACAACGCGGCGAATGCAATAATACACCTCGCCGCTCTGCAGGTCCCATTTTGCGCGGCAGACCCCGTCGCTGGCGCACGCGCAAATGTGGTTGGAACGGTAAATGTCTTTGAGGCAGCACGCCACAATGGCCTGAAGCGTCTAGCGTATGCTAGCTCAGTCGCTGTTCACGGCGCGCCGAGCGACAGCCCCTTCCTGACCACACTTTATGGAGCATACAAACTCTGCGATGAAACTATCGCTCGCGTCTATTATCAGGACTGGGGGGTATCAAGCGTCGGCATGCGACCCAGTATCGTATACGGGGTAGGACGGGATCAGGGAATGAGCTCAAAACCGACCGTGGCGTTGCTGGCAGCGGCTGCTGGGCTTGACTATACCGTACCATTTTCAGGACCAATGGGAGCACTGCATGCGGGCGAAGTTGCATCGGCATTCATTAAAGCGGTATCAAAAGAACGGGAGGGAGCGCCTGTATTTGATATCAATGGCGTTGCAACTACCGTGGAACATTGGGTCGAAATCTTGCGTCAAGCACAACCCGAAGCGCGTATAAATGTGGAAGGAGAGGCCTTACCTTTTCCGGGAGATCTGTCAGACAAACCGCTGCGAGATTTTTTGGGGGATTACGGGACAATCGACCTGGAATTCGGAGTCAGGGAAACTTTCTCCGCCTTTAAAGACCTGTTAGCGCGAGGCAATATTTCTGCCGACAACCTTAGCTAAAACGGAAAGATCTGCAATGACGGTCGAATACGAAATTATTGTAACCGCAAACAATTTTCGGCAGCGAAGTGGGTTTCTCGCGCTTGCCAACGCCACATTGATTACCTGTGATTCCGGCCCGGTGCTGTTCGACGTTGGTCATTACTACAACCGAGCGACACTGTTGGAAGGCCTGGCAAACCAGGGCATGACAACAGATGATGTCAAAGCTGTATTTCTGTCTCATCTGCACTTCGATCACTGCAATAATGTTGACCTTTTCCCCAACGCAAAAATTTTGGTTGGTGGCCGAGAGTGGGATTACGCGGGCAATCCACACAAAGATGATATGTACATCCCTTGGATGGTGAAGGAACAATTACAAAAACACGACCTAGAACTGATTGATGATGAGGATCGCATTACTCAGGGTGTTCATTATTTCCCGGCACCCGGTCACACTCCCGCCTCGTTCGTACTTAAACTTGACACGGGAAAATATGGCTGCGTCGTGATAGCTGGTGACGCACTCAAATATCCTAAAGAGGCAGTAACCCGAAAATGCGATATGGCGTTCGATACAATCGCCACCGGCACTTCTACCATCGAACGGATACTAGATATGGCCGACAGGATCATTCTCGGGCATTTCCCTGAACTTATTAAACAGGATGGACAGTTCACTTGGGAAGACGCCGCCGAGTTTTCCTTGATGGTCCGCTGATGCCGTAACCTTTGGGTGAGACCATGCGCTTGATTGATTTTTTTGACCGAGGTGCATCACTTGAACCTGATCGCGCCGCATTCATCGATGAAAACGGCACGCTCAGTTATCGGGAAGCACAAATCCGAACTCATCAAATAGCGAATGCTTTGATGTCTGAAAGTATCGCAGCTGGCGACGTAGTCGCCATCTATAGTCCCAACGATGCCCGTGCTTTTTTGTGTATGCTCGGCATTCTCAGAGCGGGCGCGGTGTACGTAAACTTGAACGGGCTGAGCATGATCGAAGAAAACTTATATGTGCTCAAAGACCGGGACGCCTGCCTGCTTTTCATTCACAGCCTGTTCGCGAAGCATCTTGATTGTATTTCTAAAGAAGCGCCAAAGGTAACGCGCGTGATAGGGATCGATCGCGCTCTCGAAGGAGCGCCTTCCCTAACGCGTTGGTTGGCGCCGCAACCCGAAACGGCCCCGGACATTTCACGAGAACCAAGTGACGTGGCTTGCCTTTTTTCAACTGGAGGCACAACTGGTCGTTCGAAGGCTGCCATGCTTACCAATCGAGCGTTCGAGACTATGATTGCCAACGCGAACACTGCAATGCCGCACAAGGCACCACCTATACACCTGGTCGCCGCGCCTATTACTCACGCGGCGGGGTTGGCCGCTCTCTGGCTACTTCCCTTGGGCGCAACCAACGTGATCCTTGCTCGGCCAGACCCCGAAACGGTGATGGCAGCAATTTCTGAGCATAAAGTTACTACCCTGTTTCTCCCCCCCACCGTCATTTACATGATGCTGGCCCATCCGCGTCTGAATGACTTCGACTATAGCTCGCTCGATTATCTGATTTATGGTGCCGCCCCAATGTCGGTCGATAAACTTAAGCAAGCGATTAAGGCCTTTGGCCCCGTCCTCACTCAACTCTACGGCCAAGCAGAAGCGCCAATGATGTGTACGGTGATGTTACCATTCGAACACGTTCGCTGGCTGGAGACAGGAGCACAACACCGCCTGGCGAGTTGTGGGCGCCCTTGTCTGTTTACTGACCTAGCAATTATGGATGAGTCGGGAAACCTGCTTGGCCCTGATGAACGCGGTGAGATCGTCGTCCGTGGCAACCTAGTAATGGCCGGCTATTACAAAAATCCGGAGGCCAGTGCCACAGTAAGTGCCCATGGCTGGCATCACACTGGAGATATTGGCGCCATAGATCAAGCTGGCTACGTCTATATCCTAGACCGCAAGAATGACATGATCATCTCAGGTGGATTCAACATCTATCCGGGTGAAATTGAACAAGTGTTATGGGCATTACCCGAGGTGCAAGATTGCGCTGTGGTTGGAGCTCCAGACGATAAATGGGGCGAAGCGGTCACAGCTGTGGTTGAACTCGTGGACGGCGCAGCAATAGATGAAGAAGCGATTATTTCCCACTGCAAGACGGAACTCGGCAGCGTAAAAGCGCCCAAGGCCGTTCTTTTTTGGGACAAACTACCGCGCAGTCCAGTAGGCAAGGTGCTCAGACGCACCGTAAGAGAAAAGTTTTGGGCTGATCGCGATCGAACGATCTAAAGTTTTCTCCTCTTAACGAAAATCAGTTGCCCTCATCCAGCGCATCAATCCTTGCTTTGATATCGCGCGCATCCCCACTGTCAGAGGGGAGCCTCTCCAGCAAGTGTTGCCAGAATTTGCGCGCCTCACCCTTCCGTCCCTTTTGAGAAGCTGCCAAACCAAGATACCACATAGCATCTAAGCGAGATGCATCGAGTTCGTTAACTTTTAGGTAATTAACGACCGCAATCGCGGGTACTAAGCCGTCGCCGATACTCTCCATGGCAACTTCCGCCTGGGCCACTAATGCATTAACATCATTTGGTGCAAGCGCAAGTGCGCGGCCATAGGCCAACTCAGAAGCAGAAAGTTCACCGAGAACCCGACGTGCGTTACCGAGTCGCTTCCACCCCTCGACATCGTCTGGGTTTTCTTCTAGTCGTGCGGCCAAGCGCCCGACCATGCTTTGAATCATATTTGCTCTATCATCTGCAGTCATCTCGCCTGCCGCCTCTATATCGGCAGCGCTTGGACCTGGCGCCGTGCTGGGAGCCACAACTGCTGATCGGGACTCCTCCTCAACCGCCCCCACCACCCCGGGCTCCATGCCAAAATCCTCTGTTAACGCCCGAAGTTGAGACTGTAATTGGGGTAGCCAAGGCTCTGATGGGTCAGCCTCTGCCGCGAGCTTTCGCCAGATCGCCAAAGCTTCGTCTTGAGCGCCGCTTTGTGCCATGGCAAGACCCATATAGTAACGCGCGATCGGGTGTCCCGGTTCTCTACCTAGCACCAACTTAAATTGTTGGCGCGCCGCCGGCGTGACCACACCATCTCGGCTAAACACTATTGATTCACCAAGCACAGTCGCAATGTCATTATCATCCGGAGACAAAGCCTCGGCTTCTCGGTAGGCACCGACAGCCTCATTAAAACGCCGAGTAAAAGCATAAGAGCGTGCCAGAAGGGTCCACCCTTCAACATCATTAGGATTTTCGTCGAGCCGAGAAACCAAACTGGCAATTGCCTCATCGAACTCACTTCCACCCGGTGTCTCAGGCGCAACATTGCGACTTGCCAGAGGTTGATCGGGCAACTGGGGACTACCAAGCCTTTGGTACAGACCACCCCCCAACAAAGGAACGACGAGCACCAATGCTAAAACGAGTTTCCAGGCTCTCTGGTTCATTCTGACCGGTGTGTGAATGGCCAAGTCACGGGCTCCACCGGCCGCAAGAATACGTCGCTCGATCTCGGTTAAAGAGGCTTGATATTCCTGATCTGAAATAAGCCCCCTGCGTTGATCAAACGCTAGCTCTTTCAACTGTTGGCGATAGACTTCTAGATCATAGTCCGCACGCGCAACAGACGCTCTCTGTGTTCGCAGCAAAGGACGAACGAGCAACAACACCGCAAGCGCGGCCATAATCAGAAATAGCCACCATGGACTCATCTGTTTAGTCGACTTCCTCGCCGGAGATTAAGTGTTCGACTCGCTTTCGTTCCGATGTACTGAGAGCTTCCGGATGACGACCTTTTGCCCCCGTACGCTTTAGAAAACGCACGACTCCGATTCCAGCAAAAAGCATTATTAGCGCCGGGCCAAACCAAAGCAGATAGGTTTTCGGCTTGATGGGCGGCTTCAGCAAAACGAAATCCCCGTAGCGCGCAACCAAATAGTCAGTAACTGCAAGGTCGCTCTCACCCAATATGATCCGCTCTCTGACAATTTGTCTAAGATCCTTAGCAAGGTCAGCATCAGAATCGAAGATCGATTGATTTTGGCACACGAGGCAACGGATCTGTCTCGCAAGGTCACGGGCACGGGATTCCAACACAGGATCATCGAACGGGGCATCGTTTTCAAATGCAATTGCCCCTGGCAAAAAAAGCGGCACCACCATAAGCACAGTGATGAACCAGCACTTCATCGGCTAAGCTTCCTGATAAGCGGCAACAAATACTTTTCCAGGTCACTTTGGGTAATAGGTCCAACGTGCTTGTAACGAATTCTGCCGGCTCTATCGATTACGAAAGTCTCGGGCACACCATAAACCCCTAGGTCGATACCAGCCCGGCCGTCCTGATCAGCACCAATGCGAAGGAAAGGATCGCCAAGCTCATCGAGCCAAGCACGGGCGTCCTCAGGCTTATCCTTATAATTTACACCGTGGAGTGCGAACGCACCGTTATCTGCCAATTCCATCAAAAATGGATGCTCTACCCGACATGGCAGGCACCAAGAAGCAAATACGTTTACTAAGGCCACCTCGCCAACAAGGTCCGACGAGGCCAAGCCTTTTGTTTGGCTATCCAGCGGCGGCAGATCAAATACCGGAACCTGCTTATCTGCCAGTGCAGTTGGTACCGTGGAAGGGTCGAGTGATAATCCGCGCAACAAAAACGCACACAGCACACCAAATACGATAACCGGCAATAGGTAGAACAAACGGCGTGAGTTCATCGGCCTAGCGCGCCACTTCTGCTGCTGGCTCACCCGCCATCAAACGTCTTCGGCGCCGGTTTGGCGCCCCTACCCGATGACGACGATCGCTTAAAGAAACTGCGCCGCCCAAAGCCATTACCATCGCACCCAGCCAAATCCAAGGAACCAGAGGGTTGTAATAAACACGTGTCGACCAACCTCCCTGACCATCCGGATCACCTACCACGACGTACAGATCGGAAAGCCACGTAGTGTGTATAGCGGCTTCCGTGGTGGGTTGTTGTTGGACAGGATAAAATCGATTTTCGGGCCAAAGTTCAGCAACCAAGCCACCCGCACGTGTAACCGTGAAGTGACCCCGATCCGCTGTATAGTTGGGCCCCTCTGCACGAACGACGCCGTGAAATAGAAATTCGAAACCCGCGACTGAGATAGTCTCGCCTTGACGCATTACCTGAATCGCTTCGGTTCGCCACGCACTAGACGCGGTGACGCCGGCCACCAGCAACGCTACACCAAAATGGGCAAGGCTCATGCCATATGCCGCTCGTGGGATTCTAATTGCACGCTGCAAACTATCAAGCGCCGACACACGAAACAGACGGATTCGCACCGCCCAATCAAACAGCACCGAAGACGCTAGCCATGCGCTGAGCCCAATTCCAAAAGCGCCAAATACTGCATTGCCCCATGCCCGATAAACGCTCCACAACAAAACCAATACAGTCACAGCCGCCACGATCTTAATCCTGGCAATGACGCCTGTAAGATCAGCCCGTTTCCAGGCAAGCATTGGCGCAATTCCTGCGAGCACTATCAGCGGCGCCATCAACGGAATAAAAACGGTATTGAAATAAGGTGGACCTACGGAAACCTTACCCGCACCTAACGCATCGATAAACAACGGGTAAAGCGTTCCCAACAGTACAGTGGCAGCTGCCGCACTGAATAGAAGATTGTTAAGAACTATGCCACCTTCTCGGGAAACTGGAGCAAAAAGGCCACCGGCCTTCAGGAGCGGCGCGCGCACGGCAAATAACGTGAGGGAACCGCCAACCACAAAGATCAAAAACCCGAGTATGAATACACCTCGCGCCGGGTCCGTCGCAAAAGCGTGGACCGAAGTCAGCACCCCGGAGCGAACCAAGAACGTTCCGAGCAGACTAAGCGAAAAGGCCACGATTGCGAGCAATACTGTCCATGCTTTTAAGGCGTCGCGTTTTTCGCACACAATCGCGGAGTGAAGCAGCGCTGTGCCAGCAAGCCAAGGCATGAAAGAGGCATTTTCTACCGGGTCCCAGTACCACCATCCGCCCCAACCAAGCTCATAGTAAGCCCACCAACTACCCAAAGCGATGCCAATCGTGAGAAAACTCCATGCTATAAGAGTCCACGGCCTCACCCAACGCGCCCAGGCAGCGTCAACTCGCCCCTCAATCAAAGCCGCAATGGCGAAGGCGAATGCAACCGAAAACCCGACGTAACCCAGATAGAGAAACGGTGGATGAAACGCAAGACCAGGATCCTGAAGTAACGGATTCAGGCCGTTGCCATCCAACGGCGCCGGGAACACGCGTTCGAATGGATTTGAAGTAAACAAGCTAAAAGAAAGAAACCCAACAGCGATCAACGCTTGCACTGATAATACCCTAGCCCGCAGGGCAGGCGGTAAATTACCACCAAACAGCACGATGGCGCCGCCAAATGTGGCCAAAATCAGTACCCACAACACGAGTGACCCCTCGTGATTGCCCCACACGCCAGCTATTTTATAAAGCATGGGTTTGGCGGAATGAGAATTGCTGGCCACGTTAAAAACTGAAAAATCTGAGGTAACGTAAGCATTCATCAGCGATAAGAAGGCTATTACAATGAACACCCATTGAGCACCAGCTGCCGTACTAGCGACAGCCATTAACCGCCCATCCCCGCGCGCCGCACCAATCATGGGAATAGTTGCCTGAACCAAAGCAACAATAAGTGCCATTATTAATGCGATATGACCGATTTCGACGATCATTCGTTACCACCCTTCCACTGACCCGATTTCTTTAACGCTTCCGCAACTTCAGGCGGCATGTAATTTTCATCATGCTTGGCCATTACTTCATCGGCGATGAAATGAGTGGGGGCATCCAACTGCCCCTGGACAATAACACCCTGACCCTCACGGAACAGACTCGGTAGGATGCCGCGATAGGTCACCATAATGGTATGACTTAGGTCCGTTAAACGGAAATGCACCGTGAGGCCATCAGCATCTCGGATAACACTATCCTCTTCAACCAGTCCTCCCATGCGAATACGTTGCCCCACCTCGATGCCCTTCTCAGCAACTTCAGTTGGACTGAAAAAGAAAACCAGGTTGTCGCGAAAGGCACCAATCACAAGGGCAGTCGCCGCACTGAGAAGCACCATCGCACCTATCAGTGTATATAGGCGTCGTTTCTTACGTGTCATTACTATGGATTGCCATCATCCGAACGAGGCGCGCCACCATCAAGTTCCTGTAACACATTAAATTCGGAACGCCGTGCTCGATAGCTCCATACAGACGCGACAGCGAGCCCGATCAGAACCAGCGCAGCAACCGCGTAGGCAGACCATATAAAACGACCATCTCCCCCCATCGCAAAATATTCCTCGAACCCGTTCATGGGCGTTCCGGAACGATGGCAGCCCTAGACGCGCGCTGCGCCTGCATCATCCGTAAGGAGCGCACTCGAGCAGCTAGGATCGCCGATCGCATCCGGACAAGTAACAATGAAATAAAATAAGCTGCGTAAGCCAATGCCATGACCAACAGAGGCCATAACATTGATTCATGTACAGATGGTGCCGACAATTTCGACACACTGGCTCCTTGGTGCAAAGTGCGGAGCTCAAGTATGTCCACGGAGAATTTAATTATAGGCACAAATACAAATCCGACTATGACCAGGATCCCGGCCGCGCGCGCACCCTTGGTCGGATCGTCAAACGCATCAAAGAGAACCATATAGCCCACAAATAAAAAGAACAAAATTAAGACCGAAGTAAGACGTGCGTCCCAAACCCACCAAGTACCCCATGTTGGTTGACCCCATAACGATCCAGTAACCAAGCAAATAAGGGTGAAACAAGCACCAACCGGAGCAATCGACTTAGCTGCCAAATCGGCCAGCGGGTGCCGCCATATCAAAGCCACAGCACTTGCAGCCGCCATGCAAGTATAACTAAACAGCGCCATCCAGGCAGCCGGTACGTGGATATACATGATTCGGACGGTCTCACGCTGCTCATAATCAGGCGGCGAATTGATCAATGCCAAATATAATCCAACGGGAAAGGTCAGAACAGCAACCACTGACGCCCAAGGCAAAATAAGACCCGACAGGCGCATGAATCGGTTAGGATTCGCAAATCGATGCAGGTTTACCATAACGGAAAGACCTAACGTTATTCGGTAGCCAGACGCAAGCCAGCAGCAGCAGCCCAGGGGCACAATAACACCGCTACCAATAACATAGCGCCGAGCAACATTAACAAGGGGGTGGCATTTAGCCCTGCCACAGCCAAATCAACGGCACTCGCCCCCAAAATCAATACCGGTGTAAGTAGGGGCAACACCAGAAGAGAAACCAGCACGCCGCCGCGGCGCGCTCCAACCGTCAGAGCAGCCCCTACCGCGCCTATTAAGCTCAACGTGGGCGTAGCCAACGCCATCGCCAGGATCATAACCAGAAAGCCGTCACCACCCATATTAAGGAGAATAGATAAGATAGGAGCCGATAGGATTAAAGGCACCCCAGTCACTAGCCAATGCGCCAAGCATTTTGCCAATACAACGGCTTCCAACGGCAAAGGAGCCAGGACAAGCAGGTCTAATCCACCTTCATCGGCATCGACCTGGAATAGTCGATCAAGCGACAACATTGCTGCTAACAACGCTGCCACCCAGATCGTGCCTGCAGCGATTCGCGCTAGCACGTTAAGCTCCGGACCGATGCCTAGTGGAAATAACACAATCGCAAGAACAAAAAACAGCACTACCGACACCGTGTCACTGACACGGCGCAATGCGAGCGTTACGTCACGACGTACGATAGCGATAAATGCATTCATGAGGGCGTCTCTTGGAGCGTCAATATCCGCGCATTTTCAAGCACCAAATCCCCGTGGCTAGCCGCCACGACAACACCCCCATCGGCACGATGCTCGCGGATCGCTGCAAGAAGCGCAGCAACCGACTGTGTATCTAATCCGACTGCAGGCTCATCTAATAGCCACAGCTTCCCGGGCGCTGCCAAAAGGCGCGCAAGCCCGACCCGCCGCCTTTGCCCAGCAGAAAGAAAACGGGCAGGTAAATCGGAGATCTCTCTGAGTCCGAAGTGGTCAAGCGCGGTTACCGTCGCTCTACCGCCACGTAAATTAGACCAAAAATCAATGTTCTCGGCAACTGTGAGTAATGGTTTCACTGCATCAAGGTGGCCGATATAGTGAAGATCATGATGAAAGAACTCGTGGTCCGATATCGACGTACCGTGCCAAAGCACAACACCAGAGGTTGGACGGATAAGACCGGCGATTAGTCGTAAGAGGCTCGTTTTTCCGCTACCATTTGGACCACTAAGCAATAAAGCTTCACTCGCGCCCAGGGAAAACCCAAGCGCCTGGAAGAGAAATCGCTCGCCCCTCCACAATGCCAGATCTCGCCCCTCCAGGATCGTGTCACTCACCCGCAGTACCATTGGATTATTCTATGCCATCCGTCCATGGTGCTCGCTTAGCATAGCGGGTGGCGTCGGACTAGATGCGAACAAAGAAAGGATCAAATTATGAATGAAGAATCTTTCAATATAAACGTGCGAAAATTTCTTAAGAAGCTGGGAATCACGAGCCAACGGGAAATAGAACGCGCTGTCTCGGAAGGAATTGCAAGCGGCCAACTCAAAGGCAATGAAATCCTCTCTGCCAAAGCCCGGATCACTTTGGAAGGGACTACACTGGACCTTAGCATCGACGGCCAAATCGCTTTGGAATAGCGAGACATCAGTGTTCGATGGTTAGTTGGCCTCGCGTAAGGCTCTGATACCAGAACTAAGTGAATCACCAAGCAACGCGATATCCATGGAATACGAAATCATTCGAAATCCGCGTTCCATCCAGTTGCGTCCCCAAGTCACATCCGGAACCGCACAGCCGGCGGCTTTGCCGTTGTCCTTACAAGCACGGAGCACCCTGTCAGTGGCAGACTTAAACTCAGCATGATCAAACTGTGCAGGTATTCCCATAGTGAGCGAGAGATCAAAATGTCCTACGTGTCCAACGTCAACACCATCAACAGCCATGATGTCCGCTGCCCTTTCTACACCACGCGGGGTTTCAATCAGGGCCATAACCAAAGTCCGTTGATTGGCCAGGAGCATTTTCTCAACCACATCGCCGCTCGTGTAATCGTCGTGGGCGCCACTGAACATCGCACCCCGAACACCGTCTGGCGGATAGCGTGTCCAGGAGACAAACTCGCGAGCCTCTTCAACGGACTCTACCATTTGGAACAAGAAACCCATGGCACCAAGATCAAGAAGTCGTGCCACAGTGGCATAATTTTTTACCGCAGGACGAACCAAAGGAACTAAACCAAGCCCCCTACAATACGCAAACTGGCGTTTAATTTCATCCTCTGTCAGACCACTGTGCTCCATATCGTACGTTACATATTGGCAGCCGGCATTGACGAGTATTTGCGGCACCCCCGGGCTTGCAAATTCAAACATCATGGTGCCGAAACTGCGCCCCCCGGCTGCGAGTTCAGCCTTGACCGGATTTTCACGCATTACGCCCCCCCCCCCACATACTTAGCTCTAAAGTGTTAGGAGAGCGTAGAGCATTTCCCCTAACAACGGAATTAACCAGTGAGGCAACAGTTACACATCTAGGTTATAATCCCACTTCAGTATCGGAACCTCGTCGGGGATTAAATAGGAGTAACAAATCATGACTGCCGCGATGATCACTCTGCCAAAATTTATGATGATTGGAGCGGATGCGCACAGGGAAGTTTCGACCGCGCTCGAAAAACTTGGAGTGAAGAAACCTTTAATCGTGACCGATGGCTTTATGCAAGAATCTGGAACATTGACCAAAATCACGTCGATACTGGATGCAGCAGGCATACCTTGGACTGCCTTCACCAACACCGTTCCCGACCCTACTACTGAAGTAATATCAAATGGTGTTGATCTCCTTAGGAGCGGTGATTTTGACTGTCTGATAGCGCTCGGAGGCGGTAGCCCAATCGATACCGCTAAGGCAATGGCAGTGTTGGCAACGCATGGAGGTGCCATGCGAGATTACAAGGTTCCTAATCAAGTAGATCGCTGTGATTATCAAATAGTCGCGATCCCAACCACTGCGGGTACAGGCTCAGAAGTTACCCGCTTCACTGTAATCACCGATACGGACACGGACGAAAAAATGTTGTGCATGGGTCTTGCCTACGTGCCACAAGCTGCATTAGTCGATTACACCCTTACCGTAACAATGCCGTGGAGGCTGACCGCAGATACCGGGATCGACACCTTGACCCATGCGATCGAGGCATACGTTAGCAAAAAACGGAATCCGTTCACTGACAGCATAGCCAAATCATGTATGGCCTTAGTCTCCCGTCACCTCCGAACTGCCTGCAACCAACCCGACAATGCCCCCGCCCGCGAAGCAATGATGCTAGCCGCTACCCAAGGTGGGATGGCTTTTTCGAACGCGTCGGTATGCTTGGTCCACGGTATGAGTCGCCCAATCGGGGCTCATTTCCACGTGCCCCATGGGCTCTCCAATGCCATGCTTTTGCCAGCAGTCACCGCTTTCTCCGCACCCGAAGCCATGACTCGTTATGCAGACTGTGCGCGAGCGATGGGAACTGCCGATGAACTAGACACTCATGTTGTCGCTGTAGAAAAATTGATCGGTGAGCTGTCGAGCCTTAATCACGATCTTAAAGTTCCAAGCCCAAAAGCGTATGGCATCGGCGACAACAAATATTTTAGCCTGCTCGAGACCATGGCTGATCAAGCGCTTGAGTCGGGGTCACCAGCCAACAACCCGCGCGTACCGAGTGTTGAAGAGATCATTGCAATATATGAGGAAATTTGGGCATAAGATAACGATTTGCCCATTGTTGACAACATATGACGGTGGGTGTTAGCCAACGCAACCCTTATTTGACTAGATTTTGGCAACTGGTCAACCCCGGCAAATACAATGCAAAGTTATGATGACAAAAATGGAGTGATCTGGTTTGACGGAGCAATGGTGCCGTGGCGGGACACCAAAATTCATGTCCTGACTCACGGACTTCATTATGCTAGTGCAGTATTTGAAGGACAACGTTCCTACAATGGTAGGATTTTTAAGCTTGAGGAACACACTGAGCGTCTTATCCACTCGGCAACTACTCTTGGTTTCGAACTGCCTTTTTCTGCCGCAGAAATTAACTCCGCCAATTATACGGTGTTGGAGGCCAACAACATCGTAGATGGGTATTTGCGCCCGGTTGCTTGGCGCGGCAGTGAAATGATGGGCGTCTCCGCACAAAAATGTGCAATTCACGTCGCCATCGCTGCATGGGAGTGGCCTTCCTATTTTACACCGGAGGCACGTTTAAAAGGGATACGGCTCCAATGGTCGAAATGGAAACGACCGTCGCCTGAAACAATACCTGCTAAGACCAAAGCAGCTGGCCTTTACATGATCTGTACGCTTAGCAAACACGCTGCCGAGGCGGACGGCTTTGATGACGCGTTAATGCTAGACTGGCGTGGTCGTGTTGCCGAGGCAACAGGAGCTAACATCTTTTTGGTCATTGGTGGCGTTCTCCACACCCCCACTGCAGACTGTTTCCTTGATGGAATTACTCGGCGCACCGTAATCAACCTAGCTCAGGTCCGCGGCATAAAGACCGTGGAGCGGATCATTATGCCGGAAGATCTCGCCGATGCTAACGAGGTATTTGTTACAGGCACTGCTGCTGAGGTCACGCCTGTGAGTCAAATCGGAGATGATTTGCAGTTCCAGGTAGGCCCGATCACCCGGCAGTTGATCGACGATTACACCGCACTTATCAACGGTGGCGCCGAGGGGCCTTTGTCTGCCCAAGCTGGTGGTGCCAGCTGAAAAACACTGAGCCTATCAACTGGCGGTTGGGCGCACTGCGCTGCACTACTCAGCGATGTCGGTCATCCGCCGCATCCCAACGCGCAGTAGCTAATTCATCGCCTGATCGAGCATCAACCCATTTTCCGCCGTCGGCGGTTTCCTCGAATTTCCAGAACGGCGCCTGAGTCTTTAACCAGTCAATCAAAAACTGACATCCCTCCAGGGCTGCTGCCCGATGTGCCGAGGCGGCAATAACGAGCACTATTTGCTCACCTGGCTCAAGGCGGCCGTAACGGTGAATGATCAAGACAGCATCCAGTGGCCAACGCGCCAATGCTTCAGTTTCAATTTCAACTAATTTTCGTTCAGTCATACCGGGGTAGTGCTCTAGGGTCATTGCACCAGATCCACCATCAGCGCCAATATCTCGAACCACGCCCACGAAACTAGCAATGCCACCAATATTATGGTTCCCGCGGCTAAGTGCAGACAACTCAGCACCAACATCAAACTCCTCGCGCTGAACCTTGATCACCCGACATCTCCGCGCCCACCAGTCACAGGTGGGAACAACGCCACTTCATCTTCAGGCGACAGAGGATAGTCGAACCCAACATATTCTTGGTTGACTGCCACTCGCACCACCGACCGATCAGCTAGTGCCTCCGCATAACCCTCGCCTCGTCCGCTCAGCCAATCCAGGAGATCAGTTACAGTGGCGACTTCTGGTGGCGGCTCGAGCCGTTCCTCACCAGTACCAATTTTTGCGCGCAACCAGGCAAAATACAAAAGCTGCATAAGTTCTTATCATGCTCCACTTGGTGGCAATTTACTCGACCTCGTTGAAAGGCATAAAATCAACTGTCGAGCCACATTTAAGATACTGCATATCCTCAGGTAATTCGACTAGCCCATCGGCAGACGACACCGCTGACAAAATTCCAGCGCCTTGACGTCCCGCTTTTTTTGCAACTAACCCACCATTGGTATCGGTACTGAGCACACACCGCACGTATTCCCGGCGCTGTTTCTTTTTCCTATGAGAGAACCCGGCCTGCACAGGGTAAAGTCTTGGCGGCGGCTCATTTGCGCCAGCGAGACACAAAATTAATGGGCGTGCAAATTTCAGAAAGGTAACTATCACTGCCGCTGGATTGCCCGGCAATCCGAGATAAGGAACCGGGCAGGCATCTGTTCGTACCGTTCCCAAAATCAAAGGCCGTCCCGGCTTGATCGCTAGCCGCCATATATCGATCCTCCCTTGCCCCTCCACAACATCACGGACATGATCTTCCTCACCAACGGATACACCACCTGAACTGATTAATAGGTCGTGGGTCCTCGCAGCCTTGGTGATGGCATCAGCAGTCTTCTTGGGATCGTCAGCCAAAATACCTAAATCGCTCACCATACATCCGAGTGACGTCAACAGGGCTCGGAGCGCAACGCGATTTGAATCATAAATTTGACCAGGCGCCAGCATGGTGCCTGGTTCCCGCACTTCATCCCCTGTTGAAAAAAGAGCTATGCGCAAGCGCGTGCGAACCACCAATTCTGTACAACCCACAGCCGCCATTAAAGCTAAATCCGCAGCACGCAGCCGACGACCACCTGAGAGCAACATATCGCCGATCGTAACATCCTCTCCCGGTAACCGCCGGTTGGCGCCGCGATCGATTCCACTCGGAAAAGTCACCCTAGTGCCATCGAGTTGGCAGTCCTCCTGCATAAACACTGTGTCGGGCGCGTCGTCGCCTTCTCCGACCGGCATCATTGCGCCGGTAAAAATGCGCAATGCCTCGCCTCTCCGGACAGGACGATGAAAGGGTTGGCCAGCGGCAATACGCCCGATTAGAGGCAATACAGTATCCCGGCCAGGTGACAAATCATCGTAGTAAACAGCGTAGCCATCAACCGCAGAATTCGCATGAGGTGGCACATCGTTCGATGCTATCATGTCAGATGCCAAGATCCGACCACACGCGGAAACTAACGGGATAGTCTCAATCCCCGAAACTGGGGAAACACGTTTTTCAATCAACGCCAACGCCTCATCGAGAGGCATGAGGGCACCACCGTGGGCAAAACAATCTTCGCTAAGCTGAGTCATTTATTGATGTCGCCAAATCACAACGAGCAACAACGAATTCACCGATTCCCGTTATGTCATGCGAGTTAAATACTGGACGATCCATATCGGACAAAGGGGTATCGGTGACGATTGCAATTACGTTAGGGTCATCACGATACAATGGTGTGTCACTATATCCAGCCCTATACACTTCAATTTTCTCGTGATCCCCAAACTTAAAACCCTCAACCAAAACCAGGTCGACCGGGGTCATCTTTTGCAATAGTTCGTTTAGAGTAAGTTCAGGACAGGAGCGCAGTTCATGGGTCAGCGCCCATCGGGTGCGTGAGCCAACCATCACTTCGCGAGCACCAGCAGCCCGATGTTTATAGGAATCCTTCCCTGGCTGATCGATGTCAAAGGCATGATGGGCATGCTTTATTGTCGATACTGAAACACCTCGCTCAACCAACTCGAGCACTAACCGCGTCACCAGAGTAGTTTTCCCACTGCCGCTCCAACCCGCAATGCCGAGTACTTTCACCGACAAACACCCTGATCTTCACCCGCGACTATATGGCGATACCCTATTTTCCAATAACCATAACCAGTAATCACGGTTAGTACTGCAGCTATCCATATAAGGGCCGAGCCCATCTCGGATACACTCCAAAAAACCCCCTTCGGCCAGTGGATTGCTTCACCGGCCAATAACATCCCCAACGCGGCAAATTGGGCGGCAGTCTTCCATTTTGCGAGCGGGCTTACCGGCATCCTTATACCACGGTTGGCCAAATACTCTCGAAGACCTGAAACTAGAATTTCGCGGCAAATTATCGTCACCGCTGGCACCAAAGGCATATTCCCAACCGACAACAGAACAGCGATGACAGCAGCAGCCAACATCTTATCCGCAATGGGATCTAGCATACGCCCAAAATTCGTGGTTGCGCCCAGTCGCCGTGCTAGTAGCCCATCAAAATAATCAGTTGCGCCCGCAACCACAAAAATAAACAAGGCCACCCAATTAGACCACACCCCCGGGAGTTGGAAAGCCAGCAGCAAAAGCGGAATTGATATTATCCGCAAGATTGTCAGAGAGTTTGGAAGGCAATGGATCATGGTTGTTCGCTCGAGCACGTTACTCAAAGCATTCGTTTACTTGGTTAAAGGGTGAAGCTCCAATTTACTTTAGTTATCTCTGTGAAAATGATCGTAAATGAGCTGTGCGATCTTACGGTTAATGCCGCCCACCTCCTGAAGATCATTCAGACCGGCGTCGGCAACCGCCCTGGCCGAACCAAAACGATACAAAAGTGCGCGTTTTCTTTTGGCCCCAACGCCTGGTATTTCGTCCAGTTCAGAGCGACGGATATCACGCGAGCGTCGCGCTCGGTGCGTACCTATTGCAAAGCGATGCGCCTCGTCTCTCAAACGTTGAACGAAGTAAAGTACGGGATCTGAAGGCGCGAGCATTATTGGAGCACCGCCAGGCAGGTAAATGCGTTCACGCCCAGATTCACGTTCCGGACCTTTGGCCACCGCAGCAAGCGCAACGTCGCGAACACCTAAATCCGCAAACACCTCGCCCACGACCGAAAGGTGCCCAGTACCGCCGTCAATCAGCACTAAGTCGGGCCACTGCTCGTCAGCACGATCAGGGTCTTCCTTTTGCAAGCGCGTGAACCGCCTCGTGAGCACCTGGCGCATCATGCCATAATCGTCACCAGGTGTGATCTCGGCACTACTCCCAGGTTTACCATCAACCCGGATATTAAATTTTCGGTACGCATTTTTGCTAAGTCCATCAGGCCCAGCGACAATCATAGCTCCCACAGCGTGTGAACCTGCGATGTGGCTATTGTCGTATACCTCTATCCGACGTGGTGGAACATCGAGTCCTAACGTTTCCGCTAGACCTTCCAGCAAGCGTCGCTGGGACGCGCTTTCCGCGAGCCTACGACTAAGAGCATCGCGAGCATTGGCTAAAGCGTGTTTTACCAGCCGACGCTTCTCGCCTCGGCGCGGAACAAGTAATTGCACCCGATGATCGCTGTGAAGATTCAAGGCCTCCTCAATGAGATTCGGCCGCTCGATACCGTGGCTCAAAAGTAAGTGCTTTGGAGCGCTGCGCCCTTCGTAGAATTGACCGACGAATGGTCCAAGGACTTCTGCAACTGTGGCCCCGCGGTGGTGCATTGGGAAATGAGCGCAATTACCATAATTGCTGCCTCCCCGGAAGAAAAACACTTGAATACAAGTCTGCCCCGCCTGTTGGTCCACAGCAATCACATCTGCATTATCAACCGACCTCACATTTATTCCCTGGTGTGATTGTATATGTGCAAGCGCACGAATGCGATCTCTGAGAACAGAGGCCGTCTCGAATTCAAGTTGTTCACTAGCTTCCCGCATGCGTACTGCCAGAGCATTGCTCACTTTGACACTCTTACCAGACAGGAAGTCGCGGGTCTCTCCAACCAAACAATCGTATTCCTCTCTGGAGATATAGTCGACGCACGGTGCCGTACAACGTTTGATCTGATATTGCAGGCAAGGCCGTGATCGGCTTGAGAACACGCTGTCGGAACAGGTTCGCAATGGAAAGGCGCGTTGCAAGGCGTTCAAAGTGCGGTTGACAGCACCAGCCGAAGCAAAAGGGCCAAAATACTCGCCTTTTCGTGACCGCGCACCCCGATGTTTAAGTAGCTTAGGCCAGGGGTGGTCACCAGCGAGAAGGATATAAGGATGTGATTTGTCGTCTCTTAGGACAACATTATATCGAGGTCTTAACCGCTTTATTAGATTGGCTTCAAGTAACAGCGCCTCAGCTTCAGTGTGAGTAGTGATAATTTCAAGCGCGCTAGTCTCTCGAATCATTCGAGATATGCGCTCTCCATGGGACGCAGACCTAGTATAACTAGAGACCCGTCGCTTAAGATTGCGGGCTTTCCCCACGTAAAGAGCCTTCCCGCTCGGATCCAGCATACGATATACCCCGGGCTGGCCGGGCAGAGTGCTGACGCTCGCACGGATCACCTCCACGCCGATTTTACCCTCATCCGGTGCGCCGGCGGCGGAGCCTCCTCGATCGTTCCCTTGGTTTTTGTTAACCCCAATCACAATGCTAAATATTAGGCCCAAAAGGGACGCCGTCAACGTGAGACCCACGTTTACAGCACGCACAAAACCCTAATCTTCTCCGTCAAAGCGGGACTATGCCAAGTTAAGCAGCGACCATAGAGATGATATCCACGAAACCTGTGGGGAAGTATGTGGATAATTAATGGGATGCGCGCGCAGCGAGGCGGGAAGCCACTCTTTCGACAGGTTTGCCTAAAAAATCATCAAATCTCATAACTAATTGAATTTACTCAATTTTAAGATGGGCTATTTTCCCCTGTTGCTGACGAGAAAATGATAGCCATTCAAGGCGCACTATGTAGTCCCCCCGGTCAACGCTTGTGAACAAATTTATGCGATTTGTGCGGCCCAGCGCCGGCACTCGCTACTCTCTACGTCAAATCCTGGCCATGACAAAGGGGGGAAACGCTGGATAATGCATCAATCCCCGGCCTAACAAAGCTTAAGTATCGGTGGTTCGCTCAATCTCGACCCCAACGGTTGTATCGTCGCCGAGAACATCCAGTTTCTCAACTATAACCCTGGCTCGAGCCACACGCTCATCCTCTAGGCAAAATTCGACAATTCGCTCAGCAAGACTTTCTACCAAATTTATGTGCTCGCTCCCTACTAGCTGTCTAATGCCCACTACAACGTCGTCATAGCTGACCACTTCGTCGATTGCATCCTGCCCCGGCGCCGAAAGATCACGAATATCTAATTCTACAGAAACTCGGACCCGCTGCGGCGCGTCACGTTCGTGCCGATGCACGCCAATTCTGCAAGGCAGCACCAAGTCGCGTACGAACAGGCGATACCCCAGCGGGCGTGATACCAGCCGAGGCACCGGGCTTTTGTGATCACTATCACCACTAAACGATTTCGATCCACTCAAGTCTGCATTACTCCTTCGCCATTTGAGTCGGATGGGCCAACGACCAGCTCAAATGTTGACCACCGTCAAGCGCAATCATTTGTCCAGTCATGGCGTGTGCGCCAAGAATGTAATTTACCGCTTCAACAATGTCTTCGAGCTTAGTCCTCCGTCGCAATGGCAAGGCCCGCCATTGCTCCTCAAATTCGAACTCAGTTTGTCGCATGCTGGGCAGGGTTGGGCCTGGTCCAATTCCATTCACGCGGATGCGTGGCGCCAACGCCAACGCTAGCGTCTGGGTCATCGTCCAGAGTCCAGCTTTACTTAGGGTGTAAGAAATAAAATGTGGGGTAGGGTTCCACACACGTTGGTCAATAATGTTGATTACGTTACCTTCTGCATTTGCTGAAAGTTGCCGGGCAAAAGCCTGCGTGAGCATAAGTGGCGCAGTCAAATTGACACTTAAATGCGCTCCCCAACTTGCTCTATCCAAGGTTTCAATGTTGTCCCCTTCAAATAGTGCTGCGTTGTTGATCAAACAATCGATGGATCCTAATGCCTCCGTTGCCGCCGCCACGAGATCCATGGTCTGTCGCGGGTCTGTTAGATCCGCAGCAAGAGGGATCGCTTGCGACCCGCCCTTCTCAATTTCCGCGACCACCTCATCGGCGGCGCTTTTCGAACGATTATGATGCACCACAACACCCCACCCCGCCGTGCCCAGAGCAAGTGCAATGGCACGACCTATTCGGGTTGCAGCACCGGTAATGAGGACTTTTCCCTGAGTCATACTGAAGAATTTGGCTGAATCTCTCGTTTGGTGCAAGAAAGCGCTTTTAGCAATGACACCTCGAGAAAATTTGGAGTTACATTTCGCATACGACTTAAATTTATCGACTCCAGTGCCCACTAAAACTACAGCCGACAATAGTCAGAAAATAAGTGTGACTCTACAAAACATTAATTTTCACAACAAACATCGTTGCCTGGCCAGGACAGCATACCATCCACGCAGAACCCTATCCTTTAGACCCCCCACGAACGGCACGTCTCCGGCCAAAGGAACCACGCTTAGCGCTACCATTCAAGCCCAGATCGACAGCTTGAAGACGTCGGACTTCGTCACGCAAACGCGCCGCCTCCTCAAACTCGAGATCTGCCGCAGCGTCGCGCATCCGTTTCTCTAAATCATCGATATGCGCACTCAAATTATGACCAATTCTATGGTCAACACCCTCCAAACCGATGTCAACTGTCACATAATCTGACTCGCCCACATTTTGCAGAATTTGGCTGATAGACTTTCGGATGCTACTCGGTGTAATCCCATGCTGCTCATTGTAACTTTCTTGTTTTTTGCGCCTCCGGTTTGTTTCATCAATCGCAGCCTGGAGCGAATTAGTATTTCTGTCTGCATAGAGGATACATCGTCCATCGATATTTCGTGCGGCACGACCAATTGTCTGAATCAATGAGGTTTTCGAACGTAAAAACCCCTCCTTATCGGCATCTAATATCGCAACAAGAGCACACTCTGGTATGTCCAGCCCTTCGCGCAGCAAATTGATTCCAACGAGTACGTCAAATACACCTAAACGCAAGTCGCGAATAATTGCAATCCGCTCGATAGTATCAATATCCGAGTGGAGATAACGTACTCGCAAACCATTTTCACCCAAATATTCTGTAAGATCCTCCGCCATTCGTTTAGTCAAAGTGGTAACAAGTGAACGCTTACCCTGGGCGGCACAAGTTCGGCACTCACCAAGCAGATCGTCCACCTGCGATGATGCCGGGCGCACAAGGCATACGGGATCAATCAAACCGGTAGGCCGAATTAACTGTTCGATAAAAACGCCATGAGTCTGACCTAACTCCCATGGCCCCGGAGTTGCGGATACGAACAGTGTCTGTGGGCGCATTGCATCCCATTCCTCGAACTTAAGCGGTCGATTATCGATGCACGACGGGAGTCGGAAACCATGCTCGGCAAGCGTGGATTTCCGATTGAAGTCCCCTCGAGACATCCCTCCTAACTGTGGCACCGTAACGTGACTTTCGTCCACGATGACCAGTGCGTTCTCAGGCAAATATTCGAATAACGTCGGAGGAGGCTCTCCAGGGCTTCGGCCCGTTAAATAACGCGAGTAATTTTCGATCCCTGCACAGGATCCCGTGGTTTCCATCATTTCGAGATCAAAGGTGGAACGCTGTTCCAGCCGCTGTGCCTCGAGCAATTTCCCTGCTGACACAAGCTCTTCCACTCTGTCACGAAGTTCGGTGCGGATGCCCTTAATCGCCTGCTGCATTGTTGGTCGCGGTGTAACGTAATGGCTATTAGCGTAGACCCGGATATCATTCAGCTGCTGGGTTTTCTCACCGGTAAGAGGGTCAAACTCGACAATGGATTCGATATCGTCACCAAAAAGTGACAAGCGCCACGCTCGATCCTCGTAATGAGCTGGGAAAATCTCAATGCTATCACCTCGCGCACGGAACGCACCTCGCACAAAATTTGTGTCGTTACGTTTGTATTGTAGCTCAACCAGTCGCCGAAGAAGTCGATTGCGCTCGATGTGGTCACCTGCAGTCAGATCAATGACCATCTGTGAATATGTCTCGAGTGAGCCAATGCCGTAAATACAGGACACACTTGCAACAATTATGACGTCGTCATGCTCCAGCAGCGCGCGCGTCGCTGAATGACGCATCCTGTCAATCTGTTGATTAATTGAGGCGTCCTTCTCAATATAGGTATCAGAGCGTGGCACATATGCCTCAGGTTGGTAGTAGTCGTAATAAGACACAAAGTATTCCACCGAATTTTCAGGAAAGAACTCTGCCATCTCGCCATACAACTGAGCAGCAAGAGTTTTGTTCGGAGCAAGAATCAAACTTGGGCGCTGCGATTTTTGAATCACTTGCGCCATGGTGAATGTCTTGCCTGAACCCGTGACCCCAAGCAAAACTTGCTCCCGCTCACCTCGGGCAAGACCGTCCATAAGTGCCGCAATAGCAGATGGTTGATCGCCAGATGGCGCAAAATCAGAACGGAGTTCGAATTGCTGTACCACCGGCTTAGTATTTTCCCTACTGGCGGCTTGCATTTCCATAATGGGCATTTTTCCTTCACCACAACGTACAGCAAGGTTGAACCTTTTGGTTCAACGGCATTGGGAAATCTACGGTGAAATTTAACTCAATTACCTAACTTTCCTTGCCCCAATTTTCAGTAACAGCGCGCTCACGGATCCGATCCATGGCACGTTGAATGTTTTCAGAACTATTCGCATATGAAAATCTCATATAGCCCTCTCCGTAGGCACCAAAACTCGTGCCCGCAACTGCTGCAATACCCAGTTCATCCAATAGGAACGTTTCCATTTGTTTCGCAGCAAGCCCCGTCCCGGTAATATTAGGCATGGTGTAGAATGCACCCTGGGGCAAGATCGAAGAAAAGCCAGGAATCAAGTTAGTTTCCTGGACAATCAGTTTGCGTCGCTCATCAAATGCTCGTGCCATTTCAGCAACAGAATCCTGCGGACCGGAAAGGGCCGCGATCGCAGCAAACTGAGTGGCAGCGTTTGTGCACGAAACGGAGTTGATATTGAGACGGGTTACTATATCAACTAGCGGTTCCGGCCAGACACCGTACCCGATCCGCCAACCTGTCATTGCATAAGTCTTGCTCCAACCATCTAGGATGATCAATCGATCGCGCAATGACTCATACTCCAGAAGCGAAACAAACTCAGCACCTTCATAAAGTAAACGCGAATAAATTTCGTCCGACAGCACCATAACCTCTGGGTGCGCTTCTAGCCCTCGCACCAGCCGATCAAACTGCTCACGTGGCACTACGCCACCAGTCGGGTTCGCTGGGCTATTGAGGATGACTAATCGGGTTGCAGATGTGACCTTATCCAAGACTTCCTCGGCATCGAAGGCGAATTGGTTTTCTTCACGCAAAGGGATAGGCACTGCTTTAGCACCAGAGTAATTGATCACAGACTCGTAAATAGGAAAACCTGGGTTGGGATACATGATTTCAGCTCCGGGTTCGCCGAACATCAGTATGGCGTACCACATAGTAACCTTCCCACCTGGCACGATGACTACCTGATCAGGACTAATTTCCACGGCCCTAAATTTAGCAACATCCTCGGCCACCGCCTCACGCAACGGTAATATCCCATTCCCCGGCGTATATCCGTGATGGCCATCAGTTAGAGCCTGTTGCCCTGCCTCTACGATGTGATCGGGAGTTCGAAAATCGGGCTGGCCGATTCCCAAATTGATAATGTCATGACCTTGCGCCTCCAAGACCTTGGCCCGAGCCAAGAGCTCAAATGCGCTTTCGGTGCCGAGCCTAGCCAGTCCTGAAGCTAGTCGCACAAACCCCTCCCTGTTCCCCAAAATTGATTGTCAAACGGGAATTATGCTTCAGGTGGGAAGTCACTGCAATCTGCCTACTTCACCGTTTACCGTTGCAAGGGTAGGGTTGGCCAGCGTAGCTTTCGCTTAACATTGTTTTTCTCAGAGACTCTCTATGTCTATGTCGATCCTTGCCACAACCCTCGATCGTATCAAACCGTCACCGACTATGGCCGTCACCGCACTTGCCCGCGAACTTAAAGCTGCGGGGGAGGATGTAATTGGCCTCGGGGCAGGCGAACCCGATTTCGATACCCCCGAACACATCAAGGACGCTGCGATAACAGCACTACGCAATGGCGAGACCAAGTACACTGCCGTGGATGGCACTCCCGAACTTAAGGAGGCGGTGTGTGCCAAGTTCAAGCGCGATAACGAGCTCGACTACAGAGCTGATCAGATCAATGTCGGGGTCGGCGGCAAACACGTTATGTACAATGCCTTTGTTGCAACACTCAATCCAGGGGACGAAGTTATCATTCCAACACCCTACTGGGTGTCCTACCCAGACATGGTCTTACTTGCGGGTGGCGAACCGGTGCCAGTAGGCACTAGCAGCGACTCCGGTTTTCGTCTCGCACCTGAAAATCTTGAACAGGCCATCACACCCAAAACAAAATGGCTGATACTGAACTCACCCTCAAACCCCTCCGGCACAGCATACGATCGAAGTGAATTGAAGGCTTTGACTGAAGTCTTGGTACGACACCCCCATGTATGGGTGCTCTCGGATGATATATACGAAAAAGTCGTCTACGATAATTTTGTGTTTACCACGCCGGCACAAATTGAGCCTTCACTTTATGACCGCACTTTGACCGTAAATGGCGTGTCCAAGGCTTATGCGATGACGGGCTGGAGGATCGGATTTGCTGGCGGCCCAACAGAACTAATCAAAGCAATGGCTAAGGTACAGTCTCAAAGCACGTCGAATCCCACCTCGATTTCACAAGCAGCAGCAGTAGCCGCACTAAACGGTGATCAGGCTTTCCTGGAACCTCGAAACGCTGCATTTAAGAAGCGCCGAAACACGGTGGTATCAATGTTGAACCAAGCCGATGGCATCACCTGTCGAACCCCGGAAGGCGCATTTTATGTGTATCCAAGCTGCACCGGCGTGATCGGCAAAAAAACTTCTGGCGGCACCAGAATTGAAACCGATGAAGAATTCGCGAGATATTTACTTGAATCAGTTGGTGTTGCGGTGGTTTTCGGAGAAGCCTTTGGCTTAGGACCTCATTTCCGTATTTCCTATGCGACTTCAGATGAATTACTCAAAGAAGCGTGCCAGCGTATCCAGAACGCTTGTAGTGCGTTAACTTAGAAATATGGACCAAGATTCACCGGTTGAGATTGGCTATTCCGCTTGTCCGCACGACTGCCCGAGCACTTGTGCGCTTGAGGTAGAATTACTTGATCAATATCGGGTGGGACGGGTACGTGGTGCACGCGCGAATAGCTACACCTCCGGCGTGGTCTGCGCCAAAGTTGCGCGTTACGCAGAACGCACCCACCATCCAGATAGATTGACCAATCCAATGCGTCGCATTGGCGAAAAAGGCTCCGCCGATTTTGAACCAATTACTTGGGATGACGCTCTTGATGAAGTCGCCAACGCTTTTTTAAAGGCTTCCGAAAGACACGGGTCAGAGGCAGTCTGGCCTTACTATTATGCTGGCACCATGGGTCTTCTGCAACGCGATGGAATAAACCGTTTGCGGCACGCAATGAAGTATTCAGGCCAACACAGCACAATTTGCGTGACCTTGGTCGACGCCGGATGGAACGCCGCAGTAGGAACATTCCGCGGCCCTGACCCCAGGGAGATGGTCGAGTCAGACCTAATCATCTGTTGGGGAGGGAACCCGGCTTCCACCCAAGTCAACGTCATGACACACGTTCAGAAAGCGCGCAAAAAACGGGCCGCCAAACTCGTGGTCATCGACCCCTACCTGACCCGTACGGCCCAGGTCGCGGATATGCATTTAGCTCTCAGACCGGGCACGGATGGAGCTCTCGCGTGCGCGGTAATGCATGTGCTGTTTCGGGATGATCACGCGGATCGTGACTACATGGCCAAATTTGCCGACTGCCCTGATCTTCTGGAAACCCACCTGAAACGCCGAACGCCAGAATGGGCGGCCACAATTACAGGTTTAAAAACCTCCGAGATAGAGACCTTCGCCAAACTATATGGCGAGACAAAACGTACTTACATCCGAGTCGGTTATGGCTTTTCTCGCTCTCGCAATGGCGCTGTGAACACCCACGCTGTCGCGTGTTTGCCGACGATCACAGGTGCATGGGTCCACCCCGGAGGCGGTGCTTTTTACTCGAACAAGAACATTTATCATTGGGACAAGACCCTAATAGAAGGACTCGACTCTCACGACCCGTCACTCCGGATACTCGATCAATGCCGGATTGGTCCTATTCTGACTGGCGATACGACGGATTTGGGCGACGGTCCACCCGTGACCGCGATGTTGGTGCAGAACACCAATCCAGCTGTGGTGGCGCCAGAATCTGTCAAGGTACGGGAAGGACTGTTGCGCGAAGACCTGTTCTTCTGCGTACATGAACAATTCATGACTGACACAGCTACTTACGCAGACATTCTGCTGCCAGCAACCACTTTTCTCGAACATCATGATGTGTACCAAGCCGGCGGCCACCAACATATCACGCTAGGCCCCAAGCTAATTGAGCCTGTTGGCCAATCTCGGTCAAATCACGAGGTGATCTGTGGATTGGCCGAACGCCTTGGTGCGGCGCATCGGGGCTTTGCTATGACTGAGTGGGAGATTATCGATGAAACCCTCAAAACATCAGGCTGGGGTAGCGCTAACGAATTGCGGAATAATCGTTGGATTGACTGTCAACCCAGCTTCGAAGATGCCCATTTCCTGAACGGTTTTGCATTTCCCGATGGCAAATTTAAATTTGCACCCAACTGGGCGGCACAGGGGCCCAACCACAGTGATCTGCCAATGATGCCGGATCATGTCGAACTGATTGAGGCTGCCGACGATACACATCCTTTCCGCCTAGTGACCGCACCTTCCCACAACTACCTCAATACCTCTTTCACCGAGACCGCGACCTCAATTGAAAAAGAATCGCGCCCGACTGTTAAGTTGTGTAGTGCCGACGCAACTCGTCTTCACGTAAAGGCGGGCGATAAGGTACGGGTTGGTAATCGACGCGGCGAAATCATCGTCCACGTTGAAATCGCCGGTAGTCAGCAATCCGGGGTCGTAGTGATTGAAAGTATCTGGCCTAATCGCG
>JYMV01038964.1_pt1 | contig 27991 bp, 9 predicted proteins | sample 338911 | NCBI WGS metagenome assembly JYMV01 (sample SAMN03354496, study PRJNA234377) | hydrothermal vent metagenome | biome: Deep sea; feature: Hydrothermal plumes at the Eastern Lau Spreading Center, Western Pacific Ocean; material: Seawater | place: Tonga | collected 2009 | depth 2000 m m
TAATAGGAAGAGGTATTTGGGTCAACCCCAGTATCTTCAAACCCGCTCAAGGAATTGTAAGCAACATTGCCCACAAGGGTATACGTTCCAATAATATCCCTGTAAATATTAAAGCTTGCAACTCCCATAGCAGGAGAGGGCTTAGTCCAGATAATTTCATTAAATATAGATGTTGTGTCAACGGTTATACCGCATATTGGAACGGTATCGACAAATGTGGCAACTGTAACGGAATCAGTGGCAATACATCCATTGGAATCCGTTACCGTTATGTGATATGTATTTGCCGGTAATCCTGCTGCGTTAGCATTTGTTTGCGCACCAGGGTCATCCCAGGTGTAGGTGTAAGGACTTACCCCACCTGTAACAACTACCGAGACTGAACCATCAGGGTGTCCACAATGAGCATCAATAGCTGAAGAGCTTAAAACTAATGGTGTAGGTTCTGTCAACGTAACCATTACTGAGGAATCCTGACACCCATTGGTGTCGGTAAGGATTAAACTATATTGACCGGCTGGCAATCCGCTAAGGTCTTCACTGGTGGCACTGTTGGACCAAGCGTAATAATAGGGTGGTGTCCCGCCGGTTACAGTCAGGTCGATACTTCCATTGCTTCCCCCTGCACAGGAAATATTAGTATCTACTGTTGATAGTGATAAGAGTGCTGGCTCAGTAAGTATAAGCCAATCACTTGCCATACAGTTATTAGCATCAGTAACATCTACTTTATAAGGTATTCCGGCGCATAATCCAATTGCTTGAGAATCAGTTTGGGCTCCTGGATCATCCCATAAGTAGATATAAGGCATAGTACCTCCAGAAACGGAGACCGTTGCATCTCCATCACATATACCAAAACACGAGATATTAGTACTATCTGTTAAGGAGCCAAGCAATGTAGCAGGTTGAGTAATCGTTACACTGGCACTGTCGGTACATCCTGTACTATCTGCAACTGTAACTGTGTAGGTTCCAGGTCCTAATCCTGTAGCCTGGGCATTGGTTTGCATACCAGGGTCATCCCAGTTATAGGTGTAAGCGCCTGTACCACCAGAAGCTAAGACGGTTGCATTACCATTATTATAGCCGAAACAGGAGACATCTGAACTGTTAGAAATAAATACTGTTGGGCCGGCAATGGCAGCAATGGTGGCACTACCAGTAGTATCTACACAACCATTAAAGTCAGTTAATGTAAGGGTATAAGAACCAGCAATTAAACTTGACCAGCTATAGTCATAGGGTGTTGTACCTCCAGTAACTGTTGCAATAACACTGCCATCACTAGAACTACAATGTTCTGCAGTGGTAGTAAGATCAATCGCTAGTGGGTCCGGCTCTGTTATGGAAAAAGTTCCTGCGGTCTGACATCCTCCGCCGTCCCATAGCAGCATGGTGTATGAATTAGCGGTTAAACCACTTACATCTTGAGTAAAGCTTCCATTGTGCAGCCACAAATAAGTATAGGGCGTTGTGCCTCCAGATACCGCTAAGTCAATCGCTCCATCTGAGTAGCCATTACAAGTTACATTGTTTATTGTTGCAGTATAGACTGGTGCATTTGCATTGTTCACTGAAAGGGTATAGATTGCGGAGCAGCCATTAGTGTCACTAACGGTTACCGTATAAGCTCCAGCTACTATTCCAGCATTGGTTGAGCTTGTAACGCCATTTGACCAAGCATAGCTATATCCAGGAGTTCCTCCGCTTGCACTTATGCTGACACTACCATCAGAATTTCCGCAGTTAGCGTCTGTAATGCTTGTGCTGATTGCTATTGGTAAAGGTTCTGAAAGAACTCCGGATTGAATTGTTTTACAACCTGTGGAATCTGTAACGGTAATAGTATAGGTGCCTTCCTTGAGTCCGGAAATATCCTCAATGCTATCTCCATTAGACCAGGAATAAGTATAAGGCAAAGTGCCTCCACTGATGGTAATATCAACACTGCCATCTGATCCTCCATTACATATTGGATCTGTTATTATTGCACTTGTAATACTTACACCGCCACTATCACTTAATGTTATAGAGGTATCTGTGAAACAGCCATTTGCATCACTCACGGTTACTGTATAAGTGCCAGAAGCAAGACTATCGGCTGTTGCTGTATTGTCTCCATTATCCCAAAGAAAAGTGTAGGGTGCTGTTCCACCTATAAGGTTACTAATGGATATACTGCCATCAGAAGCACTACAGCTGGCAGGTGAGGTTGAGCCAGTTCCATTTATCGAAGGTGGATCAGCTATTGTTACATTTCCAGATCCCGTACAACCAAGATTATCTGATACGGTTACGGAGTAGGTGCCAGCTGCCAAACCACTTACTGTATCAGTACTTGAGTTACCCTGATTGTTCCACAAATACGTATATGGGAGTGTTCCTCCGGCAGCTGTAGCTGTAGCGCTTGCATCATTGCCACCATTACAGGTCAATGAATCAACCAAAAAGGTTGAAACACTTGCACCGCCACCATTAATAACAGTGATCGGATAAGTATATACTGCAGAATTTCCACAAGCATTGGAAATATTAGCGGTCACTAAATAGGTGCCTGCAGAATCATAATAATGAGTCGCTTGGCCACCAGTAGTCGTTAGTGTAGTCCCATCCCCAAAATCCCAATCAAAGTTGTTTCCACCTACTCCCAGAAAATTAACCCCTTGACAGGTCGTATGTGCTCCACCTCCGGTAGGTGGCAGTGCAAAAATCTCTCCATCAACCGATAATCCACTGCCAATAACAAGCTGCAAGGAATCAGTAAATGTGTTTTCACAATTATTGGTTATTGATAGCGTAGCCCAATAGGTTCCTGGATTTTGGTATGCATGAGTTACAATAGAAAAATAGCCAAATTCGGCTGATATTACCATTGTTGCACTAGCAGAGCTTCCATCCCCAAAATCCCAGCTATTGTTAGGATAGGAGCCTGCGAAATAGAATATAATAGCATCACCTGCGCATCCGGCAATCCCTCCATCACCATTAGGAGTTCCAAAGAAATCACCAGACATATTAATAACAGCACTGTCAATAACATTGATCGTTATGCTTGATGAATCACTAAAGCCACATCCATTGCTAACGATGGCCTTTATAGTGTAAGGGCCTATAGAATTATATGCATGGTTAGTTCCGATTCCAATACTTGTATCAAGTGTACCATCTCCCAGATCCCAGTAATAGGTAAAGGACGATCCTTCCATATCAGGATGAGGTCCAATAGAAACATTATCTCCAGGACAAACGTTGTTATTCATAGTCCATATAGCTGGATTAACATACGAGTTTGTACTATCTACTATAATAGTTTTGTATAAGGTAATAGAGTTTCCACATCCATTCCAAATGGTGGCAGACACCTGGTAGGTTCCCACAGTGTCAAAAGTATGGGATATCTGTTCTTCTGTAGTAGTAAGACTATCTCCATCATCAAAATCCCAATATATAATGTCTCCACCTTCCATTTTAAAACCAACTCCATCACCTGGGCAGGCCATTGCAGGTGCCTCTATCCCTAGCCACGAAGGGAATGGGGCATTAGTATCGACCACTAATCCTTTACTGATTGTTGTATCCAGTCCACATCCATTGGTGATCTTAACAGAGAACGTGTAATTCCCTGTAGAATCATATGTGTGGTGTGTATAATTCTTGCCTGTTATTGCAGTATTTCCATCACCGAAATCCCACTCATAGGAATTGTATCCTTCCTCGGCATCGAAGCCCACCTCATCACCAGGACAGGAAGGATTTGGATGTGAATATATATTTACCCAATTAGGAAATCCTACATTGTTTTGGATTGTAACTGTAGCATTCTGCGGTGGTGTGGTATCATTACAATGGTTGACGATAAGTAGTGTAATATTATAAGTATTGAGAGTATTATATGTATGAGCAATTCTATTGTCTGTACTAGTTTGCTTTGGACTTCCATCACCAAAATCCCAAATATATGTTTTGTATCCACCTGGTGCTTCCATCCCTACATTTCCAGGGCACTGTATAGGGTTTATATTAATTGGCTCTAAGTTAGAAAAGCCAACATTTTGGTCGACAATTAGTTGCCTTTCGATGATTGTGTCATTACCACAGGTATTCCAAATTCTTACTTTAACCATAAAAGTTCCAGTGTTGTTGTATTGATGCTCTCTGTTATTCCAAGGTACGGAGTCGGTCTGGCTACCATCACCATAGTAGTCGTAAACGTACCATGCAAACCCTTGTGGGCTTTCTATGCGGATTGTTTGCCCTGGGCATATCGCATCTGGGAATTGGAGAGAATCAATCCAGTTGGGAATTCCAATGTTATTGTTTACAGAAACGCTCTCACTAATTGTAGCGTTATTTCCGCAGTAGTCATATATCGTACATTGTTGGATGAATGAACCTGTGTTACTATAACTATGCATAAAGTAATTGTTTGGGGTAGAGTCAACAGGTGACCCATCCCCGGCATCCCAAACATAGGTTTTGTAACCACCATAAGTTTCGGTGTACATCTGTTCACCAGGACATGCAGGTGGCGACGTCCACAATTGTATATTTGTGTCAATTCCAGCATCATTCTTAACTCTAATCGTATCCATAGTTGAATCTGTATTTCCGCAGCCATTGGTTATATACATTGTTACAAGATATTCTCCACTATCAGCATAAGTATGGCTTGGATTTTCTTGTGTTGAGGTATTGCCATCATCAAAATCCCAAGTGTAACTTGCATTAGACTGCCATGGGTTAAAAGACACTGGTTGCCCCGGACATATTGCTTCTGGCCACCAACCAAAGCCGCCTAGTGGTTGTCCTGAGCTATCTACATTAATGGGTTGAACAATAGTATCTATTCCACAAAGACTTCTCGCAATCAAGGTAACATCATATGGTCCTAGGCTATTATAGCTGTGGTTTGCATAATTTTGATCAATAACCAAAGGACTACCATCACCAAAATCCCAGGAGCATGAGTCATTTGTGAAGGCATTGAAAGAAATGTTATCCCCAGGACAAATCGTCGTTGCTGACATATAAAAAGAAGTATCGCGCGTATGTGCTTGAATATACAAATAGTCAAATCCAATATAATTTCCACTGTTGTCATAAGCAAAAATTGAAGCCTGGTATAATCCGGAATTTATATATGTATAAGTTGTGTCCGTACCAGCGAGGAAGCCTGAGGCTCCATTGCCAAAGTCGATAAGGAAGGTGACGCCTGTTCCACTAGTATTCTCAAAATACACAGTTAAAGAAGCGCAGCCTATGACAGTATCAGCCGTGGCTATGGTAGTATTAGCCGTAAAACTAATCTGGGAGAATACCGAAGTATAAGAAAAACTGGACAGGAATATTACGATGGATATAAGTTTTGTGAAGATCTTCATAGTAGGTGATTTATTATTAGGAGCAAACTATAGTATGGGTTTCGCTAAAATCTCATGTAATTTACATAAAAAAAGGTAATTGTGCAAAAGAATATAAAATAAGTTAAATGGAGGTTATCGATGCCTGAATTTATTTTAAAAGAATCAAAAAAATATAAATAAAGCACATGGTTCCTTCAGATTTGTTGTAATGTTTTACTTAGGAAAAGGGCCTAATTGAAAACAATAGCAGATAGGCTGTAAATGGATTTTGTAGTAGCAGATGATTAATATTTATATATTTGGTAATAGCAATTAGAGTTCAGTATATATTCCTGCTTGTTTGCAGGTCCTAAAAGTTAATTGATGGCAGAATCCTGGCAATTAGAGCTAAAAAAAGTGGCTGAGAAGCACCATGTTATTGTCTGTTGGGCTGGCGGTATTTTGGATCCTTTATGGGTCTTTAGCGATATTAATATTATACCAGAGTATTGGAAAACATTTTTTATCATCAGGCTTATAGTTGCAGGTATAACTTTAGCTGGATTATTTTTGAAAAGGCATATAAGTACTGAGCTGCTGGCATTTATTCCAGTAATGGGTATATCATTACAGAATGCTTACATGTATAGTGTAATGAATGTTGAGCAGCTACAGCAGCATACCTTTGCATACATTGCTCTTTTTATTGGGGCAGGAATGCTTGTCTTCTGGAAGCCAATTTATACCATTATAGTGGTTGCTGTTTCCTTAATAGGCAATTTATTTTTTTTCATGCTTTACTCTTCATTAACAATGGAAGAGGTGCTCATAAATGGCGGCTTGCTAACTGCTACTGTGGCTATCTTCAGTATTTTGCTGATTCAAACCAGGTACCAGCTGACAAAAAAAGAGATCATGTCCAGATTGGCCCTGGCAGCATCAAACCAAGAATTGGAGGTTCAAAAGAGCGTCATAGAAGAGAAAAACAAGGATATCACAGATAGCATTACCTATGCTAAGAACATTCAGCAAGCCATCTTACCCAATGACACAGAGATTACACAGGTATTGAAGGACCATTTTATCTTTTATCAACCAAAGGACATTGTAAGCGGTGATTTTTACTGGTTTGCCAAAAAGAACCGTAAAATATTTATTGCTGCCTGTGATTGTACAGGACATGGAGTGCCCGGAGCTTTTGTTTCAATGATTGGCAACAACTTGCTAAATCAGATAGTCTTGGAAGATAATCAGAGTGATCCAGGGAAAATTCTCACGCTATTAAATGATGGAATGAAGGCTGTTTTTACTCGTGATGCAGAACAAGAAGCACAGGATGGTATGGACATGTCATTGTTAAGATTTGACCTAGATGAGTTAAGCTTGGAACTAAAGACAGTGCAATTTGCTGGAGCAAAAAACCCACTTTATATTGTTAGAAAAGGTGTTGCGAATACAGAAATTGGAAAGCAAAATATATTCAAACTATTTGGTGAGGATTTGGTAGAATTGAAAGGAGATAAAACTCCTATAGGTGGAGAATCGGTTGAGGGTTTTGAATTTACCAGATGGTCTATTGATTTAGTAAAAGGCGATACTCTCTATATATTTTCTGATGGTTATCCCGATCAGTTTGGAGGAGAAAAAGGAAAAAAGTTCATGACAAAACGGTTTAAGGAGCTGATACTTAGCTTTCAGCCAGAAACCATGGAAAGCCAAAAAGATGTTTTAGAACAAACAATGAAAGACTGGATAGGCTCAGGAGATCAAATAGATGACCAGCTTGTAATTGGGATCCGCGTTTAAGCAGAATTGAATGATAATGCTCTTTTTTCTGCAATTATGAATAACCTGATGAATATTCTTTATATCAATCAGCAAATTTACTACCTTTACATCCCTTTTGAATAGTCAAATGACATGATATCCGTTAGGACATTTCAATATTTAATACTGATTTTTATTTTTTTGAGTATTGATGCTTTTTCTTTCGCTCAGGGGATAAAATTTTCTCACCTTGGCCTTAAGGATGGCCTCTCTCAAACAACTGTATTTGCCATTTTGCAGGACAAGCAAGGTTTTATGTGGTTCGGTACAGAGGATGGCCTTAACAAATATGACGGCCATAACTTTAAGGTTTATTCTCATTTTCCTCGTGATGAAAGAAGTTTGACTAATAATACTATTCTAGCCTTATTTGAGGATAATAATGGAATACTTTTTATTGGAACTAATGATGGCGGATTAAATATTTATGACAGAGCAAATGATAAGTTCATATCATATAAAAATGATCGTAATGATGGGAATAGTATATCTGGGAATAAAATTTTCTCCATATTCCAAGACAATGCAGGAGATGTATGGATTGGAACGGATGTAGGATTGGATAAGGTTGTTTTTAAGGAAAACGCATCAAAGCAATTAAAGATAGATGATTATCGTCATTTAAGCTTTAAGCATATTCAGGTTATTAAAGAAGGTCAATCCAGCATACCATATGGCCGTGTTAGAGCGATTTTACAAGATAACGAGGGAGATTTATGGTTTGGAACCCATGGAGGAGGCTTGTATAAGCTGCTTTTAAATAAACATGATCAGGAAACTGAACCTGTAATTGTGCATTATCAAATAGAAGAAGGCAATCCAGAAAGTTTATCTAACAATGTTGTTCTTTCATTGTATGAAGATAATAATGGATACATATGGATAGCAACTTGGGGTGGTGGTTTAAATCGGTTTGATAAAAAAACGAAGAAGTTTAAACGGTTTCTTAATGGTGAAGATGGACGTTCCTCTATTACAAATAATATTGTGCTCACCGTTTATGGTGATAGGTCTAATAATATTTGGATTGGAACATATGGCGGTGGCATGGATAGGTTGATAAGCCATGAAGATCAAACAGGTAATAAAACCTATTCTTTTGAGCATTTTGTCCATAATCCAAGTGATGAAAATACCATCTCCAATAATAGTGTTGGAGTAGTTTACGAAGATAGGTTTGGTGTGGTCTGGATTGGAACATTTGGCGGAGCTATCAATAAATATGATACGCAAACTCCCAAGTTTACACACTATGAGCATAACCTTCAGGATAAGAACAGCCTCCCCAATTATGGAGTAGGGTCTATTTACCAAGGTAAGGATGGTATAATGTGGATAGGAACATCAGGTGGAGGGCTCACAAGTGTAAACCGTGAGACAAATCAGTTTCGGCATTATGTTCATGATCCAAGAGACAACAGGTCTATACCAAATAACAGGGTTACTTGCTTGTTTGAGGATAGAGACAATGACTTTTGGGTTGGAACCTGGGAAGGGCTTTGCAAGTTTGATAGGCAAACAGGTGCCTTTGAGCGTTATGTTAATGATCCGAACGACCCAACTTCTTTACCCCATGATGTAATACGAGTGATCTTTCAGGATTCAGATGGGATGCTCTGGGTGGGAACTAATGGAGGAGGTCTTAGTAAATTTGATAAGAAGCAGTCAACTTTTAAAACGTTTAAAAATGATCCAGAGAATCCTAATAGTTTATTTACCAATAGGGTAAGAGCAATTCATGAAGATGCTACTGGAAATTTCTGGATTGGAAATGATGTTCTTTCAAAATTCAATAGAAATACAGAAAAGTTTACACATTATAAGCATAATGCAAAGGACTGGAGTACATTATCTGATAATTCGGTAAGGTCAATTTATGAGGATGGTAAAGGTTTTTTGTGGGTTGGCACTTTGAGAGGAGGCTTAAATAAACTTAATAAAAGAACTGGCCAGTTCCAACAATGGCGTTTGCAGGATGGTTTGCCAAATGATGTTGTATATGGAGTGTTAGGAGATAATAATGGGAATATTTGGGTTAGCAGCAATGGGGGATTGTCCATGCTAGATGTTGATGAAAATAAATTTTATAATTATGACATTTCTGATGGACTGCAAAGCAACGAGTTTAGCTCAGGTGCTTTTTTCCAAACTGAACAAGGGGAGCTGATATTTGGAGGGATAAATGGGTGTAATGCCTTCTTCCCCGATAGTATTAAAACGAACCCATATGTTCCTAATGTAGTGGTTACAGGATTTCAGATCTTTAATCAGGAAGTGCAGATCACTGATCAGGAAATCACTCCCTTGATTAAAGATATTGCAGTAACTGATTCTCTTGTTTTTTCATATAAGGACTATATTTTTTCCTTTGATTTTTCTGCGTTGCATTTTTCAAACCCTGGGAAAAACCGGTATGCTTATAAAATGACAGGGCTGGATGATGAAGATGCAGAGTTTAAGCGAGGTGGCTGGCACTATATTGGAACACGAAGACATGTTTCTTTTACAAATCTTGACCCAGGCTCCTATATGTTTTCTGTAAAGGGATCAAATAATGATGGTATTTGGAACGATGAACCTACTTCAGTCCAAATTACTGTTGTGCCACCATTCTGGAGAACCTGGTGGTTTTATCTCCTTTGCTGCCTGGCTGCTGTTCTTGCTTTACAGGTATTGATTAAAGGAAGAGAAAAGATTCTTAGAATCCAGCTAAAAAGAACTGAGCAGCAGGTAAAAGGACTCAAAGAGGAATTAATAGAGCAGGAAGAAAAATTTAGAAAGAAAGAGTCGGAGCTAAGGCAATTTACGATAGATTAGCAACATTGTTTTATTTTAAGAAAGGAACATTTCCTTCCGAAGCAGGTACTCCAAATTTATATCCCAGCATTACTTCATGACTTCCAGAACTATAGTTTTTAATATTGGAAGTAGTAAAATCATAAGAGTATCCAATGATTAATCGCTTTTTGTATTCATACCCTATAGCTATTACTATTGCGTCCTGAGTTCTATATTGTATTCCTAGCCATATTTCATCATCATAAAGCACTCTAATACTTGCATCCATTTGAGGAGGGAGTGGAGAAATAATTTTTAAAAGTAGTGAAGGCTCTAGATCCCAAACAGAATTTAGCTCAAAAAGATAACCACCTGTAATAAATAGATGGTTTGATAAATATCCAAAGCTCTCAGAATCTTTATTGAAAAGATCTGTTTTAAGTTTGTTTTGCAGTAAATGATTAAAGGAAAATCCAACAAATCCACGATCAGTATATAAATAGGTGCCAAAACTTGCATCTGGCACAATAGCGGATTCCACACCTTCAAATAGATAGCGTTCTTCCTCATCAGCAAGCAATATCTCTTCTCCGTTTACCTGATATTGCATTAGGCCGCCAAACATACCCATGGAAAGTATTAAATCATTGCCCATTTCTACATGATATGCATATGCTAAATTTATTCCAAATCTACTAACAGGCCCCGTTATATCTGTAAAAACAAAACCTCCTGTTCCTATTTTCTTCTGTTTATTTGGGATATTGGCACTGATGTTAAACGTTCTTGGAGCATCATGAAATCCCTCCCATTGGTATCTTACATTAGTTTGTACGAGGCTATAGTCCATTACACCGGCACTTGCAGGATTAATAACAAAAGAATTTAATAGATATTGACTATATAACGGTAGCTGTTGGCCATTCACACTTAATATCGATAACCACATGGAAATAAATGTTATAAATATTATTTTCTTCATTTTCTATTTCCTTTATTCATTTCTGTGCAATATGCTTACCGAACCTGTAAAGGGTTCTATGTCATCTTTATAGAGGTTGATCACAAAATAGTAAACGCCCACCGGAAGTTCTTTGCCTTGGTAAGTGCCATCCCAGTTTTTCAAGTAACCTTTTGATGAAAATACAGGCATTCCCCAGCGATTGTAGATCTCTACCAATACATCAGGATAGTACTCAATATTTTTGATTTTCCAGGTATCATTAAGGCCGTTTCCATTGGGAGAGATTGCCGTTGGAATAACCAATAAATGATTAAATTCAACACATAATTCATTAGACCAGGATAATTCAACATTTCCACCATCTTCATAGGCTAGAATACGATAACAATGTTCAAAACCATCCATGCCAGAATTAAGCTGCACTGATGTGTCCAGTCCTGCAGATGCATAGAAAGTATAGGTGGTTTCATCATCCAGTTTTCTCCATATCTCATATCTTTCAACTCCGTTTTCCCAATTAAGATATTTGTTCCATATTAAATCAATGGTATTTGCACTTGGATCATTGTCGCCATTTAGTAAAATCGTATTGTGTATTACAGATGAAATTGTATCTAAACATGCATTCAAGCCAACTATTTGGTATTCAAAGCTATAGAGTTCTGTTGGCATTGACTGGTCTATATGTACCTGATCTCCTGCATTTGTAATCACTTCCAAATCCCAGGCATTCTGAGAAAAGTGTATTCGTTTGAAAATAGAAACTAAATCTGGGTATCCCAGATAATTAATCATGTCCCACTTAACTTCTATATCACTATCCTCCAATTCACCATCCGAAACAACTTTTAATAAAATTTTGGGTGAATCCAATATAATATCCATCCATCCAATTGTGTCTCCATAACAAGAGTCTTTCGTGATCTCCACTACAGTAACACTCCCCGCTCCCATAGAATCCCAATTTATATAAATAGTATCTGTACCCTGACCAGAATCAATATCTCCTCCAATCACAGTCCATACAAAAGTTGAACTATCATATCCCAGTACTGAATAGACTTGGCCAAGATTGTCTGGGGGGCATGCAATAGTGTCTCCCGACTGTAAGGTTGTTGTTGGAAACGGATTTACCACTACAACGGTGTCAATTGTATCTCCTATGCAACCTTTGTCGCTTATCTCTACAACATTTATATAAAATGTATTGGCACTGTCCCAGTCGGCTATAATTATTGACGAGCTATCATCAGCAATATTGCTTGCTCCAGGTAATGTCCATATATAGGTTGAGCTATTCTGCCCATTCACCTGATAAGTAACCGCAGCGCTATACTGACATAGCTCAAATACACCATTTAAGGAATCTGCATCAGGGATATCATTTAAATCAATTATTAAAGTCAGTGTATCTCCCAAACATAAATTTTCAGATATTTCAATGATACTAAGAGTACCGGTACCAATGGAGTCCCACATTACAAGGATACTATCATTGTTAATTGATGAGGATATTATATTTCCATTCTCAATGGACCAATAATATGTGGAGCCGCTAAAACCACTGACATGGTATAGGAATGTATCTGTTGTGTCGAGACAAATAGCAGTATCTCCAAAAATGGTCACTATAGATGGTTTTGGATAAACGATAATGGTGTCTGTTAAGGTATCAGAACAACCATTAAGGGTAACCTCTATAGTCTTGATCACAAAGGTTCCTGCAGAATCCCAAACTAGAAGAATCGTATCTTCATCAATACCAGAAATAATAGTGTCTGATTCTAATAACCAGGTAATTTCAGATCCATTTAATGCATCAAGGGTATAGATAAACGGAATACTATCTTCGCAGAAAGTAGTATTGCCATCAATGGCACTATCGATAGGGGATTGAAATACGTTAACAATGATTGAGTCGCGGGACCCAATACAAGAATCTGTAGATGTCTCAATGACTGAAATTGTACCAACTACAACAGAATCCCATCTTACCAAGATACTGTCATTTGCCAATTGAGTACTATCAGTAAATATTCCACCGCTTATTGACCATTCAAAAGTGGAACCTGCTAACCCTGAAACTGAATATAAAAAGGTATCCAAAAAATTGAAGCATATCGCTGTATCCCCACTTATTAATGAAGTTTGTGGTTTTTGATATACTACTATCGTATCAGAAATTGTATTGCTACATGCATTAATCGTATTTTCTATAAGAGTTATTACATAAGTTCCTGCAGAATCCCAAACTAAAGAAATGGTATCCATGTCAATGCCTGAAAAAACGGTATCAGTATCCACTAACCAGGTGAGGAATGACCCCGGCAGGCTACTTATAGAATAGGCGTAGCTTGTGGTGTCTTCACAGAACACAAAGTTCCCATCTATAGTTGTGTCTTGTGGTCCTGGATAAATATTAACATTTTTGCTAATTGTATCGCCAATGCAGTTTTCATCTGAAGTTTCAATTACTGAAATAGTTCCGGTAAGTGCTGAGTCCCAGCTGACCATTATGCTGTCATTATTTAATGGAATACTGGTAATAGTGCCACCATAGATCAACCAATTGTAGGTTGAACCAGGGAAACCATTTGCATGGTGGTATAAATATGAAACTGTTGAGTCAAGACAGATTGCTGTATCACCTACAATACTATCTATTAATGGTTTTGGAAACACAACTATCGTATCAAATACCTCATTTGTGCAATTTCCTGAAGCTGTTTCTATAGCGGTTAAAACAAAGGTGCCAGCGCTGTCCCAAATAATTGAAATGGAATCCAGGCCAATACCATTGGCTATTGTATCCCCTTCAACAAGCCAGGTAAAATTAGATCCAGGTAATCCGGTTACTAAATATGAAATTGATGTGTCCACTTGACATACCATAAGATCTCCTGTAATATTGGAGCCTGTTGGTGAAGTAAAGACTTCTACCCTCAATGAGTCTGAAAAACCAGTACATACAGTATCAATTGTAGTGCTTGTTTCCTGGTACCAGATAAAAGCAGTACCCACACTATCCCAGTTAACATTAACAGCATTGGTTCCATTTCCACTATTGATAGAGCCACCACTAATAAACCAATTATATACAGAGCCATTTGTATTTGGGGTTGAATATATAATACCATTTAAACTATCTCCACAAATTGTGTCAGGACCTTCGGGAGCGGATGGCTCAAGGGTAATATTTGTCGCTCCATTCATAAACGACGTATCACTTATACAAGCATTAGAGTCTGTTTCAACTACTGTAATTGTCCAGGTTGTAGTCGTATCCCAGGTTATTAATATGGAATCAGTACCCTGTCCTGACAGGATGGTCCCATTACCAGTTAGATTCCAGAAATAGTTAGAACCAGAAGTGCCATTTACAAAATAATCAACACTATCTGCACCAGGACAAATAGAGATACTTCCAAAGATATCAGGAGTTCTTGGCAAGGGATAAGTTAATACTCGCACGGTGTCTATTGTCACACAAGAAGAAATCGTATCTTCAACGGTAACAAAATAATAGGTGGTATCAATAAGACTATCTGGGTTAACCAATGTTACAGTAGGATTGGCTACTGTAGAGTCGCTAAGTCCAATAATAGGGGTCCAGGTATAGGTATAATTAACGCTAGGCATAGCACCTATGGATATAGTATCTCCCGAACAAAGACTAGTGTCCGCTCCAGCATTGGCTGCAGGTAGTGGAAGAATGATAAGCCTTACAGAGTCCATACTGCTGCAGCTATCAACAGTAGTTGTTACATAATACATCAGCGTATCTGAAATAGTATCCCCATTGTTTATAGATATACTTGGATTAGAGAGTGTTGCATCAGATAGTCCTGTTGTAGGAAACCATGAATAGGTAAACCCAATAGTATTGGCAGTTCCAAGGTTTACTATTTCACCAGAACAAAAAGCAGTATCATTACCTGCTTCAGATAAGGGAAGATGGTTTACGATGACATTTACGGTATCCGAATCCTGACAACCAAATGTTGATGTCACCATTAGATAGTATGTGGAAGTGTCATTTGGAATCAATGGATTGTTTAGTGAAACATTGGGATTAGCTACGCTGGTATCACTTAATCCGAAGGTTGGCGACCATAGGTATGAGTACCCTCCAAATCCCAGTGTTCCAATACTACCTGAATCTCCGGAGCATATATAAAGGTCCGGTCCTGCATCGACTAAAGGCAATGGGTATACCAATACTTCAGTAGTATCGAAGGCTGTACAGTTATAAATACTTGTAGCTACTATATAAATAATGGTATCTATGATGGTGTCACTATTGTTTAGAGAGATATTGGGGTTTGAAACTGAAGCATCATTTAAACCGTTAGTCGGTAACCACGAATAGCTATAACCATTTGTATTTATACCTCCAATGGTATCTTCTGCACCAGAGCAAAAAGAAATATCTGGTCCGGCATTAGGAATTGGATAAGGATTTACAATAACCTGAACTGTATCATTTTCAAAACAATTGGGGGCAGTATCTGTAGCTGTAACAATATACAGGAAAGTATCTGGGGCTGATCCAAGGTTTGTTAATGTAATGGTTGGGTCAGATATAAAAGGGTCATTTAAACCCGTTATTGGGCTCCATACATAATCAAAACCAGATAAAGGTGGAGAACCTATTGAAATGGTATCTCCTGAACAGAAGCTAACATCAAGGCCGGCATCCGCTTCGGGAATGGGATAAATGACTACTCTTACTGTATCAGTATATTGACAACCTGTTAGATTATTGATGCTTGTAATTACATAATAAAATGTATCACGGATACTTGAAAAATTGTTAAGTGTAATTGATGGATCAGAAGCTAATGAATCACTCAACCCGAGGGTAGGATTCCAAAGGTAAGTGTGATTTATCGTTGGCGCCCCACCCAATTGGCCTGTATCCGAAGAACAGATATACACATCATTTCCTGCATTTGTTATGGGTAACGCATTAATATTTACGTTAAGTGTTATTGGGCCATCTGTACAACCAAGATAGCTTGTGGTAGTAACCTGAACGATCCCAATTCCAGTACTATCCCAATCTACTACAATGGAATCAGTCGAACCTCCAGCCACTTGGGTTCCTCCTATTATGTTCCAATTATACGTAGCCCCAGCAATAAATGGAACAGTATATGAAATGCCTGTTTCATAAGGACAAACACTTATAGCCCCATTAATAGCCGTGGGGCCCAAAAATGGATCTACTGTGATTTCATAGACCGAATTTGCTGATTTTGGAGGACATCCATTGTCTCTTACAGAAACGGTAAAAAGGTAGGGGAGGCCTTGTCCTTGACCACAGGCAGTATTCCAGCAGAAGTTGGACGTTACGATGCTGTCTCCAGTTACAGGAGTATTTATAGTTGCCGCAGGGTTTGTTAAACCTGTATCAAAGATGGGGCTAACTATTGTCATTGTTAAGCTATCGCCTAAGGCGTCTGTAAATGTAATTGGAAAGCACAAGCTATCCCCTTCCTCAATAGTATATACAGTCTGGCCGCTTCCACTAATATTTGATAGCTCAGGAGCAGGATTAAAAGGACATTCAATAATCTGAAGTTGCATGTCTCTCCTGGTAATGCCAATTAGCTGATTATTTCTATACTCTCTGATTTCAACTGCTACAACAAATTTTCCTGTATCTGGAGATTGGTATTCTGAATATCCTGTTGCCCCATTGATGAACGAGTAGCCTCCATTACCAAATGGGGCGTTTTTATTATATCCACCTAGATAAGTTACCGTGTCTATTGGCCAAACCAGTGGGTCAGGTAGGGCAGGAGCTGGGTTACCTGAGCCAGCAAGACCATCATAAGGATGTACAAGCGAGAAAATTAATTGATCGCCATCTACATCAAATGCAGTATTGATAATACTCTGCGTATCACCTACGCATAAAAAGGGAACAGGGAGGTCAGAAAAAACAGGAGAGCTATTATTTACAAGGCTTGGCGGAATGTAGGCATGGAATGTCATCCCCTGCTGGCCTGGGCTTAATAAATTTATAATATCACCATTTCTACAGCATCTATTATAGTACAGGTGATACCCTTGGAAACTAAGGGGCAGATCTACCTCTTCTTGATAGACTACCTCATAAATACAAACATTTGAACCAATTGCACAAGTATCTGATAAATTTAATTCAATCCTGTTTGAATCATAAAGGAGTAAGTCAATATCCGTGCTGAGAGGAGTCGTTCCTGTGGGTGCTGCAATACCTTCATAGATGCCTATCGAAAGGCTCGGTTCTGGAAATCCACCTCCCCAAAAGGGTGAATTGCAATTGATATAGGTCTTAAAAATTATTTTATAGTTATAATCTCCGTCGTTATCGGTATCACCCAAATATTCATAGATCAAATTTCCTCCCATTAAGTGAGTGGCATTTGATCCTTGCGAAAAGAGAATCAGCAAAGCAAGAACCCATAAAAACCTATTTAATGATAGCTTCATTTATTGGTGATGAGTTAATTCTTGATTATTTTTTTGGTTAATTGGTAACGTGCGGATGTAAAACTGATAAAATAGATTCCATCTCGATACTCTGACAGGTCTATCTCAAAATTTTTATTACCTGCTATAGACAAATTGTATAAAGCTTGGATTTCTCCAAGAATATTTTCTACTTTTATGGATATTTGCTCGCCCATTAAACCATCAACACTTAATTTTCCATCAGTTGGATTTGGATAGATCTTTATTAAATCCCTTATTTCAATTTCGATAGATCCAGTATAAGGGATTACAACTATGGTCTTGGTTGCTGTATCTATACAACCATTGCTGTTTTCAACAATTAAAGACACGGTATATTGGCCAAGAGACGTATAGATATAAATAGGATTTTGCATATTGGTAGTATTACCATCTCCGAAATCCCAGGTCCAAGAGACTGGATTGTTTATGCTATTATCAGTAAAAGATCCTGGCAAATTTTGATATAAGGTGTCATCAACTATCAGGCCGGCAACAATTGAGTCAACTAGAATTGATTTTGTAATGCTGTCTGCTCCTATAAGGTTGGTCGTTTTCAAGGTAACCTGATATTCTCCGGGAGGTCCATTAAAGCAAATATTTTGAGGGTTTTGATCCGTTGAAGAGCCTGGTGTTGCTCCATTAAAGGTCCATTCCCATGTATTTGCATTAATACTTTGATCTGTGAAATTGATGCATTCACCTGAGCATATCACCATATCATCAGCAACAAAATTTGAAGATGGGGGAGGGCAATTGTTGATACTAATAAGATCTACCATTGTAATGCTGTCTGTCCCGCTTAGATTTGAGCTAATCAGGCTTACCGTAAATGTTCCGGTATCAGGATAACATATGTCAATAGGATTTTGGGCGGAAGAAGTATCTGGGTTTCCTCCAGGGAATGACCAGGCCCAACTTGTAGGACTATTAGTGCTTTGATCCATAAAAGACATACAAGCACCAACACATCCGTTAGTATTGCTAACACTAAAGGAAGCTGTGGGTATGCAAGAGGTCACAGTTATATATCCTGCCTTAGTTAACGAATCTGAGCCATTGCCATTTGAGGCTATAAGTGTGACTGGAAAAGTTCCGGCAGTATCATAACAAATATTGCTTGGATTCTGGAGGTTGGAGCTGCTGGTATTAGATCCTGTAAAGGTCCAGCTCCAGGAATTGGGAGTATTGCTTGTAAGGTCAGAAAAAGAGATGCATTCACCACGGCAGATGGAAGTAATACTGGCTCCAAAATCTGCAACAGGTGGTGGACAAGATAGAATTGTAATCATGGTATTTAAGTTTTTCACGTCAGTTCCATAGGAGTTAGAAACAATTAGCTTTACAGGATAAGTGCCAGGACTAGAATAACAAATATTGCTTGGATTTTGATCCGTAGAGATATTTGGAGATGCACCTGTGAATGTCCAGCTCCAGGTGGTAGGGTTATTGGTGCTGAGGTCAGTAAAATCTATACAGTTCCCCTCACAGAAAAGAGAATCTGAAGAGGAAAAGTTAGATACAGGCGGTAGTCCTACAACAATAGCATAATCCTCTGCCTGGCCATACCAGAGGCTTGTGCAAGGATCTGGGCCACTGCCTGAAAAATCAGAAGAAACTCTCATTCTCAAAGCAGTATCTTTTACTGTTCCAATTGGAATGTTAATAGAACCGGTAGGGTTAAACGCGTCATCAGCGGTAAATACTCTTTCAGTGTTATCATCAAGTACTCCATCATTATTTAAATCTATCCAGATTCTTGTGTCCTGGGGGTTGCTAATTCCTGTAAGTACAGAAATAGAATACGACTGGCCTTCAATTACATAGGATTGTACTGTACAGGAGTAATCAACATACCCGTCAGAACCGTTTCCAGTAGAATTGTTGATCCCATTAAAATTCACATTGTAAATTCCGTAACCACAACAATAACTGAGGGTACTTGGAGTACATGAAGATGCAATTGGGCCGCTACCAATAGCTATAGTTGTAAAATTTTGAATAGTGATTGTATCACTGCCATTTGAGTTAGACACCGTGAGAGTTACAGTATATTCGCCATTTGTAGAATAGGCATGAATGGGGTTTTGTAAATTACTGGTATTACCATCACCAAAATCCCATAACCAAAAAGTGGGAACGTTGGATGAAAGGTCAGTAAATGAAACAGAACCGTCACAGGAAATCGTGCTTAATGCATTAAAATTAGCCACTGGCGGATTGGTGTTTGGCGAAATGGTAATTGAATAGTCTTCTGTCTGTCCCCTAACTTGGTTATTACAAGGGGTTGGATCTGGTTCAAAATCATAATCTGCCGAGACTCTCAGCCTTAATGGTGCGTTTAAAACTGCTCCTGGAGAGATCGTAATGTTTCCACTAGCGACCAATACACTGGTAGCACTAAATACCAGCTCTGTAACATCGTCTAAAATGCCGTCATTATTGTAATCCAGCCATACCTTAACATTATTCAATCCAGGTGAAGAGCTGCTCATGTCTATAGAGATACTATATGTCTGGCCTTCGATAACATTTGTTCCAAATGAGCAGGAGAGGTCTTCATATCCTGCTGATCCATCCGTTGTCGTGCTGTTTATGGTATTAAAAGCCACATTTGTAATTCCAAATCCACAACAATAAGATGATGTTGATGGTGTGCAAGATGCAGGACTTGGCCCATTAGATGTTACAGTTATATAATTGCTAAAAGTTATGGAATCTGTGCCGTATTGGTTGGATGTTATTAACTTAACAGAATATGTTCCATCAATAGTATAATTATGAGTTGGGTGCTGTACAGTATCCGTAGAACCATCTCCAAAATCCCAAAACCAAGTAGTAGGAGAGAGGGTTGAAAGATCTGTAAAGTTGATTAAACCATTACAGGTCATTGTGGCATCAGCAATAAAATTGGAAACTGGAGGCACAGTATTTGGCTGGATAAAAACAGAATAATCTTCAAATTGCCCATATTGTACATCTGTACATGGAGATGGCTGGGGATTTGTTAACCAGTCTGATCCAATTCTCATGCGCAGATATGTGCCAAGAACAGGGTTGTTTGGTAAGGTAATGGTACCTGTATGGTTAGTTAATATTCCCAATGAACTAAAGGCAAGCTCGCTTCCACTAAAGCTTCCATCATTGTTATAGTCAATCCAGGCGACTACATTTTCCATATAATTAGGGCCTGTTTCTACAGCAATGTTATATGTTTGGCCCATAGTTACTATGGTATTGCCTGAGCATGTAAAGTCCATATAACCTTCATTTCCATTTGAAGAACTATTATTAATCGATTCAAATAAAACATTGTAAATCCCCATCTGACAGCAATATCCGGTAGTGGCCGGCGTGCAAGACGCAGTAATAGTACCTACAATGGTTACAACGATATAGTTTGTGAATGTGATTGAGTCAGCACCAAAATTATTGCTTACAGTTAAGGAGACGGTATATGTGCCATCTACCAAGTAGCTATGGCTAGGATGTTGAAGGTTGCTGGTATTGCCATCACCAAAATCCCAAATCCATGATGTGGGAATATTGAGACTTTGATCTGTGAAGTTGATCGTTCCGCTGCATGTAAATGTGGTGTCTGAAGAGAAATTAGCGACAGGAGGTTGCGTATTTGCCTGGAGAATTACTGTGTAATCTTCAGTCTCACCCCAGTTAAAATTATTGCAAGATTGATTTGCATTAATAGTCTGGTTGAATTTTGACCTGACCCGCATTCTGGTAGAACCAGTAAGTGCTGAAGTTGAGATTATTATTGAATCACTAAACAAGTTATTGCTTGCATTCGGTGAGGCGTAAATAAATTCATCCACATCGTTAAAGTCATCATCTTGATTGTAATCAATCCAAACCCCGAATCCCTGGGCAAAACTAGAACCACCTTGCATGGTAATAGCATACTTATTACCAATAATAACCGTAGTGCTAAGGTTTGTGTTTATATAACTAGTTGTATTGCAATTGCTTCCTCCTGAGTTTAAGTTGGAGATGGTGTTAAAGGTGAAGTTGTTGATTTCGACTCCGAGACTGCAATTTGCATTTGGGGTACAATATGCTCCAAAACCAGAGATTGGCAAGACCACAAAAATCTGTATTGCCAGAATGGTTCGGTATAATTTACGGATCATAGCAGGCCTTTTTGGCGATTATTAAATTAGAAAAATTGTCTATATACTATAAACGAAGTCACACACATTTGGGTTGCTCTTTTTAGATACAACTTTTTACATTTTGTACGGTTTAAACTAATTTATGGTATTTCTGAAAAATAACGAAAAAAAATTGGATTTTCCTAAACAAAGATTTTTCCTGGGTTTAGAATACCCTTAGGATCAAATAGTGTTTTGATGTCTTTTTGAATTTGTATTTCAGTGGGACTGAAAGCAATATCCAAATAGTCCTTTTGTACATATCCAATTCCATGCTCACCTGATAAAGTGCCACCTAGACTTTTACACAACTTAAAGATCTCCCTAATTCCTTTAGGCAGCTCTTCATTCCATTTCTTATCTTCCATAGCACCTTTGATTATATTTACATGAAGATTTCCATCTCCAGCATGACCATAGCAAATTGATTGAAATCCATACTTCTTTCCGATCTTCTTTACACCAGATAATAATTTTGCCAGCTCGGCGCGAGGGACTACTGTATCTTCCTCCTTATAAATTGAATTGGATTTTACAGCTTCTGCAACCATCCTTCGTAACCTCCATAGGTCTTCCTGTTGTTTGAATGAGTCTGCAAACAAGATTTCATCACAATCAAACATTTCCATAACTTCAGTGATTCGTTCACAATCTTTAAAGAGGACATCTTCATTATTCCCATCAACTTCTACGAGCAGATGAGCTTTAATTTTTTCCTTTACTACTATATTTATATCAGATACATATTGCATGGTCCAGTCTATAGCATCCCTTTCCATAAACTCCAAACAAGAAGGCGTTATCCCTGCCTGGAAAACAGCAGAAACGGCTTCACATGCTTTCTCAGCGGAAAAAAACGGTACGAGCATTAACATACTTTTATCAGGGTAGGGGATGAGTTTTAATACAATCTTGGTAATTATGCCAAGTGTACCTTCACTTCCAACCATAAGTTGCGTCAGGTTATACCCTGTTGAGTTCTTCAGGACATTGGCACCAGTCCAAATAATATCACCTGATGGCAAAACAACTTCTAAGTTTAAGATGTAGTCGCTGGTAACGCCGTATTTAACAGCCTTTGGACCTCCGGCATTTTCAAGTACGTTGCCACCAATAAAGCAGGAACCTCGACTGGATGGGTCTGGAGGATAGTATAAATTTTTTTCTATAACAGCTTCTTGAAGTACTTGGGTAATTACACCTGGCTCAACTGTAGCCTGTAAATTGCGCTCATCAATATCAATAATTGTATTCATTTTTTCAGTTGATAAAACAAGCCCCCCTTCAACTGCTAATGCGCCCCCACTTAAACCGGTTCCAGCACCTCTTGGGGTTACCGGGATTAATTCCTCTTCACATATTTTAAGGATCTCCGATATTTCTATTGCCGTTGTCGGTTTTATTACGACGGCAGGAAGAAACCTGAGATCTTCTGTTTCATCGTGGGAATAATCATCAAGGAGCATTTCATCTACAATGACTTGTCCAGCTCCAACGACCTCTTTAAAACGCTGTATTGTGATCTCTGAAGGTTGATTGAATTTCATTTATTTGAATTTTACCTACATTTGCCGTTTCATAAGAATTTTTGCTCCTGATTTAGGATAAACAAAATTAAGAATATAATTCATTGAAACACTTTCTGGCACCTCTTGTACTTGTTTTTGGTCTTTCAATTAAATTATTAATTGCAGTGGATCCGCCCAATAAGCCTACTTCCAATCAAGGGAGTTCAGAGTCAGGCAAACAGATTACCCTCAATGATATTTGGAAGGATCACACCTTCCGCAGTAAATCTGTTCATGGTCTTAGGTCTATGAATGATGGACTTAATTATACCACACTGGAATCAGAGAATGGGCAATCTTATATTGTTAAATATAAATACGAAACAGGTGAAGTAATAGATACTTTGTTAAACTCTTATTCACTGATCACAAAAGAAAATGGAGACACAATTTCATTGAACGATTACCAATTTAGCGATGATGAAACTAAGCTTTTAATCCCAACAGATGTAGAATTAATCTATCGTCATTCTACTAAGGAGACTAACTATATTTGGGACATAAAGGAGCAATCATTGGACTTGCTAAGTAAAGGTGCTAAACAAAGGTATGCTACCTTCTCACCATCTGGGTCTCAAGTAGCATTTGTCAGGGAAAATGATTTATGGTTAAAGGATGTAGGTAGTAAGGAAGAATTGCAGATTACGCATGACGGTAAATATAACCATTTAATTAATGGCGCTACGGATTGGGTGTATGAGGAAGAATTTGGATTTGATAAGGCATTTTTTTGGTCTCCAGATGGCTCTAAAATTGCTTATTATCGTTTTGACGAAACTGGTGTTAAGGAATTCAATATGGCAAAATATGGTAGTTTATATCCTCTGGACTACAGATTTAAATATCCAAAAGCAGGAGAAGAAAATGCCAAAGTAAGTATACATGTTTATAAGCTTGAAACTCGTAAAACCACTGAGATTGATCTAGGCAATGACTTTGAATATATTCCCCGGATAAAGTGGACCTTAGATCCTGATATCTTAGCCATACACAGGATGAATCGGCACCAGAATGAATTGGAATTGTTGCTTGCTGATGCAAGTACTGGCAAGGCAAATGTTATCCTAGATGAAAAACAAGATACATATATAGATATTTCTGATGACTTGACATTCCTAAAAGATGGAAAATCTTTTATCTGGACGAGTGATATGGATGGCTATAAGCATATTTATCACTATAATTTAAATGGCAAGCTCATCAAGCAGGTGACTTCTGGGAAATGGGATGTTACTTCTTTTTTAGGTGTTGATGAGGCAAATGAAATGATCTATTATATTGGCGCAGAGAACTATATAAGTACAAATAAAAAGGTGAACGTTCAAGATATATTGGCTATCCCCATGCATCAACTGAAGTTCCTTACCTCTAGTGTTAATCCATTGGTCAGAAACCTGTATGTTATAGACTTAGATGGTTTATCAAAAAAGGTACTTTCCAAGAAGAACGGTTCAAATAGCGCTTCTTTTAGCAAAGGCTTTAAATACTATATCAACAATTTCTCGGACGCAAATACACCAAGTCGTGTAACCCTTCATAATGCTGGAGGAACTGAGATAAGGGTGCTGGAGGACAATAAGGAATTGATCAAGACCATGTCTGAGTATGAAATATCAAAGAAAGAATTTTTTAGTTTTAAAACATCTGAAGATGTAGTGCTTAATGGCTGGATTATAAAGCCTGCTGATTTTGATCATGAGAAAAAACATCCTGTGCTGATGTATGTGTATGGTGGTCCAGGAGCACAAACTGTAAGAAACTCTTGGGATGGCCGGAATATGTTCTGGTATCAATTACTTGCACAAAAGGGATGCATTATTGTATCGGTGGATAACCGCGGAACTGGTGCCAGGGGAGCAGCCTTTCAAAAGTGTACCTATAAAGAACTTGGAAAATTGGAGACGAAAGATCAGATCGAAGCTGCAAAATACCTTGGCAAGCTCCCTTTTGTTGATAAAGACAGAATTGGTATCTGGGGTTGGAGCTATGGTGGATACATGACCTCTTTGTGTATGACCAAAGGTGCTGCGTACTTTAAACTTGGAATAGCAGTTGCACCTGTTACAAATTGGCGATTCTATGACACTATCTATACGGAGAGATATATGCAAACCCCCCAGGAAAATCCAAGTGGGTATGACGATAATTCACCTATCAACCATGTGGAGAAACTGAAAGGCAAATACCTTTTGATTCATGGTTCTGCTGATGACAATGTTCATTGTCAGAATTCTATAGAAATGGTTTCAGCTCTTGTGGATGCTAATAAACAATTTGATCTGTTTATTTATCCAGACAAGAACCATGGTATTTATGGGGGAAATACGAGATTGCATTTATATACCAAGATGACAGACTTTATTATGCACAATTTATAAACTTATAATAACGTGCCTGCTGTAAGTAGGTAGTAAAATAGAAAAATGGAAAATTCAGTTGAAAATAAGCCGGTCGCAATGACCACAGATTTGTTTGGACAGCCAATAGGGCTATTTATTCTCTTCTTCACAGAGATGTGGGAGCGATTTAGCTACTATGGAATGCGGGCATTATTGGTACTTTACCTGGTTGAGGAGATAGCCAGCGAAAACCCTGGGCTTGGGTGGAATGCAACAGAAGCCGGGTCTCTATATGGCTGGTATACCATGTTGGTTTATATTACACCAATATTTGGTGGGATTATAGCAGATAAGGTCTTTGGCTTTAGAAAGGCAATTACCTTGGGGGCCATTTTAATGGCGATGGGGCACTTTTCATTGGCATTTGAACCTATGCCGGCCTTCTACTTAGGGCTGGGTCTGTTGATTGTAGGCAATGGCTTTTTTAAGCCAAATATATCATCAATGGTTGGTCAACTTTACCAGGATGGCAGTAAGAGAAAAGACTCAGGGTATACTATCTTTTATCAGGGGATCAATGTTGGTGCCTTCCTTGGGTCTATCCTCTGTGGTTATCTCGCTGAAAAAATTGGCTGGCATTATGGGTTTGGCCTGGCAGGCGTGTTCATGGTCATCGGTATGATCCAGTTTCAACTCTCGCAAAAGATGTTTGGGTATATAGGATTGGAACCGAAAAAGCAACAGGAAGTACAACAAGCTGTTGAGGTGGAAGAGGCAGCGGCAAGCCAAAAGGAAGGGTTGACTTCGGTTGAATCACAACGCCTGATTGTAGTTGCAATACTTGCATTCTTCTCAATTTTCTTCTGGGCAGCCTTTGAGCAAGCTGGAAGTAGTATGAATATTTTCGCAAAAGAATATACGGATCGCAGCCTGGATGAGGGAGCTTTATTATTCAAGATAGTGTCGGCAATGATATCTTTCTTGCCGGTGGGTATCCTGGTCTGGCTGTTTGTAGGTCTTGTTGGTAAGCTGGGCAAGGAATATCGCGCAGGAATGGGTTTCATGGCCCTCAGTATAGCCATACTAACAGGAATGCTGGGCTGGATGGTGTATGACCAGTTTACTGCGGAAAACCTGGAAGTGCCTGCGACCTGGTTTCAGAGCTTGAATGCACTTTTTATCTTTACCCTGGCACCATTGTTTTCCTGGGTCTGGAGGAGGCTGGCAGATACCAGGTTCAATCCAACTGGCCCTCAGAAGTTTTCCATTGGCCTCGTGCTTTTGGGAATTGGGTTTATTCCATTGGTTAACGCTTCGGCAGGATTTACTGGGGACAATCCTGCAGCTAAGGTGAGTATGATCTTCCTGGTACTGGCTTACCTCTTGCACACCATGGGGGAGCTTTCGCTATCTCCTGTCGGCTTATCCTACGTGAGCAAGCTATCTCCAAAGAGATTGGTTGGTGTTATGTTTGGTATTTGGTTTTTTGCTTCTGCCATGGGTAATATGATTGCTGGACAATTTTCCGGATATATGGAGAAGATCGCAAAGGAATCAAGTATGTCTGAGTTCTTTGAAATTCTGGTTTACATTCCTGTTGGCGCTGGAATAGTATTCTTTATTTTGAGTTTCGCGTTAAAGAAACTTACGCATGGCATACATTAGAGACCATCTGTATTTAGATTTCAGGTGCTTCAACGGCTTATGGATTGATTTTTGTAGCTTTGATAATGAGAATATTGTTTTAAGGCATGTTTATAAACAAGGTTGTATTTCTTTTACTAGTTCTTGTGCCATGCATGGTAATGGCTCAAGATAAAGCGGTTGAGAAAATTAATTGGATGTCTTGGGATCAGGCTATTTCGTTACAAAAAACAGATAGAGAAAATTATAACAAAGACCAAAAAGCCAATCCACCGCCTAAAAAACTATTTCTTGATATTTATACAAGCTGGTGTGGCTGGTGCAAGAAAATGGATGCTACCACGTTTAAGGATAAAGATGTAGTAAAAGCGATGAATCAATATTATTACCCTATAAAGTTAGATGCTGAAATGCCTGAAAGTATCAGCTATAATGGCCATGAGTTTATTAATCCAAAACCAAATCCTGTTAAAGGCAGACGTGGTACCCACCAGTTGGCTGCCTCCCTTTTGGATAACAAAATGTCTTATCCTTCCTATGTAATAATGGATGAAAATACCAGCCGGATCACCATTCATAAGGGATATAAGAAGAAGGCAGATTTATTGGGGATACTTGGTTTTTTTGGAACCAACCAATATTTGACCTATAAAAACTACGTGCAACAACAGAAGGTACCTTCTGTCAAAGATAGCAGGGTGCCATCTAGTTTGAATTCAAATACTAAAGATGGAAAAGTACAGCAAAATTCAGAACCTGCACAGAAGAACAAATAATTATTTTAAATGAAGATCCCTAATTTAATAATGGTCTTTTTGTTGCTACTTTCATCAAGTATTGCAATAGGACAAACGATAAA
>JYMV01027046.1_pt1 | contig 27982 bp, 24 predicted proteins | sample 338911 | NCBI WGS metagenome assembly JYMV01 (sample SAMN03354496, study PRJNA234377) | hydrothermal vent metagenome | biome: Deep sea; feature: Hydrothermal plumes at the Eastern Lau Spreading Center, Western Pacific Ocean; material: Seawater | place: Tonga | collected 2009 | depth 2000 m m
CTTTTGTGGAAGAGATTGATGAAGCGGGGTTGTCGCGGCTGGCACCATTGCAGGGGCTTGAAGCGGAGCAGGCTGCAACGGCATCTGTTGATATCAGCTACATGGTCAGTAGTCTGGAAACCAGCATGACGTTGTTTACTTCAGAAATAGAAAACGCCACTGAGTTGCAGGTACTTGAAGGCAATCAGAATTTAACCTCTCCCGGCGTGCAATTAGTCAATATTGAAGGTGAAAGTGAAATATCAGGCATGGAATTGTTACTGCGCTATCGCTGGCGAGATATAAAGTTTACCGGGAGCTATTTATACACTGATGCCAGCAAACCAAATGAGACAAAGACTGGTGGAACACCTTTGACCTTAACGCCGAGGCACTCCGCGGGAATGGTGATTATGTGGGAGGAGCACGGTAGTCATCTGGTGGGGTTTGAAGCCTATTACACTGGAACGCAACATCTTGAAGATAATCCCTATCGGGAGCGCGCCAAACCCTATTGGCATTTAGGCTTATTGGGGCAAATTACTGTCGGTCGTGTCAGTTGGTTCCTCAATGCGGAAAATCTGCTAAATGTTCGTCAGACTAAGGATGAGCCGTTGTTACTATTGCAGCAGGCGAGAAGCGGTCGCTGGACCACTGATATCTGGTCCCGGAATGATGGTTTTACCGTAAATGCCGGAATACGTGTTCAATTTGGCGATTAAAAAATAATGTTGGCTGTTATACGGGGAATGGGGGATGTCTTATTGCCTGTGCCCCTGTAACCCGCCAGTGTGCAGCACCGCAACTTTTTCGACTTGAGCAAAGTATCCCTTGTTGAGCAGTTGTTGCAGGGCAAAGAATACCTTTCCGCTGTACACAGGTTCCAATGGGATCGCAGTTGAATGAGTAAAGTCCTGACAAAATTGCATTAATTCATCATTGCTTTTGGCATAACCGCCGAAGTGATAATCGTGAATTATTTGCCAGGGATGTTGATTCGCTGCGTCTGCAGTAAACAGGTTGCGCACCAGGTTTTCCAGGTAATCCTGACCTTTTAGCACAGCAATGCCTATGACTCTGGTTTTGCGTTGCTGTTGCTGAAAGGATTGTATCAATCCCGCCAGTGTTCCTCCGCTGGCTACCGGGCATAAGAGGACATCCAGGTCTTCTGGTAGTTCCTGTACCAATGTCTGCATGCCCAGATGCACCGTTTTCGCTGAGCCGCCTTCGGGGATCATTAAACAGTTTTCTAAATTGGGTACTTTACCGGACAGCCATTGTAAATCTTGCTTTTGTTGATACTCCAATTTGGTCAGCCAATGAATCTCAGATTGCCAGTGCAGCAGATCTTTTAACATGGGTGTCATGTTAAGGGCGTAGTTACCGCGCACCATGGCGACAAGAGGGATACCGAGCTGTTTGCACAGGTAGCCAAGGGCGTGTAAATGGTTGGAATAACCACCGCCAAAGCTGATGATTTTTTGCGGAGCTTGTTGCTCAATTTGGCTGATAAAGCCCTGTAGTTTGCGCCATTTATTACCTGAAATGATGGGGTGGATTAGATCGTCGCGTTTTACCCACAGATGAGGATGCTGTAACCCCTCCAGTTTTTGTAAAGGCGAGGGCAGGGCTATTTCTGGTAAACGGTTTTTGGACATATCAACACTGCTTTTGGTCATATCGACACTGGTTGTGGGGCAGATTCGGGAGTATGCTAAGCCTAACCTTCTGAATATTCAATTAAATGCTCTAAATCGGGGATCTGTATGGAAATCGTGTTAATCAGCCTGTTTATCGCCACTATTATGCCCATTTTGGCTAAAGCGCCATTGGCTTTGGAGATGAACAAGTTAAAGGGGTATGACAATCGCAACCCCAGACAACAACAAGACCGTCTGGAAGGATTTGGAGCCAGATGTAAGGCGGCACATTACAACAGCTTTGAAGCCTTAATTATGTATATTCCAGGCGCTCTGGCGGTGGTAGCTGTTGACGGGGTGAGTGCAATGACAGAGTACTATGCGATGGGATTTGTTTTTGCTCGGTTTTGTTATTTGCTGATGTATTGGCTGGATCAGCATGTGCTACGCAGTCTTTTCTGGACCGTCGGTTTTGTCTTGTCGTTAATGATGCTTTGGCAGGCTATGGCAGTGGTGGCTACCTGGTAAATTTGCAAAGCCTATGCGCCTGATAAAATGCTGTTCAGGCGCGTTTTTGCAATGACTGACGGGGAAACTTCGCTTCCTCCGGGTAAGGGCTGACATGAATAATATCGCCATTGGCTACCTGCTTTTGCACCTGTTGCCAGAATTCGGGAGTGAATAAATCGGCATGCAGCTCCTTAAAAATCGCCTTAAGTTCACGCTTGCCAATAATAAAGTGTTCAAACTGTTCTGGGAAAACGTCATTTGGCGCCACTGATAAAGTATCCAGAGCGTAAGGATCGTCGGATTGTGGTAGCTTTCTGAAATTGCGCTCCGACATATAACAAATTTCATCGTAGTCATAAAATATCACCCGCCCATGTCGGGTGATACCGAAGTTTTTGTGAAGCATATCACCAGGGAATATATTCGCTGCAGCAATCTGTTTTATGGCTGTGCCCAGATCCTGAATTGCATCGCGCACTTTTACCTGGTCCGTTTCATTTGCCAGGAACAGATTGAGCGGAGTCATCTTGCGTTCGATGTACATATGCTTGATCAACACTTCGTTATCCATAATTTCAATGCTGTTTCTGCAGGTGTCCAGTAACTCTTGCAATAAATCGGGATGGATGCGGTCCTTGGGCAAGCGGAAATTGGCAAATTCATGAGTATCAGCCATGCGACCAATACGGTCATGGGATTTTACCAGTTTGTAACAGTCGACGACGTGTTGCCGTGTGATCTTCTTACTTTCTGCAAATTCATCCTTAATGATTTTAATCACTACCCCATAAGAGGGCAGGTGAAAGCACATCATTACCAGGCCGCGGATCCCCGGTGCAATTTCAAACTGATCATCTGACTCCTCAAGGTGTTGTAAAAAGTTACGGTAAAATACAGTTTTACCATGTTTATAAAAACCCAGAGAGGTATAGAGTTCGAAGTGCTTTTTGTTGGGTAAAAGCTCCTGCAAAAAGGCGACAACTTCAGCCGGGTACTGGGTATCTACCATGAAATACGCTCTGGCAAAACCAAACAAAACACTTAAGTCCCGTTTCTCGGTAAGCAGGGTGTCCACATAAAGTTCGCCACGCTCACTCATCAGCAGAGCCACAACGAAGGGTTTGTAGTGATCAGCGAAGCAGATACGCCCCACCAGGTAGGCGGCCCGGCCCCGGAAAAACTCTGCTTGCAGCATTTCTACTCTTTGAACTTGCGTAAGTTCCTTAAAGCTCAGGCGTTGTTTAATAGCGCTGGTGAGGTTGTGTAAATCTCGCTGATAATCCTCAAACGGCACATTAAACCGATAGTGGGTAAACATCTGTTGCAGTGTCGACTTTACCGTTCTGTCGGTGCGAAAGGTGTTAATGACCCGCGGGCGGTTAAAGCCAGACAAATAGCAGCGGCTAGGCAGGACAAACATCACCTGGTCATCAATTTTTTTGTGTTTGAAAATGCGCCCAATTACCGAATTGTAAAAGGTTTCTGCCAGCTCAAATTGCGGGTGATCCGCCAGTTGTTGAATGTAATCCAACTTTAATTGTTGCCAGAAGGAGACAGGTTGCTGTTGTGGTAAGAATAATTCATAAAGCTGGGCTACTGTCTCTGTCAGGCTCTTTTCATACAGGGATATGCGTTCCCTTGATGCCTGTTGACAGGCCTGCCATTGCGAGGTTTCGAAGCGCTTTTTGGCATCGGAAGTAATGCGATTGTATAAACGGAAACTCTTCTCAAATCCCTTCAGGATTTCATAGGCGATTTTCGAGGTAGCGATTTGCTTGATTGACATGTGAAATTCCGCTGGTATGTTAACGCAGGCCAAAACTGGTATTACCTGACAATAATATTAATAAATCAATAATGGAAGTCCTGATAAGGCATGAGTTTTCCCGTATTAATTTGTGATGATTCCAAGCTGGGGCGAAAGTCTGTTGAGCGCAGTTTGCCTGAAGGGCTGGCATCTGAGGTTCACATGGCAACCCAGGGGCAAGAAGCCATGGAGTTGTTGCGCGCTAAAGATATAACGATTTTGTTTTTGGATCTGACGATGCCTGTAATGGATGGCGTTGAGGTACTGGAAGCCATCAAGGCGGAAAAACTGGAAGTCTTTGTTATTGTGGTATCGGGAGATGTGCAACCCATGATGAGAGAGCGGGTACTTGGGCTTGGGGCATTGGATTTCATCAAAAAACCCGTCTCTCGGGAAAAGCTGTTACAGTCGCTGCAAATGTATGGACTCTACTGAGGCCTTATTCTTCGTCTTCCTCGTCTTCCTCGTCTTCGTTATCATCGTCATCATCATCTGAGAATATATCTGGCGTTACTGCGTCCACGACATCCACAGTACCCTCAACAACAGTGGTTGTTACACCCACAGCGGCATCAACCACAGCAACGGCGACACATCCAGAAAGATTACTCATTGTGAGCAATAGCAGAAAGCTGAGCAGGTATTTGTTCATTGTTATCGTTCTCCTCTCAGGCGTTTCAGTGGGAACTTAACGCCAGATATTTATATTCAACCGCATTGAGTGAGCGGTGTTCAGTCAATGGATTCTATCAGATTTAAATGACGCTTTAGTGAGGCGATTTCTTCCATATTTTCCTGTAAAAACGCATTTAGCTCGATGATTAGCTCTGGGTGTTTAATGCTGGCGAATTGAAACTCAGGAAAGGAAAGCGGGAGTTCGGGATCCAATACCAGACCATGCCCCATCATCATATTCAGGTGTTGCGCCACATTAAACTCTACATCGGCTGCATGAGTTCTGTCGGCAGCCACCATTTGCAGCGCCATATTGGCATTTGGCACGCCGAAAATTTGCACCTGTTGTGTACGTTCATCCTGGATCCATTTTACCGGTGTGAAGCCAAAGGGAATGCTTACCGAGCGAATTTTTTCCGCCGGGATCCCGGGTTCCCGCACCATGGTACCGGCCACGGTAGTGACAAAGGTTTCGCTGTAGTGAATGTTTTGGGTCTTGCCTTGATACCAGCGCTTATTTGCTGGGTATATGGCATCAAGCTCTAGGGTTTCAAAAAACTCGTATTCCAGGCGTTTGGTAGGCAAGGGCACAACTTTAAGACGGATGTCTGTTTTTAGTTCAATCAAGGCAATGAGCTCTTCTAAATAAGAATCCTTGGCTCGGTCGGTGAAATTGTAATGAGGAAAGTAATCAAAATTTTGTACACCCAGGGTATACACTTTCTGAGTGGCGTCCTGTTCAGTGGCCTTAATTGCAAAGCTCAGCAACAACAAAGCACTCACCAGGCAGTGAAGTAGGGAGTCTGAGAGTTTTATTGCCATTATTAGCCGTACATGGGAGGGTGAACACACCTTAGTTTACGCAAAAAAGAAGGCGCTGGTTAGCGCCTCTGTAAAATTAAATGCTATCAATGGGGATAATGGTGCGGTCAAGGCGAGGTAAAAAGTAATTATCATAGTCCAGCGAATAGGCGACGGTCTTTGCCTTTCCCACTATTTCATGCCGGGGCACAAAGCCAATGGCTCGTGAATCCGCACTATTGTCACGGTTGTCACCCAATACCAACAGGTAACCTTCCGGAACAAGCACTTCGTCAAAGTTTGCCCATCGCGAGGCATTTTTTCTGATCTGGATGGTGTGTTGTGAATCAGACAAGGTTTCTGTCAGTACCTCAAAACCATTCTCTTCTCTGACTTTTTTGTATTGCAGTGGCTCGCCATTGATTATCAGTTGATTATTTTGCATCGCAACCCGGTCACCGGGAACTCCAACAACGCGCTTTACCAGGCGCTTGTCAGAGACTTTAGAGTCAAAAATTACGATATCTCCTGGCTGAGGCTCATTGAGTGCCCGAATGGAGATATGAGTCAAAGGTACTCTTATGTCATAGGCTAATTTGTCTACTGTTATCTGATCGCCAATTTGGATGCTGGGCTGCATTGAGCCAGTTGGCACATGGTTCCAGTCGGCGACGGCACTGCGGAACATTATCATTAATGCGATGAACAACAGGAATGAACGGTTGCTGTGCCAGGCTGATTTCAGATATTTGAGCATTCTATTGATATCCATGAGTCAAATTTTAATTTTGGACTAACAGGTTAGCGGAAAGTTTCGGTGATTTTTGCCCACAGCTGTTACAAACTGTGTCTGTCCAGCTTGTAATTGTGATTAACCGTTAATTTTTTCGATGTAAAGCACAACAGGCTTCTGTCAATAACCTTTAGCGGTATTGCGAGAATTGCCGGGCTTTTCTACACTCAAAGAGACATTGTATTCATGGGCTTATTGTCAAGAATTAGATGTGATTATTTATGCTCAAAAAGTGCATAAAATATCAGTTTAATAACGCCAGATAGAGGTGCTTTCGTTTGTCTTTTAGGCACTTGTCTGGTTAATATGCGAGTTTGTTGCAAAAAAAGCAGTTTTCTATGACTAACGAAATTTCTACGATTTTATGGGACTCCGCCATATTGCTGATGGTGGGTATGTCGGTTGTTTTTGTGTTTTTGACCATGTTGATTGGCGCAATCCACCTCATTGAATGGATTTGCAACAAATTTCCCGGAGAGGAATCACCACAAAGTACGACACCTTTGTCAGCTGCTAACGCTGTAAGCGAAGGTGTCAGTCCTCAGGTTGTGGCTGCAATTAGCAGTGCAATACATCAATATCGACATAAAAAATAATAATCAGTTTATAAGCTGAACGTGGTTCGACAGCCACCGATTCTTAAAATGCATCACTTGTTGGAGAGGAACGAATTATGGCAAAACCATTAGCCTTAACGGAACTGGTTTTAAGAGACGCACATCAGTCTTTATTGGCTACTCGTATGCGTATTGAAGATATGTTGCCTATTGCGGAAAAACTTGACCAGGTTGGATACTGGTCTATGGAATCCTGGGGCGGCGCCACCTTTGATTCTTGTATTCGTTATTTGGGAGAGGATCCCTGGGAACGCATCAGAAAACTAAAAGCAGCGATGCCCAATACCAAGCAACAAATGTTGCTACGCGGGCAAAATTTATTGGGTTATCGTCATTATGCCGACGATGTAGTAGAAAAGTTCGTTGAGCGCGCACATAGCAATGGCGTAGATGTATTCCGCATCTTTGATGCCATGAATGACATGCGCAATTTACAAACGGCCATTAAAGCCGCCATTAAGGTGGGAGCACATGCCCAAGGCACCATGTCCTACACCGTCAGTCCGGTACACACCTTATCCCTGTGGTTGGACATGGCTAAGCAACTGGAAGATTTGGGCGTTCACTCCATCTGTATTAAAGATATGGCGGGATTGTTGAAGCCTTACGAGTGTGAAGAGCTGATCACGCGTCTTAAAGAAACGGTTTCTGTACCAATCGCTATGCAATGCCACGCCACAACAGGGTTAAGCACAGCCACTTATCAAAAGGCGATTGATGCCGGTATCGATATGCTGGATACCGCTATCTCTTCTATGAGTATGACTTATGGACATAGTGCAACGGAAACTATGGTGTCTATCGTAGAAAATACAGAGCGTGACACCGGATTAGATCTGGGATTACTGGAAGAAATCGCCGCTTATTTCCGGGAAGTACGGAAGAAGTACGCCAAATTTGAGGGCAGTCTGAAAGGCGTAGACTCCCGCATTTTGATTGCCCAGGTTCCAGGCGGCATGCTCACCAACATGGAAAATCAGCTCAGAGAGCAAGGGGCGGCGGACAAGCTGGACGAAGTTCTGCAAGAAATTCCCAAGGTCAGAGAAGATCTGGGCTTCATTCCATTGGTAACGCCCACCTCACAAATCGTTGGTACGCAGTCGGTGTTGAATGTGTTAACCGGAGAGCGCTATAAGACGATTACCAAGGAAACTGCCGGAGTATTAAAAGGTGAATATGGTGCCACGGCGGCTCCGGTCAATAAGGAGTTACAGGAGCGCGTACTGGACGGTGCTGAACCCATTACCTGTCGTCCTGCTGATGTATTAGAAGCAGAACTGTCCAAACTGGATGAGGAATTGACCAGACTTGCCAGCGAGAAAAGTATCAATCTGGCGCAGGATAAAATCGACGATGTATTGACCTATGCCTTGTTTCCTCAGGTTGGGCTTAAATTTTTGGAAAATCGCAATAATCCTGATGCTTTTGAACCGGCTCCAGGAAGTGAACCTGAAGCGCCAGTAGTAACTGCTCCACCTGCCCAAAGTTCAGGGACGTCAGAAGCTTATTCTGTGCGAGTTGATGGCAAAGTCTATCGCGTGGAAGTGGCTCCTGATGGCAGCCTGACCGATATTGCCCCGGCATCTGGCAACAGTACGGCGGCTGCCCCTGCTGCTGCCCCAGCGGGTAATGCAGAGCCTTTAAATTCCCCCCTGGCCGGCAATGTTGTGCGTATTAAAGTGTCTCCCGGTCAGGCCGTGAATGCCGGTGATGTGGTGTTGATTATGGAAGCCATGAAGATGGAAACCGAAGTGCGTGCGGCAAAAGCCGGCACTATTGCCAGTATTGCGGTTAAAGAAGGCGACGCCGTACAGGCTGGTCAGCCTCTTCTTTCCTTTTCATAGGGAATTAGGCTAAATGGAAAAACTAAAAATATTGTGGGAAACCACCGCCCTGGCTAATTTTGAGTTAGGGCAGCTGCTGATGATGGCGGTTGGTGTGCTGTTGTTGTATCTGGCCATCGCCAGAAAATACGAGCCGCTATTATTATTGCCGATCGGATTTGGCGCTATTTTAACCAATATTCCTTTAGGAGGTTTTAGCGAGCCGGGTGGCATTCTGTATTACGTCTACGAAGTGGGCATTGGGTCTACCGTGTTCCCCTTGTTGATTTTTATGGGAGTAGGGGCGCTTACCGACTTTGGTGCATTGATTGCCAATCCGCGTATGCTGTTATTGGGTGCTGCTGCCCAGTTTGGTATTTTTGCCACTTTGTTTGGCGCTATTTTACTGAATTTGGTGCCAGGTCTGGAGTTCTCCATGCAGGAAGCCGCAGCTATCGCCATTATTGGTGGGGCTGATGGACCAACGGCCATATTCCTTGCCTCGCAACTGGCTGATCATTTGCTAGGCGCGATAGCGGTAGCTGCCTATTCTTATATGGCGTTAGTACCCATCATTCAGCCTCCTATTATGAAAGCGTTAACGACCCCTGAAGAGCGCAAGATAGAAATGCAGCAATTGCGCACTGTTAGCAAGCGAGAAAAGATTATATTTCCGTTAGCCGTACTGGGCCTGACCATTTTGTTCCTGCCGACGGCAACACCTCTGGTGGGGATGTTTTGCCTGGGCAACCTGATGCGGGAAAGCGGCGTTGTGGATCGCCTGAGTAAGACGGCACAGAACGAACTAATTAATATCACCACAATCTTTTTGGGATTGGCGGTAGGGTCTAAGTTGTCAGCTGATAAATTTCTGACTGGTGAAACCCTGGCGATTTTAGCTCTGGGTGCGGTAGCTTTTTCTATCGGTACTGCTGCCGGAGTGATGATGGCAAAGCTGATGAGCAGACTCAGTGGCGGTAAGATCAATCCTTTGATTGGCGCTGCGGGTGTATCTGCGGTGCCAATGGCGGCACGAGTAGTTAATAAAGTTGGCTTAGAAGCCAACCCTCACAACTTCTTGCTGATGCATGCTATGGGACCTAACGTGGCGGGGGTATTAGGCTCGGCAGTGGCCGCAGGTATTTTACTGGCGCTGGTGGGACCTTGATGCTTGTTTGCTAATATCAGTAATTCTAAAGAGGAAGCTTCGGCTTCCTTTTTTTATTTTATATCAATGGGTTAATGGGATTAAAATGCCATAAAAGGCGGCGATAGCCGAGCTAATTACCAGAATGTAGATAAAGCCTTTTTTCCCTTGTTCCAGGGTGTAACCATTTTGTTTTAGGTATACAAACCAACCCAGACAAAGCAATAGAGGTATCAGAAACAAAAATCGGATCAAGGTAGGCTCCCTGTTTAGTTGTTGTCGTAAAAGCACGCCCAAAGTATGCAACCTCAAGCTCGGCGACATTCAAAAAAGTGTTACATCATTGCAATCTGCTTGTAACTACATTGGCATTTAATACGGGTGTCACGTTAGACGGGATCGCTATTTTATGTCAATGCCTCTTGCACCAGAAGCTGTTCAATCTCAGGTACTTATACCTGATTTATCCGAGCTAAACCAGGTTCCTTCACATTCGCTCGTCGGATATGCCCGGTCAATTCTTTATAGTTTAGAACTAATGTCCCGACAGTCAATTACCCCGGTAGATGCCGGTTGCCAGGATTGGTTGCAGGGCAAACTTGAAGGGCTGGGATTTCAATGCCTTGCCTTTGAAGTTCAGGGGGTTAAGAACCTGGTTGCAGAGATTGGCCAGGGAGAGCGGGTTGTCGCCTTTGCCGGACATACGGATGTGGTGCCACCAGGCCCCCTTGAGAAGTGGCGTACTCCACCCTTTGAACCAACAATCTCTGACAATGAATTAATCGGTCGCGGCGCAGCAGATATGAAAACCGGCATCGCTGCTATGTTAGCGGCCAGCGAGAGGATATTAAAACTGTCGCGCCAGCTTAATCACAGATTCATGTGGTTTATCACTAGTGATGAAGAAGGTGAAGCTGAGTTTGGCAGCAAAGCTATTAAAGCCTGGCTGGAAGAGAATGGCATCAAAGTAGACTGCGTCATTGTGGGTGAACCTACCTCAAAATCTGCCACTGGCGACACCATTAAAGTAGGGCGTAGAGGGGCTATTTCTGGCCGTATTTTGGTACAGGGTAAACAGGGGCATGTGGCTTACCCACAATATGCCGATAACGCGATTCACAAGATGGCCAAGGTTATTGAGGCTATCAACGCTATAGAGTGGGATGCCGGAAGTGATGACTTTCCGGGTACTAGTCTGCAGATCACTCATATTGATTCAGGTGAGTTCACCGACAATATTGTGCCTTCTCGTTGTCAGATTTGTTTTAATATTCGTTACAACCATGATTATGATTTGGCTACCCTGGAAAGCCTGATTCAGGAGCGAATTGATGCCGTTGTCCAGGGTACTCATATTCAGTGGGAAAGGCCCTGTATCCCTTACTTTACTCATGTGGATCAACAAAATAGTCTGATCAAGGCTGTGGAACAGGCTATTGTCAAAAATACGGGTAAGTTTCCGGTGTTATCAACCGCTGGCGGTACTTCCGATGGCCGCTTTTTTGCCAGTGAGCACACCCAGGTCGTTGAAGTGGGGGTTCCCAACAAAACTATTCATCAGATCAACGAGCGTATCCATATTTCCGATTTGGTTACGCTGGAAGACATCTTTACCGATTTGCTTTCTGATTTACTGTTCGATTAATGGAGCCTCGGCCAGGAACTTGGCTTTTAATGTACACTTTTCCCGGCAGGTCATTTTCAAAACCGCCTGATTACAACATGCGTTTTAGGGTACGATCTTTTTTCACAAAGTGGTGATAAAGCGCTGCACCGGCATGGCCAAGTATAAGTAACCAGGCCAGCCATGCTCCGAGTCGTTCTTTGTGTATGAAGTCCAGCGGTTTTTCAAACTGTTCGAAAGTCATTGCAGAGGAAAATACCGCTTTGAATAAATCGGTATCTTTAAAACTCGGAATATCAAACAGATAAAAGAATTCGGTGGCTACGCCTGTACCCAGGTATCCTGTTAAAGGCATGATAATCAGTAAACCGTAGAGCGCATAGTGTCCTGCTTTGGCTGCCAGATGCTCTAGTTTTGTGCCGGGCTCTGGTTCTGGCGTAACATTCACACTTTTCCAGATCACTCTCAGTACCACCAGTACCGCAATGGATACACCAAAAGATAAGTGCAATTGCAAAGCTGTCCAGTTTTCCGGGGTTTTAGTGTCAGTAAACCAGTGTCTGTAGTAAACACTGACATAGGCGGCTAAAAAAAATAACGCAGTGAGCCAATGTATCCATTTGGCAAGAGTTCCATATTCGGTGCGGCTGTTTTTTAATTTCATAAGACAAGGCTTTATATTGGCTATGTGAATATTCTGACTTGTCATTGTTTGATTTAATAGCGCAATAAATGGGCCTGACTGTTCTATTTTTTTGAACTTTTAGGTGCTGGGGTAACGCTTCTACTGTTTGATTTAACTGACGGTTGTGAGAAAGCAAACAATAACAAGTGTAAAGCTCAGCTGTTGTTTTGGATTGCCATTAGTCTTTAGGTGGTAGGTCGTCTTTTAGTACCAAAGCAATTAAGTAAATCAAAGCCAGTGGCGGAATAAAGGCGGTAAAAAATCCGATGATGGAGGTAACGATTGGTGTGGGGGTTTTTCGTTTGCCAAAAAAGTAGCAGAAAGCAGCCATGAAGATAGCCAGAATGACCACTACCTGGGCATATAGCGTTGCGTTAAAGTTCATTTGAAAATCCGTTTTCGTTTGGTGTTATTAATTTACCTTTTTGAAAGCAATTAGCAATACAAATATTGGACTTTTAAAAGTATTTTAATGCTTTAACGCTTGCCTGATTGCAGATAGTGGACCCGGCTTGCCGAATAAGTAACCTTGCACCTCATCAACCCCAAGATTCTTAAGTGTCTCTGCCTGGGCTACCGTTTCTACTCCTTCTGCCAGAACGATAAAACCTACACGCTTGCTGAAGGAAACGATGGAACTAACCAGAGCTTCAGCTTTGTCACACTGATGCACCTGATTTATCAATGAACGATCTATTTTAACTTTAGAAAATGGTAACTGAGTTAACAGGCTCAGGTTTGAATATCCGGTGCCAAAGTCATCAATAGCGATGTTAAAACCAAGATCCATTAAGTGTTTTACGACTGCGGTGATCTGTTGATCCATCATAGTGGATTCAGTCAACTCTAGTTCCACCTGACTGATTTCCAGCCGGTGTTTTTGCAATAATTCCAATAGCAGGTTGGGAAGATCTGATTCTCCCAGCTGAACAGGTGAAACGTTAATGGCAACTTTAGATGCTGGTAAGTGGTTAAACTCTTGCAGAGACTGATTGAAAATTCGTTGACTCAACGAGCTAATAAGGCCGTATTGTTCTGATACCGGAATGAATTTGTCTGGGGGAATAAATCCGTCTTTCAGGCTTGGCCACCTGGCTAATGCTTCATAGCCACAACACTCCATTGTGTTGAGATCGAATTGAGGTTGGTAGTGTACATCCAGAGCATCATTACTGATGGCTTCCAACAGATTATCGTAAATCCACCACTTTTCATTAAATTCGTCTAACTTCTCGGGGTGGTAAGTTGTTAAAGAGGGTGTATCGGGTCTGATTGCTTCCAGAAGGGCTATTTCCGCTTTTTCCAGGATGTCACGCCAGCCCTCCTTACTGCAACGGCTTTGGTAGTAGCCCACATTTACCTTTAGCTTTATCTTACTGTCGCCTATCAGAATCATCTTTTCCAGATTTAACTGCAGGGTTTTGAGTTGATATTCCAGTCGCTCAGGGATGTTTAAAAACAGAATTCCGAATTTGCCATCTCCCAGACTTCCGGAAAAAGCATTGATTTCAGTGTTGTTGTGCAGGCGCTCAAAGATGGCACTCTGTATGATATCTTTGGCATCTTTTACTTTGAGTGAATCAACAATCTCATCCATGGCATAGATACTAAAAATCGCCAGGGCTAATGGACTGGAATTTAACGCAACTGACTTTTCCAGATATCGGCAGAATGTGGATTTAAGAGGCAACCCTTTCGGGTCAAACTGCTCATGCATAATCTTCTGGTTTAATCGCCAAAAGTCTTGTTGTTTTTTTAGACGCAGGTTGTTGATAGTGCGGGCCGTTAATTCCGCCCTGTGAAAGGGTTTAGTGATGTAATCCTGAACACCATAGGATAAGCCTTGCACTATCGCTTCCTGGTCGTCCATTGCGGTTAACAGGATAATGGGGATGTGGTTGTATATCGGAGAGGATTTCAACTGACGGCTGATCTCAAAACCCGACTGGCCTGGCATATTTACATCCAGTAGTATCAAATCAGGTTCAAATTCTTCTAATGCGTCTAGCACCATCAAGCTGTTGTTTACCGCAAAGGTGTAAAATCCCAGAGGTTCAAACATGGCACTGAGTAAATCTGTTGTAACTGGTTCATCATCCACTAAAAGAATTTTGCAGCCATAGACAAAATTCAATTCCCCGTCTGGAGTGCTGTTTTGCACAATCGGTTGACTCAGTGGCTTTATTGGCATAAATCGCCTCGCTGTTACTACAAACTACGTACAACTTAAGATTAGCAAAGTATTAATGGTAAGAAATAAGCTAAAAACTATCGTTGTTTAAGGTTCTTTGTGAACAAGTTTTTTGTTTTGTAGGGGTTGTGTTTTCAGTATTGTTAAGATTATGAATTTAAAAGGTAAATTTGGCTGCGTGTATTGTGATGCATGGACTGTGAGTGAGGTGTTTTTCATCTGTAGGAAATATCTCACAGTGATTTTGTGTAAAATACTACAGTTGGTCTGATTAAATTCTCAGTCCGTTGAATGGGAATAAAGTGTGCCGTTTTGCGAAATGGCTTCGGTCGGGTGTTAAATTAACCCTTGCCAAGACAGCAAAGGTCAACAGGTTCTAGATATATCAATATAATCTCATGTACTCAGGTAATTGGATAGCTGATCGACATGCCCTTTGGTTTCATCGATGAGCGATGTAATCTGATCAGCAGAATCGGTGGAGCTTTGCGCAAGGTTTCTGACTTCATCTGCCACTACCGCAAACCCTCGTCCAGCTTCACCGGCCCTGGCTGCTTCTATGGCAGCGTTAAGTGCCAGCAAATTAGTCTGATTAGAAATATTATTGATGGACTGAACAATGGAACTGATGCGGTCCAATACCTGAGACATAGCTTCGTGTGTTTCAGAGATAACGGCATTTTTCCTGGATATATCTTCGGCGTATATTAATACACTGGTGAGAGAACCGGATACGTCGGTGATGGGCGTTGCCTCGATGGTCAATCTCAACTGATTGCCTGAAGTGTGCTTAACGCTGACATCTGACTTGAAGGCTTCTCCTTTTGTCAGTTGCGACCACTCTGAGGTTCCTACCAGTTGTTCCAGGTTGCCCAGTGCTTCTTTTGCTGCGTTGTAGTTTTGGCATCCTAGAGCATTGATAAACTGCTGATTTGCGTATGTGACATGGCCTTGAGGATCTGCTTCGCACATCAGGCTACTATCGTTAATGGCCCGCATTCGAATATCGTTTTCCAGTGACTTTCGCTTGGTCTTATCAATATCGGCTTGAATGGCAACATAGTGGGTAACTTGATTATGCTCGTTGAACACCGGATCTATGGCCAGTGATATCCAGTATGCCTGACCTTGTTTATCGTAATTCAGGATCTCTTCGTATAAGGCGCGTTTTTCTCTCAGCGCTTTGCTTATGCGCTCAATTGTTTTGTTGTCGGTATGTTTTCCTTGTAAAAAACTACCTGGCTTTTTACCACTAACTTCACCGAGAGTATAACCTGTGATATCGCTAAATCCTTGATTTACGTATTCAATCTTTCCTTCGGCGTTAGTAATGATCACAGCATTGCTGGTATTATTGGCCACTAAAGAAAGTCGTTTTACTTCTTGCTTGGCCAGATATTCTTCAGTGATATCACGCACAAAAGCCGTGTACAGGATCTTGTTTTCCAGGGTGATTTTGGAAAGAGAGAGTGATACCCAAATTTCTCGTTTGTCGAAAGTTTCTATTTTCAGATCTCGGGAGGAACCGACAATTTTGTTTTCGCCGGTACGACGATTTCTGTTTACCTTCTCGTCGTGACCAGGTTGGATCGCTTTGGGAACTAACATTTTGACGTTGTTTCCCAACACCTTATCTTTTTCTATTCCCCATATTTTCTCAGCCGCAGGGTTAAAAAACAGTACGCAGTTGTTTTCGTCTATGGTAACTACACCATCGATACATTGATTTAAAGTCTGATCCAGCAGTAGTTTCTGTTCGCGTTGTTTAGTTATGTCCTTAACGATGGCGGAATAGCATTGCTTTCCATTTATTTTAAACTTCGACAGTGACAAGGAGCACCAAATCTTTTTTTCGTCTTTGGTTTCGATGTACAAATCCAGGGTGGTGCCCACCAGCTTATCCTGGTTCGTGTTTCTGTGGCGGTTGACGTAGTTATCGTGATTGTCTCTGTGGGCTAGCGGCACCAGCATTTTTACGTTTCTACCCAATACCTCTTGTTTGCTATAACCCCAGAGCTTTTCAGCAGCAGCGTTGTAAAACATGACACAATTGGATTCGTCTATAGCGATGACCGCATCGATGCTTTGTTCGAGAATGGAGTAAGTGAAATCATCGCGCTTTTTCAGAAAATTAAACATGGGCTGCCTCTACATTGCTAACCCCAGTTAAACGAAAGTTATGGCGATATAGTTCAAAATCTCGTCAAAGATTTCTTTGTGAGTCACAGAGCCACGATATTGGCTGTGAATAAGGATTTCTTTCCGGTTAATTTGTGTTGCTATTTGAGTGTTGCACAACAGTTATACGGATTAGTCCGGCAACAAATAACAGAAAACCGGTGAGGTAGACCAGGCGATATTCAGCAAAAAACAAACCGCCCACTCGGGTTAAAATCGCGCCGCAGATCACCGTCACAACGGACCAGGTTTGTACCTTTAAATAGGCACAGGCTTGCAGCGTTAATCCGATGAAAAAAAACGCAGGACCAACGGTGAAAAATACCGGCCATATTGATGGCTCTTCAATCAGTTTTGTTACTATGTCATTTCGTGCCTCTCTGTCATGGCGATACATCCAAAGCACCATATCTATTGCACTCATCCCTATCATGGCGCATGCTCCCAGGAAAGTCATAGAGCCGCCTAATTTTCGGAAAAGACCAAAGGAAAACTGCAGACCATAAGGAATAATGAACAGCATGCCTAGTAAAATAGCCCAATGAATAAAATCTATGGGTTCCAGCAGATTAATAATCTCAGTAGGAATGGAAAAGGAAATTTGAGCCAGAAGTTGCAGAATTAATCCTGCGATAAATAGGTGCTTCATGTTTTTATTCTTGGTTATCGAAAGCGAGAGTGCTTATAGTATAACCAGCATAAAATATTGGCAATGTGTTGGATAAATGCACATTTTGTGAAGGGGATTACATCGCGTGTGCATTGGATTTCTCCAACTTTTATTGCTCTGTTTCGTTTACCTGTTCAAAAAAACACTTTAAGATGTTGTTTTTTAAGACAATAAAGGGAATTATTTTGCGCTCAACTCAAGCCCTCAATGGTTTTACCCGTTTCTGTACTCGTCAGCTACTAATACCGCTTGTTTTGCTCTCAATGCCGTTATCTGCACAAGAAGGTACTGTCGAACCTTTTGAGCTGGATGCAGAGTGGTCGTTGCTCAGTACTTCGGTTGGCGTGAAACGCTATGCCGGAGAAAAACCCAATCAACCTCACTTACCCCACATTATCGGGGACACCGCCTATTGGATGGCAGGTAATGGCTACAGTGATGGCAGCCAGGCCACCAATAAAGTGTTAGCTATGAACCTGAGTTCGGGTGAGATCACTGAGCTGGCAGAAATGGGGCGAAATTTTCTGCGGGGCAATGCCACTATTGAGTACCAAGGCCGATTATTGTCGGTGGGTGGGTCTGATAATTTTATTAATCACAACCTCAATTATGTGATGGCTTATGACACAGTCACCGGAGACTGGCGACAACAAACCGCCGCGCCTCTGGCCAGAGAGAACGCCATGGCTGAACAGGTTAACGGGCAAGTGTATGTTTTTGGTGGTTGGGGCTTTGATACCTTTAACAGAGCTATGGTGAAATTGGGCGATGATGGCTTTTTCTACACTGATGTTGAGGAGAGTGCCACCTGGCGACAGGAAGTACAGCGTTACGATATTGCCGCTGACAGCTGGTCAATCGTCAGTGAGGCACCTACCGACGAACCATTCAGGGCAAGTACTCTGATAGAAAACAAGGTGTACCTGAGTGCAGAAGCCGACTGGATTACGCCAAATGACACACTGCATGTTCTTGATACAGATACTGCAGTCTGGAGTACACAGACTGTTCCGGTCCCCTTGGTGAGTAAAAAGCTGGTTTCGGTAGGGCATCTGTTGCTGGTATATGGATTAACTGACTGGTCGATGGCGCCTAATTCTTATTGGCAAAGTTACCTGTTTGATACCCAAACACAAACCTGGTATCAGGGCATCCCGCTACCCAACGAAGACAATATCACCCCGGTATTTGCTTTGGCCAGCGAAGGGGATGAACTCTATTATTTTGAGTACGCAGAAAATCCTTGGGACGATGCTGACAAACAGGTATATCGATTAGATTTTAATATTGGTGCTTCAGCCGATGAGGGTTATCAGCCATTTGAGCAACAAACAATAACTGAATTCGCTATTGAAAATGGCGATGCTTTGCATATTAACGAGGCTGGCAATGTCGCTAATCTGATAGTAGCTGATTGGCAAGATTACGATGATGTTTGGAATGGTCGCGGTGATGATGCTCAAAAAGATGCACTGAAGAGAATGACTCAGTCTGTATATAGTCAATTGCAGGATGAGTTTGATTTTATGTTTCTGGTGTTTAACGAATCTGAGCATGCACCGTACCCGGCACCCTACGGCTATCATACGCCAATCCAAAATGATATTGAGGGAATTGGGCAAGGGATCTTTGATTTTGCCCAAGCGTACGGTAGTGACGGTAATTTAGAAAGTGTAGTGGTGTTAGGAGCTGCCGACGATATTATTCACGGACCTTCGTTACATGAGTTGGGTCATCGTTGGGGTAACTATTTAACGGGAAGTCTGGACGCAATGCGTCAACTGGGTTGGGTTGCCTGTATGGCCCCGGATTTGATGCCTTATCATTGGGGGTTACTGAGCAATGGTGGCCAACTGGGTGGCTGGCATGAAGAAGACTTAAATATGGGAGATGATAACTCCGCCACCTATTTACTCAATGACGGTGCTGAAGGCTCGGCTGGTTTCAGAGGGATAGGACCGGGTAATAACTTTATTGGCTATAGCAATTTGGAGTTGTATTTGATGGGGTTATTGCCGCATTCCTCAGTGGGGGAACTCAGAGAACCCGCCAGTGCACCGATCGAGTTGGATGTTAACCCGTTGTTCATTGTCGACAGCTTTAATCAGATCTCCATGGATACTGTTGTTCAGGAAAATGGTGTCAGAACGCCTGGTGTCGATGATGCCGTTAACACCTTTAAAACGCTGTTTGTAGTGGTATCTAAAGCGCCTTTATCCCAATCCGAATGGCACAACTATCAGTTACAGGTGCAAAACTTCACTAAGGCCGAACACGATGATTATTTGCGTCTGAACAACTTTTGGGAAGCCACTGACGGAAAAGCCAGTTTGTCGTTGCCTAATCTCAATGAGGTTTTATTATCTGATGCCCAACCTCAATATACCCGAGGGGATTTTGATGGCGATGGTAAAGCTGATGTGGCGGTCCGCCGTCCTTCAAACTATATGCAATACATTTTAAATTCGGACAACAACCAGATACAACGTCAGCTTTTCGGTAAAAATGCCTCTGATATTCCGGTAATGGGGGATTTTGATGGAGATGGCATTAGCGATATCGCGGTCAGACGGCCATCAAACAGTATGTGGTACATATTGAACAGCTCAGATAACCAGATTCAACGCATCGAATTTGGCAAACAGGCGCAGGATATCCCGGTGCCTGCAGATTACGATGGTGATGGCATTACCGATGTGGCGGTGCGTCGCCCCTCCACGCAGATGTGGTATATCCTGAACAGTTCTGATGGTGAGATTCAACGCATCCATTTTGGCAAGCAGGAAGCCGACATTCCGGTGCCAGCCGATTATGACGGTGACGGTAAGGCAGATGTGGCAGTGCGCCGCCCCTCATCACAAATGTGGTACATTTTGAACAGTTCCGATGGTGAAATTCAACGCTACCATTTTGGTAAACAGGAAACGGATATTCCGGTACCAGCTGATTACGATGGCGACGGCAGAGCAGATGTCGCTGTTAGACGTCCTTCAAATCAGATGTGGTACATTCTGAACAGTTCTGATGGTGAAATTCAACGCTATAATTTTGGCAAGCAGGAAACCGACATCCCTGTTCCTGCTGATTATGATGGTGATGGAAAAGCGGATGTGGCGGTGCGCAGAGCCGCTAACCATATGTTCTATATCCTGCGTTCATCAGATAGCGAAATTCAGCGAGCTGAATTTGGCAAAGATGAAGCAGATATTCCGTTGTTGGCAACACCATTTACCCTGATGGAAATGACAGTCCAATAAGCGATGTTGCTCAGAGACAACGGGATTGGTTATAACCAACCTCGTTGTCTGGCTATTCGGGCAGCTTCAATACGATTTTGTGCATTGAGTTTAGCTGAGGCACTGGACAGGTAGTTTCGTACCGTGCCTTTTGATAGAAACAGCTTTTCAGCTATCTGTTCGGTGGTTAATCCATCGGCTGCCAGCTTCAAGGTTTTGCGCTCTTTTTCCGATAGAGGGTCCACCTCATCAAAGGCTTCGATGACCAGTTCAGGGTCTATCACTTTGCGACCTGACACCACTTTGCGAATGGCCTCTGCCAGTTCTTCACTAGGGGCATCTTTTAGCAGATAACCTCTGACACCCGCATCCATTGCGCGGCGCAGATAACCACTACGAGCAAAGGTAGTTAAGATCATTACTTTTCCGGGAAACTGGGTCTTTTGCAACTGTTCAGCCAGTTCAATACCAGACATGCCCGGCATTTCTATATCGGTAAGTAGTACATCGGGCAGATGTTGTTCACACAGTTGCAGTGCTGTTTCGCCGTCTTTAGCTTTGGCTACCACTTCGAAATCTGGCTCCAAATCCAGAAGCGTTGCCACAGCACCCAATAACATTGCCTGATCTTCAGCAACAACAATTTTTAATGGCTCAGCCATGGGGTACCTCTACGAAAATAGTAAAACCGGATTGCGATGAAATGCTGAGCTGACCGCCCAACTCCTGAATGCGTTCCCGCATCCCTGTCAGGCCAGAGCCTTCTTTGAGGACAGCCTCTGAACGGCTGCCATTGTCTTCGATATTTAATTGATACATACCGTCACAGTCCTCAAAATGCAGTTGGCATTGCGTGGCATCAGAGTGTTTTACTATATTGGTAAATGCCTCGCGAATGACCCAGGCCAGAGCACAGTTAATATTGTCTTCTTCTGGTAGTTCAGCGATATCACTTTGTAGTTTTATCTCGGCAGCCTGAGTCAATAGTTGCGCTTTGGCTATTTCACTGGCCATGTCTTTTTGTTGAAAGCGATGCACCGTTTCCCTGACTTCAGTCATTGCTTTGCGGCTCAATTGTTCCAGCTCTTTAAGCTCTTGTTTGCTCTTTAACGGATCGATATCTGCCAGTTTGTGGGCCAGCTGCGCTTTAACCGTGATCAGTGAAAATGTGTGCCCGATAACGTCGTGTAAGTCGCGGGCGATACGCTCTCTTTCCGCTGTCGCTGCCATCTTCTGTAACTCTTCCTGTGATAGTTTAAGTAGCTGATTTTTCTTACGTAATTCACCTTCATAGATGTTAACTGAGCCGATCAGGATACTAAGGACAATGGCTGGAAAATAAAAGTAACCAGGCATGTCCAGTAAATAACTATAAAGTCCTGCAGAAGCTGCTATCAGCATGACCAGTATCATGCCTTTTCGTGGTTGCCAAAGGTGTACACAAAAGGCTGCCGCGTAGATAAAAAACACCGAAGCGCCAGCGTTAAACCAGGCAGTGGCGAGGCCGAAACTGAGAATGCCTAAAATGCAAACCAGTACCATTTTGTCTCGTTGCCAGAAGGTGTAAAAATATAGCGCCAGAAATGGAGGCACTAGGGCAAAGCTGACAATGCTTTGCCAGTTGGGGCGGTCTCCAAACAGTGGCGGTAGTAAAAACATGATCAGATAAACCAGCCAAACGTAAGGCAGATAACCGGAGTTGTTATCTGCAGGCAACAGGCGCTGGTGTATGCGTTGGAAAGTGGTTGATAAAGCAAGCGTCGACATAACCAGTCCTGAATTCAATGTTTAACGGGTTTCCATAGTTTTAAAAGCTTTTTTGGCCAACCAACCAAACAGGCCAGTAAAACCGAGCAGTACTATAACATGTATCCACCAGGCGATACCTATATCCGCATCTTGCACCTTTAATACCAGTTGTGAAAAGTGAAACGGTGGTAATGTCATGGCGAGCTTTTGCAGTGAATCTGAAAACTGCATTACCGGGATCCATAACCCTGACAAAAATGACATGGGTAGGTAAATCAGATTAACCACAGCAGCAGAGGCTTGGGCTTTGACTTTCAATCCGATAAACAACCCGATGGCACAAAATGGAAGTACGCCAGTTAACAGCAACAGAGCGGTGCTCAGCCATTGCCACAGAGGCATCTGTACATTGCCAAATACAGCGGCCACAGAAAACAGCAGAGCAATGATAATGGCGGCAAAGACCATGGCGGTCATGATTTTAGCGACGAAATAGGCGGATATCGGCATAGGGCTAATTTGTTTTAATGCCAGCATACCCCGGTCTTTTTCTACGGCAACGTCTGCACCAAACGAAAACAGGGCCGGTCCCATGACGCCAAATACACCGTAAGTGGCGAGTAAATACTGCGATACCGCTGGGTTGCCTTCCGGTGCGTACAATATGCCGAAAAATACATAAAACATTACCGGAAACAACATGCTGGGCAGCACAAATCCTGGGGTGCGGAAGGTTTTAAAAATATCGGTCTTGGCTTCCAACTGAAAGATGTTAAGCGTGTTTTGGTTGCTTGTGTTCATGCGGCTTGCTCCTGGCTTGTTACAGATGTTGGGGATTGGTCACTCAGCATTAAAACGGCGTCTTCTAACCGGGCACTTTCAATGGTCAGGTCAGAAATCACATAGTCACCGTTTAACAGTTGTTTCAGTAGTTGTTCTGGTGTAGCGGTTGTCAGAAACGCTCTGCCATTTTTCAACACTAAATCATGTACAGCTGAGCCGGATTGGGCATTGATTAAAGCACCCAACTGTTCTTCACTCTCTGGCCAGTCGAAACTCATGCGTTTGCCCAACGCTTTGGCTTTGACTTCGCTGGGTGTTCCCTGATGAATAATGTGACCTTGTTTTAGTAGCACGATGCGATCTGCCAGTGCTTCGGCCTCTTCCAGGTAATGGGTGGTCAATACGATGGCTACGCCGCTGTTTTTTAGATTCTCTATACATTGCCAAAATTCGCGTCTGGCGCTGGTATCCAGACCTACCGTGGGTTCGTCCAGAAAAATGATTTCTGGATTGCCACAGACCGCCAGAGCGAAAAACAGGCGTTGCTTTTGACCACCTGATAAGCTATTCAGGCGTCTTTTTTCCAATCCCTCCAGCAAGGAGAGTTTAATTAAAGCGTCCCTGTCCATCGCGTTCGGGTAATAACTGCGAAACAGGTCGATTTGTTCAATGACGGTGGTATTGTCCGGCAGATTGGCACTTTGCAATATGGTGCCGGTGCGTTGCTTAGCGGCCGGTTCGCCAGGTGAGGTACCGAAGATGCTTATGTCACCCTGGTTTACTTTTAAACGGCCCAGGATGCAGTTAATCAATGTGCTCTTACCGGCACCATTTTCACCTAGTAAGGCCAGTACTTCTCCAGCATTGATATTAAATGAAATTTGACTAAGTGCTTTGGTGGCACCGTAGGTCACCGAAACATTGTTTATCTCTACTATGGCATTTTTCATGGTTATTTCCCTCAGTGGTTGAACCTATTTTGCAAAACTTTGTTTTGCTGACACAGAGGGGCTTGTCATGACTTTTAGATGACATTTGTCATATTGTGGCTAGACTAGAGCGTGTTGATCTTTGCTAAAAAATTGTACCGTAAAGAGCAACGCTCTCTTGATTAAACCTCTGGAATGGGATTGTCAGAAATGCTTCGTAGCTGCATAGGTTGCCTGATTCTGTATTGTGTATCTGTGATAGTGATAGCCAGCCCTGATAAGCAGGACAAGGTTGTGGTTATTGGCTTAGCCGAAGGTGTTGATTATGTCTTGCCCTATGAACAGGTGATTTCCAGTGCATGGCTGGAGCTTGGCTATCAGGTGCGCTATGAGCGATTGCCGGCAGATCGTTCGCTGTTGTTGAGTGACAGTGGAATGCTGGATGGGGAGCTGGTACGTTCCAGGATAATTGAGTCCAATAATAAGAATTTAGTCAGAGTGCCACTGCTGATTTCCAAAGGCGAGTTAACTCTGTTTTGTCGCAAGATAGTGCCATGCAATCGCAGTGTCCTGAACGACCGAAAAACGTTAGTGGGGGTGCGTGCAGGCAGTTTGACGGCGATAGAGTTCCTAAGACAACATTCTGCGCAGGCATTGCTACTGTCCTCACCAGATATGCAAGATATGCTAAATTCTGACTCCCGGTTAGACTACGTACTAACTGTTGCCGTCAGAGGGTATGGCAATCTGGATGAAATCTCCGACCCGGAAAACCTGACCAGTATTAGCCTGATAGCGTTTGACGCCTGGCATTATGTTCACAAAAAACACGCACCTCTCGTGCCTATGTTGGCGGAGTCATTGGCCAGGGCCAAAAATAAATGGTTAGCGAGCTACAAGCAATCAGCCTTGCCTGATTAACAATGGCTCAGAAATTACTGAGGCGTACCACGTTATCAGGCTCAGGCGGGCTGTCTGCTTCATCAGTTTCGGCCTCGGTTATGATGGTTTCGGGCATATAGCGGGCCCGTTTTTTCGCTTTGAGCTTCATCAGGTCCACTAAAATTAAACCATCAACACAATCATTGAAGTCCGGATCTACGCCAAATCCTAAAAATTGCACACCGCCTGGTTCACAAAGTTCAGAGTATTGTTTGTAAAGGGTGGGAATAGCCACTCCCATATTAGCCAACAGATGCTTCAGCGTGACAAAGTCGGATTTGTAGTCGGTTCCAGTAAAACTGCCTTGCAAATCTTTGGGCAGGCGATAGGGGTAATTGGAACGGGCAATCTCTACTTCAGTACCGAAATGCAGTTGATAAAACTCCACCATCAAATCTTTAGCAGCTTGTGGGAAGCTATTACTCAAGCTAACCGGACCAAACAGATAACGGTATTGGGGGTAACGAGTTAAAAAGGCACCAATACCATACCAGAGGTAATCCAGAGAGCGTTTACCCCAGTACTTAGGTTGCACAAAGCTGCGGCCTAATTCCAAGCCTTGGCGAAAGTAAGGATCCATTTCCTGGTTGTATTGAAACAAGCTGGCCGAATACAGGCCCATAAGTCCTTTTTCTTGTTTAAGCTTTTGGGCATCTCCAAAGCGATAGGCTCCGACAATTTCCAGTTCATCTCTGTCCCACAGGATCAAGTGGAAATAGTCATTGTCATAGTGGTCAGTATCGCGTCGTTTGTTACTGCCTTCACCTACAGCGCGAAATGCAAATTCTCGTAAGCGACCCACTTCCCGCAATATTGGCGAACTGCCGTTGTAACGGTACAGGTATATTTCTTTTTGATCTGCTGTTGTGCCGAGCAGCTCGCACTCTTTTTTGATGGCTTTGCTTAAAACCTGGCGATTTTCCGGTGCTGCGATGGCCTTTTGGGTCGCGAATATTTCTGATTTGTTGGTGACTAAGCGATACAGATGTCGCTTGAATAACTTGGTCAGAATACGATTGTTCAGCCGAGCTTCGCTAAAAGATTCATGGGGGATCAATTGACCGATGCGCATTGGCAGGTGTTTGTTGCGTTGTTTGAACATTTCGTCCACCAATAAGAAGGTGGCTAACGGTTTGTAAATCATCGAGGTGGCATAAAACAACCAGGAGTTTTTGCCTTCTAAAAAGATCGGCAATACCGGGGCTTTGGCGGTTTTAGCCATGCGTACAAATCCGGTATTCCACTTGGTATCACGTATGCCTTGCGGGCGCAGGCGGGACACTTCACCGGCAGGGAATACGATAATCGCCCCCTGGTTTTTCAGATGTTCCTGAATTCTGGCAATGTTTTGTTTTGCAGTACTACCGCCCATGACATTGACCGGAAACAATAGCTCCTGCAAGGGCTTCACCGCCATCAGCATTTCATTGGCCACTGCTTTAACATCAGGACGAATCTCACTGACCAGCTTGATCAATGCCAGACCATCTAATGAGCCGATAGGGTGATTGGCGATAATGACCAGTGGACCGGAGCGGGGAATGCGTTCTTTTTCTGAATCGCGCGTGGAATAGGTAAAATTGAAATACTCCAGAGCTTGCTCGATAAACTCAATGCCTTGCAGGTGAGGGTAATTTGCCGCAAATTCCACAAACTCCTTTTCATGCATCAAACGTCTTAACAGGAAACTGGCAGGCTTAAACAGCAATGGTTTTTGTAGCAGTTTAGGCGCGTGTTTGTTGAGAATATCATTAACTGAGAACATGTGATTGAGCAGGCCTCTTGGCTTTAATGTCAGAAACTAATAGCAGTGATTGTATGAAGCTTTCATGAATAAAATGCGAAGCGATGATGGCGGTTTTGTTACAAGCTGTTGGCAACGATTTATTAGCGGCTACAAAGTGGCGTCACCGGCAACGCCACTTTGGGTATTAGCCGAGTATTCAGCTCAGGCGGCTTTTTGGCCTTCCCGGTTTTTCTGTAAATCTGACAGGGCGTGCACCGTTGCCTCTTGCCCGGATTTTTCAGTCCAGGTGATCAGCTCAATATCGCCTTGTTTGTTTTCCGTCAGGGCGGAGCAGTTTTCTATCCAATCGCCATCGTTGTAGTAGGTGACACCATCCATCTCTACCACCTCAGGGTGATGGATGTGACCACAGACCACGCCATCCAATCCCAGTTCTTTAGCTTTGTTGGTACTGGCCACCCGGTAGCGCTCGATGGCTTCATTGGCGCCAGAAATTTTTGATTTGATATAACCTGCCAGTGACCAGTAAGGAAAGCCCATCCAGGCTCTGGCCTTGTTGTACCAACGGTTCAGAAAGAGTAAGAATTCATAGCCCTTGTCACCTATCCAGGCCGTGACAGGACCAAAACAAACTTCGCTGTCAAAAATGTCGCCATGCAGTAATAACAGTTTTTTCCCGTCTGCGGTGGTGTGGATGTATTCGCGGTGAATCTCCACCTCGCCGAAACACATACCGTCATACTTCTGACAAGGTTCATCGTGGTTACCAGGCAGGTAAATCACTTTTGTGCCTGAGCGCGACAAGTTTAATAAATAGTGAAATAACTCATTATGAGCCTGGGGCCACAGGAAGCGTTTGCTCATGGCCCACATGTCAACGATATCGCCTACCAGGTATAGGGTTTCAATTTTACTGTGTTTCAGGAAGTCCAACAGATAGTCGGCTTTACAATCTTTGTATCCCAGGTGGATGTCTGAAATCCACACCGTTCGAAATTGCTGTTTATTAACCATCTCAATGCTTCCCCTTTAGCGCCAATCGGTAGTTGCTGAGCTAATGGTAAAAAACAGGGGTGACAGTTCAGTTAAATTGCGGTGAACATAGCGTGACAGAATCGCGGGTTTTGTGACATTTCATTGAAGATTGCAGGCAAGCGCTGGTGATTTGTGTTGGCTGCCAATAGACTGAACGAACCCTCTATTAAAAACAGCAGTTTTCAGGCTTAGTCTTCCTCAAACCAGGAGGAAATGTAGCCGCTGAATCCGGTATTCTTAATCACCTTGTAGCGCAGACAGTTATCGTTTTCCTGAGCGTAACAAACATGCAGGTGCTCAGTATCTTCATCCAGGCGCACAAATTTGGCGTTGGAATCAAACAGCACACCCGGTCCGAATAATCCGTCCCAATATGTGCCTACGGATACCATATTGGCATACTCGTAGGTAATGCGTTGCG
>JYMV01036314.1_pt1 | contig 27976 bp, 29 predicted proteins | sample 338911 | NCBI WGS metagenome assembly JYMV01 (sample SAMN03354496, study PRJNA234377) | hydrothermal vent metagenome | biome: Deep sea; feature: Hydrothermal plumes at the Eastern Lau Spreading Center, Western Pacific Ocean; material: Seawater | place: Tonga | collected 2009 | depth 2000 m m
GTCTAACCTACAGGGACGAATAACTTTATTCTAATTAGATTTCAGTAGGTTATCTATGAGTTCAAGTAAGAGACACGAGTAAGTATGGAGTGCCCCCTCGTCTCCACCATTCAATATAACTCATATTCTCTTAACTATCTGTAATCATAGATAGTTTCTGTTATTCTAAAAAATAAAATCCTCTGATAATTGAGTTGTTGGAACCCAAGGGGTCAAACTTTTGGTCACATTTTTTTGTGCGTTTTGATGAAAACCTATCTTTTCTTGAAGAAAGGAACCTCTACACTACATTATTTTAGCCCTGTAATTTTCTTAACCCTGTAATTTTCTTGATCATATCTCACCATCAGGAAACCATTTCCTTGTTGAAAACCATAAAACCCAATAAAATGCTGCTAAAGTGACCAGAAAAATGTACTCAACTGCAGGCATGGGTATTCCTGAAATTTGAGCTTCAATTTTCTTTTTATATTTTTTATACAAAGTCGGATCAGCAATTCTGGACTCAACTGCGCTCATCAGTCTGAACTTAAAAAAGTACGGTTTGAGGCGCAGCTCATGCAGCGGTTCAATCAAGGCATCCGGAGCACCTTTGCGTTTCAGTTCCCACAGTCCCGGACCTGTCAGCTGGTAACTTTGCAGTACCGGTGCCATATATGTACCCAGCAGCACAGTTGGTATAATCACGAGCACGATGGCTAATGTGCCGCGCCGGATATCACCCCAGTTAATAATGTCCATTATTCTATATTCATGGATTGTGTCTATTTACGGATTAGGATAATGTAGCATGATTGACATAATGATCAATCCAGATATTCGCAGTATTAACTAAAAAGGAGATTTACATGAGCAAACATCGTAAACAAAAAAGGGAATCGAAAAAAGCTCATCGACGCCAAAATGCCCGCTGGCTGGTCACCATTACAAGTGTGTTGATCCTGCTACTTGCAGGTTGGCTTTGGCATGACAGTCTGGAAGAAGATAACGATTTGACGGCAATCGGACAGGGGCAAAACGTGGTTGTACAGGTGCATGACCCCGGTTGACCTTCCTGCCGTGCACTCAAGCGAGTGGTCAACTCGCTAAAACCTGAATATGAAGGAAAAATACGCTTCCTGATTGCAAATCTAAACTCGAGTGAAGGACGCTGGTTTGCGGAATATCACAACGTTAATAAAGTCACTCTACTTTTTTTCAAACCGGACGGTACAAAAATCAGTTCTTTAAACGGAGAGCAGGAACCGGCTTATTTACGGCGTGTATTTGATCGTGTTTTTAACCTGCAATAAAGAGGAACTGCCGGGAAAACAAAGGACTCAAAGTCTGTAATCATAATCAATGATAAGTGGTGCATGATCGGAAAACCGCTCATCTATATAAATTGATTCCGTGCGTGCTTTAGCTCCAATTCCGGGAGTTGCAACATGATAATCAAGTCTCCAACCTACATTTTTCTCCCACGCTCTGCCACGGTTTGACCACCAGGTATATTGATCCGGATTTTGATTTAATTTCCGGAAGACATCCACATAACCGTACTCTGAAAATAATTTTGTCATCCATGCACGTTCTTCCGGTAAAAAACCTGAATTTTTCTGGTTACTTTTCCAATTTTTCAGGTCAATCTCCTTGTGTGCAATATTCCAGTCTCCACAGATGATAACTTCTCTTCCGGATCGTTTTGCCTCCAAAAGCCATTTTTCAAAATATTCCAGTACTTTGTATTTGAAGTTTTGCCTGGCATCTCCGCTGCTTCCGGAAGGAAGATACAGCGAAACAATACTTAATTTGCCAAAATCCGCCTGAATGAAGCGGCCTTCCTTATCCATTTCCGACCAGCCGATTCCTGTTTGTACACGGTCCGGAGTTTTCTTAAAATAAAGTCCTACTCCGGAATATCCCCGTTTTTCCGCAAATTCATACGCGCTTTTTAAACCATGTGGTTCAAGCATGATTCCGGTTAACTGCTCAGGCTGAATTCTTGTTTCCTGCAGGCAAACGATGTCTGCCTCCTGAGTTTTAAGCCACTTAAAAAAACCCTTTGAATTCGCTGAACGAATGCCGTTGAGATTAACAGTAACAAGACGCATAAAAGATATCAGGTGTTTAGGTGTGTATTTATTTCCAGGAAAGTCACAAATTTTGTCGTGTCATCCCGAACGTTTGTGAGGGATCTTGTACGATAACAGCACTTTATCAGCTCTCTCTTTGGTCGAGATGACAAGCCGTAATCAATAATATCAATATCTTACGAGAACTCGTGACTCACCAGTTATTTCGAGGAAAATTCTATAGAAATCAAATATTTTTGATTCTCAGCGAACTTAGGATAGCCCTTTAGCACCATCAGGGATTTGTGTACCCTGATTCCGGAAATTTTTTTGGACAAAGCAAATACTTCGTCCTTGATTTCGCCGCCTTTATAGACATGCAGCACAGATTCCGGTTTGCGCAAATCAGCGGTCCAGCGTACCAAATCAATTAGAGGTGCTACTGCACGTGCTGTCACATACTGAAATCGTTGACGCCACGGACGGCGTTTGCCTAATTCTTCTCCTCGTCCAAGCACAGTTTGAACATTGGAAAGTTTCAGGGTTTCTATCATTTTCTTCACAACTTCAATTTTTTTCTGGCGTGAGTCCAGCAAAGTAAGCCGTAAATCGGGACGCACAATTGCTAAAATAGTGCCCGGCAAACCTCCGCCTGTACCAAAATCACAAACATCCACAGCTGCGCTGAATTTCCGGAAAATCAACAATGAGAGACAGGGCAGAATTTGTTTTTCCCATAAAAAATCTGTTTCTTTGCGGGAAATTAAATTTACTTTTTGATTTACTTCCAATAGCAAAGCAGCCCACTTTTCCAACAACTGCCATTGGGCATCTGAAATATTAAGACCGTTATCCGAACAGATTCGTCGGACATCATCAGCTTTGATGGGATTTTGATAATCACTCATAAAGAGTGTTGGCTGGAAGGCGTCTGGAGTACCTGCTGTGTTCAGCTTCATGACTGACTGTGAGCTGAGCAGGAATCATTTATCTTAGTCTGAGGCTACCTGTTGCTCTTCAGCCGCACTTTCCTGAGCTGAAGCAATTGGAGATTTCTTAGATAATTTATCACCAAAAAGAGAATGGCGAGTGGAGTATTTCCCATTTGGAATTATAAATTGTAAACCGAGGCGTTTTTCCAGATTAAAGAGCAAAGGTCCTTGAAGATTTACCGTCACATCATCCATTTTTTTGGCCATGGTAACGAGGACAAAGACCGTCAGTTCATCAATACTTTCTGCTTTCAGTTTGTTCAAATTATCCTTGGTTAATTCAAGCTCATAATTTGAAATCGAGACATGTGGTTCGATCATCACAAAAGCCAGCGCTTCTGTATCAATGGCCTGCAACCACCGGAAAGGTGATGCGGCTTCATCTTCACGAATAACAAAACGACGGTCTTCTGAAAAACCTATCAAACCAGAAGGGATGGTAATTATCTGATTTTCTTCAATTTCAATCTCACCGAAACGGGAGGTTTTGATAAGCATATATCTATGATTTGATTATAGTTTTCCTAAAAGGTTTTTAAGGCCTGCTAAAGAAAGCGGCGACTCTTGTGCGGCACGCCTGTTTTCTTCCTGAATACAAAGATAAACTTCTTCTCTGTGGATTATATAACTCCGGGGTGCTGCGATTCCAATACGGACTTGTTTACCCTTGACCTCGACCACGGTGATTTTTACATCATCCCCAATGGTTATGCTTTCTCCCGACTTCCGTGTCAGTATGAGCATAGTTGCCTACCTTCTTATACGATTGATGCCTGACTTTACTTGATAAAAATATTTTCAAAAACGTGCTGAATTAACGGAGAAAATCTGACAGTGACGGTTGGATTAAGCGTGCTCCTGTATTCAGTGAAAGTTTATTGTTAGCTTCCGCGACCTTAAGGTCCACAGTGGCTTCCGCAATATCTAAATCCTGAATATCCGAAAGTTGTCTCTCCTTTTCAAACTGCTGGTTTTCCAACTTTGCCTGAGTTGCATAGAGCTCACGAATGATGTTTCCAACGTCTGCCTGCTGCTTTAGAATTTGATTTTGTGCTAAATCAAGTTCACCTAAACGATTTGCAATCGCAATGCCATCATTTTCAAGAAGAGCTCTCTCCATTGCAGCCAGCAAAGAAAACGTATCCACCCCTTTCTCATTCTCACCCATAAACAGTTCCTGCGCGGTTACATTTACCGGAATGGAAAGTCCATTTGAAATAAGGGTTTCTTTTTTGTGTACAGAACCATTATAGCTAACTTCCGGATTGGGTTGATACACAAATTCTATTCCTTGCGGAAATAAAATACCCAGCGAATCAATATCAAATTCTGCTGACTTCTCCGAATTAAAATCAAATTGTTTGGGAAGTACATTCCCCAGACGTCCCTCTAGATCAGAAAATTTAAGCAAAACCTGGTCATTAAGTTTTCCGTCCGGATTAAAAATGTGCGTCACCGGACGTAAGGTTTGCTCTTTACTCCAGGTCCGTCCACCGTCATCAGAGATTTTAACCCGGGCTTGTCCCCAGAGTCCGCCTTTAGTGACTTTGATGCGGTAGTTGTGTGTAGAAAATCCCTCAAATTGTGCCCGAAATTGTGTTACATCCAGCAATTCCCGGATGTCTTTTTGTTCAACCCCGCCTTTTTCTACTTTAGCAGGTTGATAGATACCGTTTTTTTCCAACGCTGGAGAAAGACTTTTGATTCCGGAAAACACATACAATTTGCCTTCGCGCGCGTTTCCTGCGTCGAACAAAGTTTTGCGGGCAGCAGAAAACTCACGTGCCACCATCTCCCTTGATTCTTCGTTTGAATCACTGCCGGACTGTGAAATCGCCAGTGTGCGCAATTCTCCCAATAACCCGTTCATACCACTAATTTCAAGCTCGGTACGCTGCAGCCAGGCAATGTTGTCATCGATGTTCTGGAGCAGTTGTCTGTGAGAAGAAATAGTAGTGACGATATCTTGTGATCTTGCCGCACCTATAGGATCATCGGACGTTTTGTTCAAACGCCGACCGGTAGCCATCTGGATTTGAATATCCTGAAGCTTACCGGATGATCTTTGTATATTGTCAACTACATGGTCACGCTTTGTGACCTCAGTCACTCGCATTTAAAATACTCATGATTTGGGTTTATTGACTAGTAAGTTGAATCCTGGATTTCAGGCTTTTTACTAGACAGTCACATATTAATTACGGTTTCCATCATCTTATCCACAGTATTGATAAAACGCGCAGATGCTTCATAAGCTTTCTGGTACTGCATCATGTCAGTCAGTTCTTCATCCATGTTGACAGCACTGATAGAGCTTCTGATTTCCTTAAACTGCCTCACCATACTTTCCTGCTGTGCCTGTTCAGTTTGATTTCTTTGGATTTTCAACCCCATACCTGTGAGTACACCATTGTAATACTCGTCAAAGGTCATGGTTTCATCCCTCATAGTCGGTCGTGTCTGCAGCTTCGCAATTTCCAGCGCAACCCGGTTGTCTCCCGGAATCAGGTCTTTTCCTGTAGAAATGTTATTCGTGTTCTCAATAATATGCCTACTCAGCTGAATATCTTCGGCGCCTTTAAGGGTATCAAAAAAACTGTTTAAACCAAGAACCTGCGCGATGCTGGATTGATCTTCACCAAAAATAAACTTGTAGTTAGAACCACTTTGTAAAAGCAGCGAACCGTCTCCTTCTATGGATGCCCGCAATAAACCAGGATCGTTGATTGTTTGATTCAAACGCTGGACAATATCCGGAAGTGTATCTTTACCAGCCTGAATTTCAATCTCATACGTTTCCAGAATTTCATTGTGAGGATCAACTAAATGAAGCTGAAAAATACCATCTTTCAGGAAAGGCAGAGGCTGATTCAGCGCTGCCGAATTTAACCCGAAAGTACTTTTCATCATTTCAGATGCGGAATTTATTCCTGTACCTGTAGCGTGAAGCTTGTTAACCTTTCCAGCCAGGCTGAAGGCGATTTCGTCAAGATTTTTCTGGTACTCCACAATTGTATCATCGCGCATTCTTAACATTTCGCTCATTTCTCCTTCACGAAAAATCCGTGTCAAATCACGACGGTTATCGTTGGTTGAAACACCATCTATGTTGAGCATTCCCAATTCACCGCCCTTCATTTTACCTTCCAGCTGATAGCGATTATTTCCTTCTACCAGCGTCCAGTCACGACCAATGATGACGGTAGTGCGTCCATTTGGATCTTCAAAAGAATTTACATCCACCAACTCTGACAAATCTTCAATTGCCTGATTTCGTGCATCACGCATATCGTTGGCAATTCTCTGGCCACCGCCCTCGAATGAGTTAATCTGTTTATTCAACTCAGCTACTTTCTGGCCCAATTCATTTACCTGGTTGATTGTCGCCACAAGTCTGCCGTTAATTTCATTACGCAAACCTTTAAGCTGAGAGTGCATACCTCGGAAACGACTTGCCAAAACATCACTTTGTACTTTTACCTGCATTCTGGCAGGTTCAGATTCGGGCTGGTTTGATAGCTGACTCCATGAGTTCCAAAACTCGTTCAAGGCTTTGTGCAAACCATTTCCTTCTGTTTCACTAAAAATTATTTCAATTTTTTGCAGAAATTCTCCGCGTGACTTGAACATTCCGGAGCGTGGGGTTTCCTGGAGGATTTTGCGTTGCACGAATTTGTCGTATACCCGTGAGGTAGGCTGGGCGTCAGCGCCGCCGCCGACCCCCGTGGGATCCGGTGCAGACGTGCCTGAGCGTACATGTTGGCGAGAGAAACCTTCTGTCCCCTGATTGGCAATGTTATGCCCAACCGTTTGCATTGCACGCTGATTGATACTCAGGGCGCGTTGCCCCAGATTTAGGGAACTATTGAGCGAAGGCATGTTAACAAGGCAGAAATAATTATGGTTCCTTAAAGATCTTAGCGACTTTGAAAGTCAGGCTTCTGTACGGGAAAATGTGCTGGTCCCTTTTTGTATTTTTCCCACATCGGAATAAGTCGGAGGACCGTTCTGGAGTTGGCTCATGAATTGAATCGAAGATTCGACCGATTTTAAACGGCCTGATGCCTGAATGGAATTTTCATCAGCAATTCTGTGTATTTCGCCAATTAAACTCTTCAGCTGATCAAAACATTGCCGTAGCGGTGCAGAGTATTCATCCGTCGTGCGGTTAATTATTACACTCAAAGTCAAGTCCTTCAATTCCGTATTCCAGGATTCGGCAACCTGTTTTACATGCTGAATCCTCTCCCTCTCAAGACGGGCAGAGGCACGTACGCAGCGTGATTTCTCTCCTTGAAGCTTAAGAAGTTCTGAGGCGCGTACACGACCAAATCCTTCGGATTCCTTTTGCAACAGCGAAATCAACTGCTCGTGCAGTTCCACTTCCTGACGCAAAATATTCAGCAATTCATTCATAATTAAAAGGACACATCAAAACGGCCCATCCATGGACACCACATTATTTTCCGGGTTTAAAACTCAAGCGAGATCTTCCTGAAGAGCGTCCTCCAGCATTGTTTTGGCAAGACTTTGCGAATCAACCTGATATTCACCACTCTTGATTTTAGCTTTGAGTTCCGCGACCCGATCCGCACGTACTTCCGGCTCAGTGGAAATTCGACCCTTTATTTTATTCATCACAAATGTCGAAGTCTTAACAGGAAGTTCTGCAGATTCCCTGGTACTTCCTGGACGGCCTGCACTTTTTTGATTTTCTTTAGCAGTCCCTCCCTTGATACCGTGAAACTCGGGGGGCTGTTGTCCGGTAATTTTCATATCCACCTTTTAAAGTTAAATGTTCAATTCCCTAATTCTGCGAGAATGTTCGGAGTAAGCCGACAAGCATACCCGCAGACTCTGACAAGCGCAACCATTAAGGTGCAGTTCGCTGGTCTGAGAAGACCCATAGGGCGTGTTAAAAAACATGATTCCGGAAGTTGCTACTAACAATTTCTGAAAACAGCAATAATGCCACTTAAGTCTTGGGCCTCAGATAAGATGTTTAACGGATCCGGAAAGGCCTTGTTTTTCTCTTCCCGAATAAATCGCAGAAACACCTTATTGTGTGCATCGGCAGCTTAACCACAAAACTTTAGTGTTATTTTACTTTTTTTCCAAATTAGTTTTCAATTGCTGATAAATCATTTCACCCAGTCCCAGACTGCCGGACTTGGCAGAAAGCAGAGCATATTGTTCATCCAGCAAAGATTGAAATACTTTTTCTCCTTCAGACTTGGGCAGCAGATCAGATTCAAAAGTTGTTTTACGCATTGTTTTTAACATCTGTTGAATAAAAATCGCCTCAAAATCATTTGCCGCCTCACGCAGTCTTGTATCATCAGAAACACCTTTTGTCTCAGGCAGTTTCTTGAGGCTGTTTGCCTGAAGTGTCAGTGCAGACAATGGTAGCGGCATTGATAATTTCATCGTATTACAAGCTCTGCATGCAGTGCACCTGCAGTTTTGACGGCCTTCAGCACCTCAATCAAATCTCTGCTTGAAGCTCCTATTTTATTAAAACCGTTCACAATTTCTTTTAGGTCCGCGCCGCCTTTGAGCATAAACACACTTGCATCCAAAATTTCACCTTCATTTAAAGCACCTTGTTCACCTTGTGTGTTTGGAGTTGGAACTTTGACCTGAATATTTAAACCGTTTTGAGAAATAGCAATTGGTGAAATCCTCACACTACCGCCCATCACCACCGTTCCGGAACGTTCATCCAGCACTACTTTAGCCGTATGATCCGGAGTAATTTCCAAATTTTCGATGAAGGAAACCAGTTCCACGGTGTTGCCCAAATAACTGTCCGGAACAGAAACTTCTATGGTGCCTGCATCTTGAGCACGTGCACTCCGGAAACCTAAATTCTGATTTATCAGTTTTGCCAAACGAAATGCGGTGGTAAAATCCGGCGAATGTAAATTCATATACAAGCGAGCACGGCTGTTGAGGTTCAAAATAATTTCGCGTTCAACAATTGCTCCCCCAAAAACTTGTCCGACCGAGGCTACCATCCGTGAACCAATCGGCAAATTCGCCAGTTCCTCCTCCGGTAGAGCATCCACGCGGCTGATACCTTTCGGTATTCCCGAAATTGGCCCTTGTCCCAAAGCATAAACAAGTCTATCCGGCCCCCTTAACGGAGCCATTATCAATATTCCTCCGCGAAGAGAAACCGCGTCCCCGATTGTAGCAACGGTTATGTCCAATCGTTGCCCTGATTTTGCGAAAGGCGGTAAAGTCGCTGTCAGCCAGACTGCAGCGATACTTTGGCCCAGAATATCCGGACTCTTTAAACTTATGCCAATCCTCTCCAAAGCATTCAAAATAGGTTTTCTTGAAAGCAAACTGTCCTGTGAATCTCCGGTTCCATCCAAACCGACTACGATCCCAAAACCAATCAGTTCGTTGTCACGCGCACCCCTCAACGCGGCAACATCCTTCACGCGGACAGCCGACACGGGAGTCGAAAATACGAGTACCAAGAATACGATGAGCACTCCTGCACTAATACGTGTGAATGGATTTGAGTTTATCATGGCCAATAAAAATGATTGTTATTTAAGCTTTTGATGTCCAGTTTGTAATACAAGTTCAATGCCAGATTGGAGCACTTCTGCCATTCAGTAAAAGCCCATCAAGCACATTGATCTGTTGACGATATTTGCGGGGAAAAGCTGTCTGTAAAAGTCTTTTGCTGAAAACCAAACCAACTAAGTGTTTGAAACAACCTTTTCGCGCTGGTCTGTTTTCTGCATAATCTAACAGGAAGTCAATCTGGACCGGGATAATCTTGGTTCTTATTATACTGTACCAATTCTCAGTTCTGTTCAAAGTTTCACCTGCTTGAGACAAACTGAAGAACGGACATTTTATCCGTAGCTGAGAAACCTGAAAATGGAGGAAATATGGAAATGGTTTTACTGATTTTTTGCGTGACTTCGGTGATCATCACTTCGGTCATTGTCGCACTGGAGTTAAGAGGAGACAAAACTCTTTCAATGCAGTCATACAAAGGTGAAATAAACACCACCAACTTTCATGGTCAGCGGATTCTGGCACAAGACAGAAAACCAAATGAGCAGCTGCGTGACCGTGTATTTGAAACATTAGACCAACAACTGCATCAACTGGGTTATATCTCCAAAGAACCTCAGCTCCAGTTTATCAATAACACCCTGAACAGTGAGCATACTGATCTTGATGAACTGACTCCAAATGAACTCCAAGCTGCATTTAGCGCGATTCTAAAAGAACGAGAATCCAATGAAATTGCAGCTTGATCTCGAAATATTACGGTCCTGATCAATGCACTGTCACAAACCAATATTTTGCTCCAGGTACCGTATCGCACGCTTTACATAGATTTGCGACATGGCTCTGATATTCTCTAAAATGGTTTCTTCATAAGTCTTGCGAATTTTTGCAGGGGAACCGACCACCATTGAAAATGGCGGAACTTCCATTCCTTCCAGCAGGACGGCACCTGCACCGACAATACTCCCCCGACCAATTTTTACTCCATTCATCAAAATCGCACCCATACCAATCAGGCAATCGTCTTCAACTTCGCATCCGTGCATGACGCAGTTATGTCCAACCGTCACCCGATTCCCAATAATTAGTGGAAATCCCGGATCGGAGTGCCCCATGCTTAAATCCTGAAAACTGGTTTCGTCTCCTATACTTATTTGTTCCATATCTCCGCGGAGAACTGCGTTAAACCAAACTGAGGAAAATGCTCCAATCCGGACTCGTCCGATTAAGCTGGCGTCGGGTGCAATGAAAGTTGTTTTTGTAAATTCTGGAGACGATTCATCGAGTGTGTACAAGGTCATTGTGCTTTTCATTAAAAGAGTTTAAGTTTTTAATTATGACAGATGGTTTCATAATAAGTCTGAAATCCACAATTTGTCATCTCGAACGCAGAGAGAGATCTTAAAGATTAGTGAAGCAGCTTAAGCAAGATTTCTCGCTTCGCTCGAAATGACACGGTTTTAAGACTTTTTACAGATTCATCATGACTAATAAAATAAAAAGTTGGAGATTTTAACTCACTTCAGACAAGCGCCCACTTTGTCCGGTCTGGATTCTGCTCAAATGACTAACCAGTTTTCTGAGGCTGTTGAGATTATGAGCTGAAGCAAAAATATCAATAAACGGCAGCGCTGCCAGCATTCCGCGCGTAGTCGGTTCGTATCCGGAACTGCCTTTCAGGGGATTGAGCCAAATTACATTTCGCGCTTGTTTGTTTAAAAAGCGCATACTGTTTTCCAGTAAATCAACATCACCGGTATCCCAACCGTCACTGATAATCAGTACAACGGTTTGAGAATCAACAAGTTTAAGTCCGTGCTGACTGACAAATTGCTCCAGGGAAGAGCCAATTTTTGTGCCTCCGGACCATTCCGGAACAGTTCCGGAAAGTTGATCGAGCGCACTGTAGAGTTCCTCACTGCGCAAGATTTCCGTAATGCGGTGTAGAGCCGTACTAAAAACAAAAGTCTCGATTCTGCGATAAACGCTCTGAAAAGCATAGATGAACTGGATGAGAAAACGACTGTAAAGGTCCATCGATTTGCTCACATCACAAAGCAGCACCAATTTCAATCGCTTGCGCCTGCGCCGGTAATGTGCCAAATCCAGAATCTCTCCTCCGCGACGCAAACTCAAACGCATTGTCCGGCGTAAATCAATTCTTCCCCTGTGTTTTGAATTCATAGTCCGGCGACTCAAACGGGTTGCCAATGCCTTACCTATTTCGTTTATCAGCTTCATCACTTCTGAAAGTTCTTCCGCCTGAAACGTACTGAAATCACGTTCCGATTCTGTTTCAAAGGGGCTGTAGCCCGCAGCTTCTTTTTCTTCTTCAGCAGTTTCCGCTCCTCCCAACCAATCACTTATTGAAATGAACGCTTGTTTTTTCGGACGTGCATCCAATACCACTGCGGATGGTTCCTCTTTTTTTTCACTGAAACGCCGGCTCAGATTTTCCGCACTTTTCCAGACGTACCAGAAGGAATGGAAATGTTCATCAAAAATTTCCTGTTCAGGGACGCTCTTGGCTAAAGTAGTGCGGAGAGCCATTCTGAAAGCAGTTTCATGCTTTAAATCTACCTCTTCCAAAGCACGCAGTGCATCCATCTCCTCACCCATTCCGGAACGAAGTCCATTCTGACGAAGATAACGGCAGAATCCAACCAGATTAGCACTAAATTCACGCCGCAGCGCCAGGTCGTCAAACAGCGAATCATACGGTGGTATTTCAAGTGCGGAAGCTGATCCGTTTTGGCTGGTGGAAGACATGTAACTCTTCTGTTGTGCAGGTGCTGAGTCAAAATAATTCGTTCAGACTCCCACAGATGAAATCGGCAATCAAGCTGATTCCAGCTTCACATGGAATTTGAAACGTATGAATACTTGACACAAAAATGAATCAAAGTTGTGAGTCGAGCGTAGAGTGTGCTAACATTCTACTTCCTCACTGCGTAATACAGTTAAATTCCAATACTCACACTTTTAGGACTTTTTGACATCTTCACCTTCAGCAAATACTTCCGCACAAAAGTCAGGCATTAACCGCATGACCGAAGGTCCTGTTGGGCCATCCTTAATCCGGCTGTCGATTCCAATGATCTTCGGGCTTGTCTCAATTCTGCTCATTAATTTGGTGGACACTTTTTATATCAGCCTGATAGGTGTCCGTGAACTGGTCGCAATCAGTTTTACTTTTCCGGTTACATTCACATTGATGAGCTTCTCTTTTGGTATTGGAATTGGCGCTTCCGCTGTTATTTCACGTGCCATTGGAGAGGGAGATCACCATAGAGTACAGCGCCTGACTACAGACAGTCTGCTATTGGTCGCCTTGATTATTTTGTGTGTAGCCGGAATCAGTTTTATCTCTCTGCGCTCGATATTTACGCTGATGGGAGCCACTGACGAATCGTTTCCGCTGATTGAGGAATACATGATTCCATGGTTAATGGGAGTAGTTTTTGTAGTAATACCAATTGTAGGCAACAGCGCGATCCGAGCTACCGGAGATACCAAGACACCAAGCTTAATTATGGTAATTGCCGCTGTTGTAAATGCAGTGCTGGATCCGCTTTTGATTTTCGGCTATGGCCCATTTCCGGAACTTGGTATTCAGGGTGCAGCCATTGCCACCGTTATTTCTTTTATCAGTATCATGCTTGCCGGGTTATGGGTGCTTGGAATTCGTAATAGGATGTTGACCGCAAACTGGCCGGGAATTGCTGAAATTCTGCGTTCCTGGAAAGCCTTACTTTATATTGGAATTCCAGCAATGTTGACCCAACTGCTTTTTCCTGTCTCAAATGCAGTCTTAACACGAATTGCGGCAGATCTTGGCGACGCGACGGTCGCAGCTTTTGGGGTGGGCACACGCATAGAATCATTGGCGATGATCGGTTCAATGGCTCTTTCATCGGTGATTATTCCATTCATTGGTCAAAATTATGGAGCGCAAAATTTCGACAGGATTAAAGACGCCAGTCGTTTTTTGCTGCGTTTTGCTCTAGTGTGGGGCGCATCAGTCTGGGCAATCCTTGCTCTCATTTCAGGCGGCATCGCCTGGGCTTTTACGGATGATCCTGAAATTCAAAACTTTATACAGCAATTTTTCTGGATCGTTCCTTTTGGTTTCGCTTTTCACGGTATTTCACAGTTGATCAGTGCCTCGTGCAACGCACTTCATCGCCCTTTTCATTCAACTACAATCAATATCCTGAGGCTCTTTCTCTTCCTCATTCCACTGGTTTATCTGGGATCACAAATCTGGGGTACGACAGGATTCTTTTTCGGCATCGCGCTTGGCAATCTGGCCACTGGCGGAATCGCCTGGTTTTGGTTCCGAAGCACAATCCTGCCTGGTGCTTTAAGTGAATAGCTTTGAAAAATATTGTCACTTGGCACTATGCGGCAATGCCGTACAGTTAAGAGATGTTCACTTTTATAGAGACTTCCAGTTTTGAAAACTGGAAGCCAAAATATTTATCTGATGATGAATATGCTGAGCTACAGCAGTTTTTGCTGGCCCAACCGTTTGCCGGAGATTTAGTTCCCGGTTCCGGCGGAGTACGAAAATTACGCTGGAAAGTGCGAGGACGAGGAAAAAGGGGCGGGGTGCGTATCATTTACTATGCTCGTTTTGAACCGAATGAGTTTTGGATGTTGACGATTTATGCAAAATCTCGTCAAGAGAATGTACCATCTCATATTTTGAAAAAATTGAAGGAGATATTTGAAAATGAATGATAAAGAACGAGATGTCTGGCAGGAAGTGTTAGACGGTGTACAAGAAATCAAAGCTGGTGGAGGAAGGCGCTTAACGGTAAAAGTTTCGCCTGCAATGGAAGCACGCTCAAAAATAGGTATGCCTCAAGCCCAGTTTGCCAAACTTCTTGGTGTTTCAAAACGTACTTTGCAGGATTGGGAACAGGGCCGCCGTAATCCATCAGGAGCAGCACAATCGCTCTTAACATTGGCTCTCAAACGTCCTGATGTTTTAGAAGAAGTTTTGGGATAATAGGCTTGTTTAAGGTTTATCCGACAAAAGCATACTGAAATGTCCCCCAAGCCGGGGTTAATGCCATAGATTTTGCGTTGTGGACAGGCACTAATACAAAATTAATTCATTTACACTTTTCCAGAATATGTGAAGTTAAGGACCAATATTTGCCTGTTAGGGCAGAAAAAAATAAGGGGATATAAAACTCAATAATTGTGTTTTAACAGTTTTACGTTTCCCAACCACTTAAGATGCGACTACCGTTCTTTGGGCAAGAACAAAGGAACAAGTATTTCAAATTATTACATACTGAAATAAAATACGATTGAGAAGCATAATGGAATACAGTCGAATGTTACAGTGGCTGATTTTTGGGGTAATTCCCTTTTTCCTGTTCTCTGGTTGCGGTGATTTAGCACCGGAAATGCAGGATACGCGGACTGTCACACTGAAGATGGACTTCAATCAAAGATCTTCCTCACGCAGTTCACAGATTTCCGAGAGCGAACTGAGCGATTATAAGACTCACTTTATCATGGCCCAGCCATCCTGGGAATACTTATCCAGCAGTTACTTGTATCCCAAGAGTTTGGCAGAAGGGTTGATGGACGCGTCAAGCAGGAAAGTTACCCTGGAAATTCCACTCAACACACAGATGAAAATCTTCGCCTTTCTGTTCAAGGAAAACTACAGCCATTATCAGTTGTTTTCGGCAAAACGTGATGTGGGCTATTATGGAGAATCACAACCTTTTTCTATCGGCACAAATACCAACAGTCTCCGTTTGGGTATCCAACTGATACCAGTTTCAGGCACTGTTACCGTTACTACTGATACAACAGCACCTGTACTTACAGAAGTCTATCCAGTTACAACTCCAACCAGTAATTCCACACCGGATTACACTTTTTCATCAACCAAAGACGGAACTATCAACTATGGAGGTTCCTGTTCTTCAACAACTTTAATCGCCTACAGTGGAAACAACAATATCCACTTTAATGCTTTAACTGACGGAACTTATTCTGACTGTACTATAACAGTCAAGGACTATGCCGGAAATGTAAGCAATACACTCTCTGTAACTACTTTTACTGTTGACACAACCACTACCACTACTGATACAACAGCACCTGTACTTACGGAAGTCTATCCAGTCACAACTCCTACCATAGATAATACACCCGATTACACTTTTTCATCTACAAAAGCAGGAACTATCACATATGGAGGTTCCTGTTCTTCAAGTACTACATCTGCGATCTTTGGAAACAATACTATCACTTTGGTTTCTTTGAGTGATGGGACATATTCGGATTGTACAATTACTGTTACAGATACAGATGGGAATGCAATCAACACACTTACAATTACGTCATTCATCATAGACTCAACAGATACAGATGGTGATGGGGTGGGCAATAACTCTGATACAGATGATGACAACGATGGAATTAGTGATGCTGATGAATTAGACTACGGATCAGATCCTCTTGATAACTCAAGTCTACCAATCAATGATAGATGGAGCAGCAGTATCAAAGGAGAAAATATTGTTCTAAGTAACTATAATTTGGATGCCAGCAGCCAGAATACCAACTTTAGCTGGAATTCTGTTTATGGAGAAAAAAGTTATGCGGCAGATGATGGTGGAATTTATGAGTGGAAGATAAAAGTTTTAAGCGTTGACGACGAAAATAACGATTCTTGGGAAATGGTGATTGGTGTTGGGGTCTTCACAGAAGGTGACGAAACCCCTTACAACGAAAATAATTTTCTATCTAATCAAACTAAAGGTTTTGGTTATATCCAACAGGATGGCAAAAAAACTCAAGGATCAGGATCACTAAGTTTTCTATCAGTTTATGAACTAAATGATAATATAACAGTGCGTTTAGATCTAAACTATCACAGATTGAGTTTTTATAAAAATAATGGGGATATCAGCGTATCACATTTCTCCCTTCCTTCAACTTCGGGGAAAAAATATCGGCTTGCAGCAAGCATTGGAGATGATGGTGATTAATTTCGCATCATAAGTCATACAACTAACCCTTGTGTACCACCACCTAGTTGGCTTTCGGGTAGCGTACAATCAGAAAACTGTTCTGGTCATGACACATGTAAATCAAAACAGTGGGAAGGCAATTGGGATATTACCTGTGGTGGCGGAGGAGAGCGTAAGTGTCGAAATACAAATTTGACCTGTGGTACAGGTGATTGCTCTGTCTCTGTATCGGGTAGTGGACACGATGCGTACCAGAACAGTGTTGTATTTGCACAAAATATTATATCAGGCAATGCATTTACTCTCGGCTGTGATGCGACCGGGCTGCGCGAATGTGAAAATATTGATATCTGGTGCCCAACTGCGACCAACACCACATGCAGCTGTACCGGACGTTGCAGTCAATTAACGATGCATTGTCCGCAGACCGGCGGAACATGCACAAAAAATGATATCGAACAAACCAAAGAAAGCATAGCAGCTACTGTTTATTGCCAATAGTGGGTGAATGATGTGCTACGTGGATTAAAAACAACAAAAACTAGGCTTGCTCTCTTTGGGTTGTCCCTGCCCTCCTTCATCAAACCATGAATATGGTTCTCACGTACACGGCTTTTCGATATCCTTAAACTTGTTCCCTGGCTTTGCCACGGAATAAAGTCAGCAAGGCTCCGCCCTGCATTTCCCTGGAACAGCCTTTCGACTCAGCACAAGATCCGTCTGGGGCTACCTCTTAAACAAGAAGCTAAAGCGACATCATGCCGAGTCCCTGCCGCCGCTGCATTTTAATCAACTGACAAATGGAGTTTGGTTCCGGCAATGAGAAAAAAAGTTTTTCTTAAAATCCCACCAACTTTCAAATAATATCCTCCAGCAGGAAGATGCATAACAATACTGTTATCCTGATCGCTTTGGTAGGATTGCCATTGACCGCCTTCTTTGCGTAAACGAAATGCTGTCATTCCGTCATTTGTCCACGTCTGTACTTTTTCAAGATTTATTTTAAGCGTTCCAACCGGAATTTCCGGGGCCCGTTCTTCTGCAGTCATCGTTAAACGTGAAGGCGGATGCGGAGTTCCTGACTCAATTATTCGCTTAATTTCCGCAAACATTCTATTTTGAAATTCCACCTGTGTTAATTCCGTAAAATCCCTGAAGTCAATCATGCGGAGTGTTGAAATTATTCTTTGTAAAAACTCATCCGGATAACGTATGTTACGCGAAATTTCCGATAAACTGACAGGTTTAGGTTTCCCTTTGCAATTTGCCAGTTTGATTTTTTGTTTGTTTCCGCGGCGTTCAAAGGATTTATCAAAAACCTCAATGCGCAAATTATCAAAAATAGTTCGAATTTCCAAAATGGATAGATAGTCGTAACGATCTGTGTCCAATTCCGCGAAATAGCCGGCCCTCACGAGCAACCCCAAGAATGAAAAATCCCGTTTCAGGATAGAAGACATGACCAGTGCATGATAGGCAGCTAAATCATTCGGTATCCTGCTTAAAATTTCCAGGGCCGTTTTTTCCATTTCTGCGGCATACAGACAATTGTTTTTTTGTTTAAAAAGCTGATTGAGACGATTCTGCTGTTCAAAATGATACGTAGATGATTTGGCGGTTTCCGGAACAGCATAAGCACGCAGCTCTTCCGCGGTCATCGGCATTTTTTCTTTTTCCTGCAAGTCAGCCAAATCAATAACAGAATTTTCTGAACCATTCAAACCGGACTCCGAAATTTGCGCGTCCACAGAATTAGCCGCGTCTCCGGATTCCGCATCACCTGTAGTCTTTTGTAATTCCGGAATGTCAGTTGGAAATTTGAGGATGAAAATATCTTTTGTGAGGTTGCTTAATGCGATCAATTTCCCATCCGGACTTAGCGTAGCGGCAACAAGAGGCATACTGTCACCATGCAGGATACGCAGCATTTTCCCGCTTTTTACTTCCCATAGACGCATCGTTTTGTCTTTTGAAATTGAAATCAGCGCTTTTCCATCTTTGGAAAAAAGGACCCGATTGACTATGAATCCGTGACCCTCTAATTTGCGGTAAGGAGTCTTTGAAATTTCCGCTTCTAGTTTCCACAGGAAAATCTGATTGTCCTGTGAACCGCTTGCCAGCAATTTCCCATCGGGACTGAAAGCCAGAGTTGTAACCGCTTTCTTGTGACCTCTCAGTTTTACGAGAGATTCTCCCTGAGGGTAATTCCAGAGCATTATTGAAAGATCACTTCCGGCGGTGGCAAAACGCTTGCCGTCAGCAGAAAATGAGACAGCCAAAATTTGAGAAGCATGAGCGCGGCGTGAACGCAGCATCTTTCCTGATTCCAGATTCCAGAGCGCCCACTGTTTGTCTGCGCCTCCGGAAAGCAACACCGCGTCCTGCGGATGAAGGCTGAGGGCATTGATTTTTCCTTTGTGAAATTTCAGGTCACGGATGCGGCTGCCGTCTATGGCATCCCAAATTATTACAGAACTGTCCGTACCCGCGGTTGCAAATTCTTGGCTTCCGCCGACAAAACGAACCGCCTGCACCCTGTGGGTGCCCATCTCGAATTTTTTTGCTGTCTCTTTGCTTTCCATGTCCCAGAGACGAACGCTTTTATCGGAAGCAGAGCTGATCAAAAATTTACTGTCTGCGGAAAAATCGAGTGATTCAACCGTGCGCTCATGCCCGCTCAATGTTTTCAAATGCAGGGATGCACCATATTCCCAGATGTGTACACTGCCGTCTTCAAGTGCGGAAATAATCCGCTGCCCGCTGCTGTCAAATGCGACATGTGTGACTGCACTTTCGAATTTGTTGATATTGTGCAGCTGAACGCCTTTTTCAAGACTCCATGTTTCAAAACTTCCGCTTGCTGTACCAACCGCAATTTCTCCTCGTACCGGATTAATGTTCAAGTCAGCAACAGCAGCCTCAAATTCAATAACTGCACGCTGTTTTTTAACTTTCCAATCCCAGATAATCAGTTTCCCGTCTTCAGAGCCGGAAACAAATATATCTCCACGAGAATTAAATTCAACTGCAGCAACCGATTTTTTATGCGCGGGCAGAGTAGAAATCAATTTCAGTTCGGGAACACTGCGGAATTGCAAACTTCCATCTTCACCGCCTACCGCAAGAATTTTTCCCTGCGGATGGAAAGCTAAACTTTTTACGTTTCCTTTGCGGATAAGCTTAGCGGATTTCAGCAGTTCCTGTTCCTGCATCTTCCACAAAATAACTGTTCCATCAAGACTTCCGGAAGCCAGAATTTCTCCGCCTGTATTCAAAGCAAGCGCGGAAACAGCACTGAGGTGTCCCCGCAGAACTCCCTTTGCGGTTGTCTGCTGAGTATTCCAAATTCTAACAGTTTCATCTTTTCCTCCGGTGACCGCCAGCTTTCCTCCCGGGTGCAAAACCAGCGAAACGGCAACTTGCTCCTGACTTGAAATGACTCGCTGCCTTTTGCCGTTATGGGCCTTGTATATCTCAAGAGAGGAACTTCCTGAAAGGATTACGGCGTGCTGATTGTCTGCAGAAAAAAAGGCCCCGCGAACAGGCTTCTTGCCCAGCTTCAGACTTTGTGAAAGCAAATATATATTTTTATGTTTTTCAGAGGCAGCCTCCTGCGCCAAACCGAGCCCAGTCCAGTAGACCACCGAAAAACACAAGAGAAAACAAAAGTATTTTTTCGGTGGTAATTTGATGAAATTTACAAATAGTCTCTTCGTGAAAACTTTATCCTGCATCTCGTATTCGTAATTAATCATTTGTTTGTCGTGCAAATTAAATCAGTTTATGGTACAAAATATATTTGGCGTTTAGTCCTTCGACGGACAACTTCAGAGAGAATCAAAAAAATATGGTTGACGGTTTACGGCTAAAAGTCTGTGCGTGTTCAACAAATTAAATCAATAATCACGTCATTCTTTGTGTCGTATAAAAATGAGCAAACAAACACTTGAGCAAAAAGAAAAGCGTAACCAGGAAGAACATACAGACGATGTCCCAATGTCTTTGACTTCTCATTTAGGGGAGTTACGCAAGCGTCTGGTCCGTACACTGATCGTCATAATAGTTGTCTTCGTCGGAGCCACTGTCGTAGAGATGGAACTGAATCAACCGATTCTTTCGGCTTTCCGCGCTCCCCTGGACGCACGCGGCATACCCCTGGTTTTTCTTGAACTGACGGAGCCGTTTTTCACTTATTTGCGGATTGGACTCTATGCCTCGCTTTTTTTATCCTTCCCTTATTTACTCGGACAAATCTGGTTGTTTGTTCGACCGGCGCTTTTTTCGAAAGAACGTAAAGCAGTCTGGCCTTTCATTTTGCTTTCATATCCACTTTTTGTCGGCGGAGGACTTTTCGGCTATTTCATCGTGATACCCTTAGGTTATGATTTCTTTTTGAGTTTTGAAAATGAATTTACCCTGCCCTCACTGAGCATGGCCCGGTATCTTTCACTGACTATCCATCTTTTATTTGCATTTGGGCTGATCTTTGAACTGCCCACAGTATCTTTCATTCTGACTAGATTTGGTATTGTCAATGCAGACTGGCTGCGTAAAAATCGAAAATATTCGCTGGTCGTAATTTTTATCGCTGCCGCAGTGTTGACACCACCGGATGTTTTTACACAAACCCTGATGGCTGGCCCACTCATCATTCTATACGAAATCAGTATTCTTGTCTCACAAATGGCCGGACGTAAAGAAGAAGTTCCAGTGCCGGAAGTGGCAACTGCTCAGGATCCAAAACCAAAATAATTAACCTATCTTATTTAAAGAGCAAGCTGAGGGCCATCAAACACCGACGGGGAGAAAGCCGCAAGTGACAAGCGGAAAGAATTCAGTATCTTTGCTGCTTCATTTTGAGAGCAAACCCGCGAGTTCGTTCAGTGAGTTAACCTGAATATCCGCCAGTTCGGGCCAGACAAAAGCTCCGCTTGGATCAACATGAACCGTTGCGATTTCAGCGGCTCGTCCCACTTGCAGATCATAAAGATAATCTCCCACCATTAACGCGTCGTTTGCAGTAATTTCCCACTGCTCCAGCATTTTTTGTATGCCTTTCGGGGACGGTTTTGGTTCCGCGCACCAGCGTCCAATAACGAACTCTTCGTTGAAAAATTTTGCTAAACCGAGAGCTTCGAGCGTAAACCAGGCATTTTCTCTGGTATTTAAAGTAAGGATGCCCACGCTGTAATCCAGACGCTGCAGGGTTTCCAGCAAGGTTTTTACGCCCTGTGCAGGACTGGCGTTTCGCGCAAGTTTTTCTTCGATCTCGTGCAGCTTATTCTGCAGAGGCAGTGACTCGTTTTCCGAAAGGGACTCAATAGTTTTGATTATGGGCAGTCCTGCTGGAATTCCCAGCTCTTTTCGGATAGCATTGAAATCATGCACTGCTACAGTAAGCGTACCATCAAGATCAAAAATCCAGTACTTGCGCTTCAAAAAGGCGGAATTAACAGACATAAAAACTGATCCAGTAAAGAAATAGGCAAAGGCTAAAGTGTTGCATTCTACGGACAAATCCTCCGGGAGAACAAGTCAAAAATCCGCTCCGCTGCTGTCTGCTGAAAACTTGAGCCGTCAAGTTTCAGCAAACTGGATTTGGAGCAATATCTCCTTTGATTTAGTTCCGGGAGATCGACTTGCTTTGACCGGCGCTTCCGGAAGCGGAAAAAGTCTCTTGTTGCGGACATTGGCCGGTTTGGATGTTATTGCTACCGGACCTTCCGGAGAATATGGATCCATCAGTTTTGAAGGCAAATCACTGCACGAATGGGAAATGCCTCAATACCGCAGCAAAGTCTGCTACATTCAGCAGCAACCAGCTTTTTTTGACGAAACGGTTGAAGCCAATTTCAAACGTGTTTTCCGTTTAAAAACACATCAAAACATACAGTATGATCGGGGGAAAATTTTGAAATGGCTGAACCGATTATCGTTGCCGGCAACCGCTTCAGACTTTTCAGGAGGAGTTAATGCTGCCGGATTTTTGGAACGGCCTGCAAAGGAACTTTCCGGAGGAGAAACACAAATCGCCGCACTACTCCGGGTACTGCAGTTGGAACCGCAAATTCTTTTGCTTGACGAACCTACCTCATCCCTGGATGTGGAGATGACTAAACTATTCGAAAAACTGCTCGAAAAATGGCAGACCGAAATTCCCGAAAATCAAAACAACTCTTCAAATTCAACTGTTCAACGGGCCTGGATTTGGGTCAGTCATAATCCGGATCAATTGCGGAGAATGTGCCGTAAAACGTTTTGCCTGGACTCAGACAATGGAAACTAATTATATTTTTCTCAGCAGCGGACAGTTGATTATGGCGTCCGTCCTGATCACAGTCAACATTGGCTTGTCACTCATTTTGAAACTTGGGCTGGTAAAGCAATGGAGTATTGCTTCCCTGAGAATGGTGGGGCAATTGCTGATGGTCGGGTTTTTATTGGACTGGGTTTTTGCGCTCAATAATCCGTTTTGGATTCTTGGAGTAGCAGTCTTCATGGCAACAGTCGCCTCCATCACCGCGGTTGGACGTACAGGAAAACGCTTTGCTGCGATTTACCTGAACAGTTTCATTTCTATCCTTGGTGCAGCCTTTTTTGTCATGTTTTTCGCGCTATCAGGAATTTTACAAATTGATCCATGGTATTCGCCTCAGTATCTTTTTCCGTTGCTCGGCATGGTTTTGGGCAACACGCTAAACGGAATTTCACTGGCACTGGAGCGGTTTATGGAAAGCTTATCTGTGCGGCGTAAAGAAGTTGAAATGCTGCTCAGCCTGGGAGCAACATCCTGGGAAGCCGCGCATGAATTAATTCGTGATGCACTACGCACAAGCATGATTCCAACGCTCAATTCGATGATGGTAATGGGAATTGTTAGTTTGCCCGGAATGATGACCGGTCAAATATTGGCTGGAGTCAGTCCCGGTGAAGCGGTGCGTTATCAAATAATGATGATTTTTGTGATTGCGTCCACTGCGGCTTTAGGCGCAACTATGGTCGTTGTTTTGGCTTTCAGGGCATTGTTCAATTCGCGTCATCAACTTCTGCTTGAACGCCTGCGGTCTGTCACTTGAGCAATTTCTCTAAAAGTGAATCACTACAAACCCAAATAAAGTTGTCATTCCCGCGGAGCTTGTCATCGACCTGATCGGGGAGCGGGAATACAGAAACGTGTTTGTATCTGGAATAGTGAAGCACAGCAAATCCGAATAAAGTTGTCATTTCGACTGAAGGGAGAAATCTTAATGATATTAGTGCAGTATCTTATTGAAGATTTCTCGCTTTGCTCGAAATGACACGGTTTTAGGACTTTTTACCAATTCATAAAACAGACCACTCAGATTTGCATTTTCAAAATCTTCGGCAGGATTTCAAAAGTTGCTTCCAGGTATCCGGGAGACTCGCCGTCGATATCCAGAATAACCTGTTCTGAACTCTGAGCCGTGAATTTACGTACCTTTTGATAAAAGATTTCCGGAAGCTTTAAATGTGTTCCTTTGTATATTTTCGGTAAATGCCGGAGAAATTTTGCCAGAGAAATCTCTTTCAGCATTAACAAATCGAGCAGCCCGTCGTCCAGTTCTGCTTCCGGAGCCGCATGCATCCCTCCGCCAAAAAAACGTCCGTTCGCCAATAAGCCGAGTCGTGTACGGATTTCCTCCTGCGGCCCATCGTCTATGCTATAGCGGATGGTCTGGTTCGGGTGAGTGAAAACGGTTTTGATCGTTGCCCACAAAAACAGCATGGTTCCGCCCAAATATTTTCCCAGCTTTGAGTTATCAATGTAATGGTCAACCGCACCGCTGAGTCCGAAACTCGCGATGTTATCAAAATAACGTATTTTCCGTGTTTTATCCGGAGCGGTGTAGCTGACTTTTCCTACATCAATTTGCCGTATTTGAGCATCTTTCAGCTTTTCTACAGCAGCCTGCCATTTTCCTGACATCCCCAGGGAACGCTGAAAATCACACCCGGTTCCGCTCATCACAAAACTCAAACTTGCCTGCGGATTAAGCTGAACATCATTTTCAATAAATCCGTTCAGCACTTCGTTGAGATGACCATCTCCGCCAATGGCCACAATTCTGGTTGCACCGGCGTCAAGTGCTTGACGTGTCAAAAGAATGGCATCTCCCTGACAAGACGTCTCCTCAGTTTGAAAAGAACCGATGCTCTGTTTTAAAGCCGACTCAATGTTTGGCCAAATCTTTGCGGTTCGGCCGTTTCCTGCACATGGATTTACAATTACGGTAGTTTTCACAAACCTCCTGAAAGAATTGTGACAAAAAACTTGCTACACTACACAGAGTTTTTTAGAGTGGTTGCAGCAACAATATTTAGCATATTAACAAAAAGGAAAAACTGAATGAAGATCAATCTGACAATGAGCCTGCTTTTCGGAGCAACGCTGATAATGCTTTCTGCTTGTGACTGGAACAGAACGGAGCTGGCCCAACAGCAAAATTATGCTGCCGGATCGGATGCGCCTTCCGCACAAAGCGGAACTCTGCAGCGCAATCAGGATTATTACAATTATTCCGAAGATGACATGCTGAAAAAAATGCGCTAAGCTTAACTCGGTTTTTTCAATTTTTCAAACCGGAAACGGATCTCCTCCACCCGTTTCCGGTTAAGACCAAAATCCCAATGCCCCAGGCGGGATGCCGAACGAACATGGATCAACGCTTCGGATTCCATAAAATAAAACTCAACATCATCTATAAAACGCAGCCAGCGTGTGGTAAATTCCACATGCCAATAGACTTCGTTTTGCGTGATTATCCGTGTGTCATACATCGAATGAATAACCTCGTTTAGCCTCTCTTTTGCAGCTTCTAATGAGACATTGTAATGAATCGGCTGGATCTGGTGTTTTGAATCACTCTCCTGACTCAAAACGCAATTTGGACTCTCCGGACAGGGCAACAGCAGATTATTTTTAAGACCCAAATTTTCCGGACGATTTGCCGAACATCCGCTAATTCCCCACAGCATAATTATTCCTCCCATTACGATGATAAAATTTTTTTGCACAAACTGAAATTTGTTACGCATTTTCAAAAATTAATTCATTATTTTTACTCGACAGTCACAAGTTTTGTCGTGTCATCCCGAACGTATGTGAGGGATCTTGTATGATATAAGTACTTTATCAGATCTCTCCCTTCGGTCGAGATGACAAGTCAGAGTCAATAATATCAGTATCTTACAAGAACTCATGACTCACGAGATATTTACTAAACGTGTCAATTTCGCAAATAATTGTTACTCCCTCTCGATTGTCATTCCCGCGCACGCGGGAATCCAGGGGTGCTTCTGCAAAACAAGTCTTCAATCAGTGCGCTCGGCTGGATCCCGGATCAAGTCCGGGGTGACAAAAGAAAACCTTTTTCTAAAGCCCTGTTTACACCTCAGAGTTTGACAGTTAATCTAAACGCACCGCCCGATGCAGTCTGATTTGCCATTGCTTCTGTTTGTATAAAGTCGCAAAGCCCTCTATTTGCAAAAAATCACCTTTCCGGATTTTGCCGAGACCGAGCCACTTTCGCTGATTTTCAAAACTGATAACAGGCAGTCCTTTTTTCATTCTGTGGTGCTCCAGAAAAATGAGCTTCGCCCCTTTACGCAGTTGCTGAATTTTTTTGATTTTGCCCCGCACCCTTACAAAACGTCCGTTATATTTTGACAAATCAATAGCGTCCGCTTTTTTAATTTTGGAGACAAAATACGGATTTTTTAGGGAATAGACTGTCTTTCCCTCTTTACGCATACGCAGCAAATAACGTTTGCGTGATTTCCGATAACTCCAGATTCCAAGGTGTTTTTCAAAAGCATGTGCCTCAGCTTTTGCGTATGTTTTGAAATCAGCGGGCCATGCATAGCGCGTGTCAAAATAGCTGTGCCCATGTTTGATCAGTGCCAAATTTATGTTGTGCCCCTTAACTTCCAAAACCGCGAGAAGCCGCCCAAAATTTCCAGTTTTGTTTTTCGGATTAACCCACAAAACCGGATTTGCTTTTGAAAGCACAGACCTTAAATAACCTTTTGCAGGCAATCCTAATTTTGGATCTTTACCTTTGTGTGATTTTTTTAATTCCGGAGTATCGACGTAGAGCAGTCGAATCCGCTCTTCCGGATTGCTAAATCTACCGTTACGGTTTAAATCTGCGTCAAAAGTGTCACCGTCAATAACCCGGACTTTCATTTTCTGGAGGGGAAATTTTTTCCAGTTTTTGGGCAGCGACTGTCCTTCAACCGCAAAAGTTTGCTGTGCCGCAAAAGTCAGGCTTAAACATAAGCCAAGCCTGACGAAGCATAGAGTTAAACGCAAACCATCACGGACAAGAGTTTTCAAATCACTTAAAAGGTTTTGGGTTTGATTTTAGATGACAAGAAATAATTTCCCAGTCTGCATTTCCGGGACACGGCGTCTCATGTCATAACCGGCGAATTTGGCTGGATTCTTGTATTACACGGGGAGCAACCCACACTATTGATGACCAAAGCAGGAACCATGCAAGTATCCTCAAATACACCTCCGGTGGTAAACAAGTCGAATTCGGAAAGACAAAAAGCGCCTCCTGAAAAAAAAGAGCTGGACGTTCAATCACAAAGTACGCTTTCGAAAAAAACTTCCCGTTTTCCCGGCAATTCACGGTTAGGTCAAAAAAATATGCCGCCCAACCCTGAACTGAACAACATCCTCAGAGCAGATTCTCACGGAGGCACCATGACTCTGCGGCGTTCCTATGGAATGGTCGTTTCAGGTTTTGAAAACGTGTCCAAACAACAGCAGCTCACTTCAGACGCGGCGGATCAATTTGGTAAAACTGTGGACTTCCGTATCCAGGAATTGAACGGAGAATCGATCCGGAAAATTAAGGAACTACCGGAATATAAAAGTTTTGCTTTGGATGATATAAGCGATTTGGGCGACGAAATCAGTGACTTGATGCAGGATCCGGAAAACTATTTAAAAGCATTTGCACTGCTGAAAAATTCAACTTTTGCTGTGCTGATGGAATCAACCGAGAGTGTGCACCGCTCCTTTGCAGAATCAATGAAAGATAAGGGCGAGGAAAAACTGTTATTCGGCATGCTGGACATGATCAAGGATTTAGGCGGTTTGGTGGGCTTCCAGGAGTCAACCCAAATCAATCAGAATAACAGCAGCATTAATATACGAGTCTGAAACGCGCCTGAAAACTCCAGCTTCAGGCACTTCAAAATTCTTCACCATCCGTAAAAGCACAGCAGCCATCCGGAATAATGATTTCGATCCCGTTCCATTTCCCACAATACTATTGCAAATTAAATGATCAATCCCACTTCTGCGTCTCCAGTCGGAATTCTTGGTTTAGGCTTTTTGGGACAGATTCTAGCC
>JYMV01033741.1_pt1 | contig 27953 bp, 25 predicted proteins | sample 338911 | NCBI WGS metagenome assembly JYMV01 (sample SAMN03354496, study PRJNA234377) | hydrothermal vent metagenome | biome: Deep sea; feature: Hydrothermal plumes at the Eastern Lau Spreading Center, Western Pacific Ocean; material: Seawater | place: Tonga | collected 2009 | depth 2000 m m
GGCCGGTCTCCGGACTTGTGAGCGCCAGCAATCGCTGGCTCCATCACCGCCTTCCCATGCGGTGCACAGTGGCGATTGGTGATGTCTCTCACTTACCGTTGCGGGGGCAGTGCCGGCATTGTCATAGGTGATGCACCGGCTTCCCGTTTAACCCGACCGATAAATCGTTCAGGCACCTGAAAGCAGGCGGCACTTTAATCGACTGTGCGCAGAACGTCAATATACTGTGTGTAGGAGTCCGCTCTTACCGTTACTCGACGAACATTCAGATTGACTTTCGGCTAGTCTTCTTTATCGAGTTTCAGCGATACCGAATTGATGCAAAAGCGTTGCCCGGTGGGGGCGGGGCCATCATCAAACACGTGGCCGAGATGGGCGCCACAGTTGTGACACAGCACCTCGGTCCTTTGCATGGCGAGGCTGGCGTCTGTTTCTGAATCAACGCTTTCGCTGGCGACGGGAGCGGTGAAACTCGGCCAGCCAGTACCGGAGTCAAATTTGCTGTCGGAGTGGAACAGACGGTGTCCACAGCAGCTGCAACGATAGATGCCACTGTCTTTGCAGTCGACATACGCACCCGTGAACGGTCGTTCGGTACCTTTCTCGCGGCATACATGGAACTGCTCATCACCGAGTTCCTGTTTCCATTCCTGAGCGGTTTTTTCTACGTTTCGGCTCATGGTGTTTGGCTCCAAATCATTCTGATGTCCATTCTATCTGGTTTGGGATGCGCGCTGACAGGGGACTGCCAATGCCTGACAGAATGTGTCCTATGGGCTGACAAATCTGTCAGTTTCTCGGTTATGAGAAAAATAAAATACATAAGAAACAATGGGATAAAAGTTGGCACGAATCTTGGAACAGGTTTCGCAAAGGAAGCGTTTCGCACAGGGAATGTGTAATTAACACTAACGTTTGAGCAGGATGATGAAAATGACATTGACCCAGACAGTCCAAAAAGCGGTAGCAGGCACTTTGCTGCTGGCGTTCAGCCAGTCGGCATCGGCATTGGTGTACAGCTATGACGATGATACGGGCCCTGGAGGACAGGGTGCGCGCGCCTCATCGGTGTCTGCTCAATACGATACGGATACCGAGCAGTTGAACTGGGAAGCAGAACTGACCATCGCTCAGTCACGCTTGGCCACGGGTTTTTGGCTGGTTCTCAGCGACGGTGACGATGCCCGTGGTCGGGGCGGTGAGTACGCAATATTTTATGCTGATTTGACTAACAACCGGTTGAGCGCCTATGTCTATGACGGTGGTGATGCGAGCGAATCGTGGCGTGCGAGTGATCAGTTTATTCAAGGTTTTGAGGATGTGCTGACGGTCACCACGGATGGAGAAACGAGCTCGGTCAGTTTTTCCATCGATGCGTCTGTTATTAATTTATTTCTTCCCGGCGACGGTGAAGGGGGTGACTGGGTCGGTACCGGCTTTTCGGACGAGATTGGAATATGGTTTCGGCCGGTCTTGCTCGGAGAGGTTTCCTACAACGATATTGGAGATCTGGATCCTGCGGTGTTGGTTGCCGAAGATCCCATACCGATGGGTGCTTTGACTAACTTTGATGTACAGCGATTAGGTTTGTTCTACACGGCCAATGTGGCAACGAATGTTGTTATTGAGCCAGAGCCATCCAGCGTACCCGAGCCCGGTACGCTACTGTTGGTTATATTAGGGGGTTCGATTATTGTATGTATGACGCGCCGAAGGAAAGCGGTCGCGTAGTAGTAGAGTACGGGAAGGTATCGGTAAGGCCCAGACGCCGATGCCGTCAGCGATTGGCTGTCGACGGAACGACAGCTGCTGACCCAAACAGTGAGAGTCTAGGGTGCTTCTTTAAAACGTGTTATTTTTTCCCCATCTACGGAGGCAATGGCCTCCGTTTTTTTGTCTATTTCCAGCCGGTTTCAGCTGCTGGTCTGAATTTCTCTGTGGTATGAGTGCGATGGGCTTGCGACGAGTCGATCACAAACTGGTTTAACAGCTCGAAGCCTCGGTCTCCAAACCCGATGAACTGTACCCCAAGGTGAAATTCATCCTGGGAAAATCGTCGTAATTCAATGATGCGGCAGCGTGTATCGATCTCGATACGGTTGCCTGTTGAGTCTTCGAGTTCGAAGGTTATCGACAGGGTTGGTGTGGCACGACTGGGGATGTGCCCACCGGGCAGCAGGCGATAGGCGATGCCTTGATCGAAAGCGACCAGCAGACCCAGTCGGGATAGATTAATCACGGTCGCCGCTAGAACAGGGTTGCCATCGGAAATGAGTTGGGCGGGAAGCCGCGTGGCCACCCGAGGATAGCGTCGGCGATCACAATTGAGACGGTATTTCAGATCGGTTGCTGCGGGGTTCAAGGTGTCGGTGTTGGCTTGCATGGTGAGTGTATCGACGGGGGCCGCACTCGCTGAAGTGATAATCTGATCTAAACGCATGATGTGTGACGTGTTTCTCGATATTCAGGTTGTTTGTGCAGTGACTGACACAATAGGTATGAACTGCGTCACACGAATCCGACCTCGGCGATGAGCGAGATTCCGGCGATTATCGATGTCGAAGCCTCCGGAATGATTCAGCGATTTCGCTGGGAGACCTTGCACGCGCTGATCGATGAAATGCAGCTAACCGGTCATCGTGCCAGCTCGGAGGCACAGATTTTACAGCAGACCTATGCTCGAATTGGCGCAATGATCGGAGAGTTGGTCGAGAAAGCGCTAGGCTAAGGGGTGGCTAAACGGCGTGGGACTCGCAGCCACCCTGACACAGGTTGGCATCTGTTTCGAATTGCAGCGTGGTGTGCTGGATCTGAAATCGATGTTGGAGTTCGTGCGAAATAGCACGGGTTAGTTGATCGTCTAACGGCGATACACAGTGTACCAGATGGGCGGTCAACGCTGTTTCGGTCGTACTCATGGCCCAGATGTGCAGGTCATGTACCTCTTTTATTTCCGGCAAGTTTTGTAGATACGATTTTACCGCAGGTAAGTCGACGTGATCGGGTACTGCATCCATGGCCAGATCCAGCGACTGGCGAAACAGTTGCCAGGTGCTGATCATAATCACGCCCACAATCAGCAGGCTGATCACGGAGTCGAGCCAGAACCAGGCGGTAAACAACATGACTACCCCACCCAGTGCGACGCCAAACGACACCGCGGCGTCAGCGGCCATGTGCAGATAGGCCCCGCGAATATTGAGGTCGTGGCCGCTATCTTTCATAAACAGCAAAGCCGTTGCGGTATTAATGGCGGCACCAAGCAACGCAACGATGATGACGGTGAGTCCCTCGGTGGCGACGGGTTGGCTCAGTCGCTGGATGCTTTCCCAGGCAATTGCACCGATGGCCAGCATCAGAATGAGGGAGTTAAGCAAGGCCGCGAGGATCGAGGATCGACGCCATCCATAGGTATGTTGAGTGGTGGGTTTGCGCAGGGTCAGAATCGTCGCACCCCACGCGATGATCAAACCCAAAACATCACCGAGGTTGTGGCCCGCGTCGGCGAGTAGGGCCATGGAGTGTGCGACTAGTCCGTAATAGACCTCGATCAGCACAAACAGCACGTTCAGGCTGATGCCGATCGCAAAGGCACGATTATAGTTGCTTGGTGCGTGATGATGCGCGTGTCCCATGTAGCGTGTGTCGGCCGCAAAGGATGTTCTTATAAGCGCAGCTTAGGGGAGGCGCTGCCCCGACAGTTCCACGCTGGCTCGACGATTCGGTGCAAGACAGCGGATTAAGGTCGAACGAGTTTGCTGATCACAAGTCACTAAAGGCGCGGAAATGCCTGCGCCGATGGTTGAAATCGCGTCAGCAGAGACACCCTGTGAGGCCAGATAGTCTTTTACGCCTGTCGCGCGCCGGGCGGAGAGCGCCTGATTGTAACTGACTGGTCCGATGTGGTCGGAATGGCCTGTGATCGCGATGTGTAGATTGGCTAACGGCACAGTCGCTAGTGTGACCAATTCAGTCAGCGCCTGTTTGCTGGTATCTGACACGGTCGCCTGATCAAACCCGAATCGTGTTTCGGCCGTCAATAACACCGTTGCAGCGGTCTGTTCAGTGCGCTCTTCACGAACCACAAAGACGGCTCGTGGGCCAGGTTTTTCCGATGATGATGCGATACCCGAGGGGGGCATGCTCTGCCATGCGGAGCAACCGGATAGCATCAACAGCAGGCTGGCCAAGAAACCGAATCGAACAGAATGAATTGTCATAACGAATACCCCGTGGTTATCAGGCTAGGGCCACTGACCTTTGCGTTTGGGTTGGCCGCTGCTCCGGGGGTCGGTCGAATAGACCGAGTGATTCTGAAACCCCCAGGTACGGTGCTTGTTTTGCTTGTCCGGTTCAGTCTCCCACGGGGCGACATTCTTGAGTACCGGTGTTGGTTCAGTGTAAGGAGCCGGGGCGACTGAATAGGCAGGAGGCGAAGTGGCAGCCGGCATCGGTTGGCGAATGGGTGGCACATACGCGCCCGCCGGTGGTGCGGAGTGATGATTGGGCGGGGAATGGGTCGCGCGCGGCTTCACTTTGGGTTCGTCATCGGACAAGAACAGGTTGAGAAAAATCAACGCAAAAACGATTCCGCCGCCAAGCATAAAAATCCGTGGCCAGAAGGCAGGGGGCGCGGATGGCGGTGGCGGCGGACGGGTGGTGGGAGTTGGCGTGGGACTCGATCCAAGCGGTGTCGTCTGTGCTGGTGTATGGACCGGCCGATAAGCGGGTTCAATCCAGTCTTCCCCTCGATGCATGCCGACGTATCGCTCGGCGATGCGCTTAACCGCGTTCGGCAACTTCAGACGGATTCCACGCCGATGAGGGGAATCATCGCCGCTGTCGAGGGCAGAATAGTTGGAGTTAGTCACGGGTGCAGTATAACGGCTGCGCAGGTCTTAATACAGGTTGTCGCTGACGGGTTGTGGGTGGTTCATATTTTGGCCCTGATGCGAAAAAAAACGGGCGGGCAAACTATGTCGCTGCCCGTTGTGTCACATCTAAAGGGCCGTCCTTGGCCGTCTGCTGAGGGTGTATCAGTCCCAGTTCAACGCACCGCCTGTCTGGTATTCGGTTACACGGGTTTCAAAAAAGTTCTTTTCCTTTTTCAGGTCGATGACTTCGCTCATCCATGGGAATGGATTGGAAACACCATCGTACTGTTCTGCCAGACCAATCTGGGAACAACGGCGATTGGCAATAAATTGCAGATATTCCTCAAACATCTTCGCATTCAAGCCCAACACGCCGCGTGGCATGGTGTCTTTGGCGTATTGAATTTCCAGTTCCACCGCTTCGGTGATCAGCGAGGTCATTTCCTGCTGGAACTCTTCGGTCCACAGATGCGGGTTTTCCATTTTGATCTGGTTGATCACGTCGATACCAAAGTTCATGTGCATGGATTCATCACGCATGATGTATTGGAATTGCTCAGCAACGCCGGTCATCTTGTTGCGGCGGCCCATGCTCAGGATCTGGGTAAAGCCAACGTAGAAAAAGATGCCTTCAAAGATCACATAGAACGCAATAAGCTCACGCAATAAGCGTTGATCATTCTCGGGTGTACCGGTCTGAAAATGTGGATCAGCCAAGTGTTTTGTGAATGGCAGCGCCCATTCCGCCTTGCGCGCCACGGTGGGCACCTCGCGGTACATGTTGAATATTTCGCCTTCGTCCAAGCCCAGTGATTCGACACAGTATTGGTAGGCATGTGTGTGCAGGGCCTCTTCAAAGGCCTGGCGCAGCAGATACTGGCGACATTCTGGATTGGTGACGTGGCGATACACGGCCAGCACCAGATTGTTGGCGACCAGTGAATCCGCAGTTGAGAAAAAGCCAAGATTACGCTTGATGATGGTACGTTCGTCATCGGTCAGACCATTGGGGTCTTTCCACAGCGCGATGTCTGCCGTCATGTTGATTTCTTGAGGCATCCAATGATTGGCGCAGGCATCGAGGTACTTCTGCCAGGCCCAATCGTATTTGAATGGCACCAGTTGGTTTAAATCCGCATGACAGTTGATGATTTTCTTGTCATCGACGCGAATACGCGAGGCGCCCATTTCGATGTCTTCCAGACCCGTGCCGCGCAGGTTTTCGTCGTCACCCAGCTCGCTATACGCTGCGGCTGCAACCGGTGAGGAAGCGGCGACCGAAGGTTCGCGTGCCAGATCGCCTACGGTGGCGAGCTCTGCTTCGGCGCGTACGCTCGATGTGACGACAGGGTCTGCTGCCGCAACGACGGCCTCAGGCTTGGGTGCCTGAGTGGCTGCCAGTGGATCTTCCCAGTTCAACATAATGTGTATCCTCTTATTGTATTTATAAGTGTCCGAGGCCTTACTGACAGGCCTCGCAATCGGGATCCAAGATCGAACAAACCTTCGGTGCATCAGTGCTGTTGTCGACGGCATTCAGCTTGCCATCGCCATGCGTCAACGTGCTCTTTTCGATGTGGGTCGCACCCATGCTGCGCAGGTAATAGGTGGTCTTGAGGCCACGTACCCAAGCAAGCTTGTACAGGTTGTCGAGTTTCTTGCCGGAAGGCTCAGACATGTACAAATTCAGAGACTGCGCCTGATCGAGCCACTTCTGACGTCGTGAGGCGGCCTCAATCAACCAGCGTGCATCCATTTCGAAGGCGGTGGAATACAATTCCTTTAGTTCAGAAGGAACACGTTCCACTGGCTGTACGCTGCCATCGAAGTATTTCAGGTCGTTGATCATGACCGTATCCCACAAGCCGCGTTCCTTCAGGTCAGCGACCAGATAAGGATTGACGACCGTGAACTCACCCGACAGGTTCGATTTCACATACAGGTTTTGATAGGTCGGTTCGACCGACTGACTGACACCACAAATATTGGAAATCGTGGCGGTCGGTGCAATCGCCATGGTGTTGGAGTTGCGCATGCCTTGTTTCTTCACACGTTTGCGCAGTGCGACCCAGTCCAGCGTATGGGAGTCGTCGACCTGCAGAAAACCGCCGCGGCCTTCTTGTAGTAACGCCAGCGAATCGATCGGCAGGATGCCCTTGCTCCACAACGAGCCTTCATAGGTGCCATAGGTGCCGCGTTCGTCTGCAAGATCGGATGAGGCCTTGATCGCCTGATAGCTGATCTCTTCCATGGAGCGATCAGCAAAGGCAACCGCATCTTCTGTCGAGTAAGGGATACGCAGTTTGTACAGCGCATCCTGAAAACCCATGATGCCAAGCCCGACAGGACGGTGGCGCAGGTTGGAACGACGTGCCTGTGGTACCGAGTAGTAGTTGTAGTCGATAACGTTATCGAGCATGCGCATTGCCGTGGTCACGGTGGCTTCGATTTTCTTCGAATTCAAGCCGTTTTCATCGACGTGTTGTGCCAGATTAACGGAACCGAGGTTGCACACGGCAATCTCTGCATCGTTGGTGTTCAAGGTGATCTCGGTACACAGATTGGAGCTGTGTACGACACCGCAATGTTGCTGCGGTGAACGCAGGTTGCATGGGTCCTTAAATGCTATCCATGGATGTCCCGTCTCAAACAACATCGCCAGCATCTTGCGCCATAGCTCAGTGGCCTGAATGGTTTTGTATACCTTGAGTTCGCCACGCTTGGCCTTGGCTTCATACTCGACATAAGCCTTTTCAAAGGCCTGGCCAGTCAGGTCGTGCAGGTCCGGCACCTCGTTGGGTGAGAACAGGGTCCATTCCGTCTCTTCGCTGACACGCTTCATAAACAGATCAGGCACCCAGTTGGCGGTATTCATGTCGTGCGTACGGCGACGTTCATCACCGGTGTTTTTGCGCAGCTCCAGGAATTCTTCGACATCGATATGCCAGGTTTCCAGATAGGCACACACCGCACCTTTGCGCTTGCCGCCCTGATTTACCGCAACCGCAGTGTCGTTCGCGACTTTCAGGAATGGAACAACGCCTTGTGACTTGCCGTTGGTGCCTTTGATGTGGGCACCCATACCGCGTACACGGGTCCAGTCGTTGCCAAGACCACCGGCATATTTCGACAGCAGCGCGTTGTCTTTAATGGCGCCGTAGATGCCGGCGAGATCATCGGGGATCGAGGTCAGGTAACAGCTTGATAGCTGTGGCCGCAGGGTGCCCGAGTTGAACAACGTCGGGGTCGAGCTCATGAAGTCAAAACTCGACAACAGATTGTAAAACTCGATGGCGCGCTCTTCGCGTTCGACTTCATTCATGGCCAGTCCCATCGCGACACGCATGAAGAATGCCTGAGGCAATTCAAAGCGGGTGCCGTCCGAGTGAATGAAGTAGCGGTCGTACAAGGTTTGCAGACCGAGATAGGTAAACGCCATGTCGCGTTCGGGGCGCAGGGCTTCGCCCAATGCATTCAGGTCATATTGCAATAAACGCGAATCCAGCAGCTCCAGGTCGATGCCGCGTTGCAGATAGCTGGCCAGATATTCTGGATACAGATTGGCCATTTCTTCCTGCGTTGCGCGCTCAAAACCGGTGTCGAGGAAGGTCAGCGCCTCGCCTCGCAGGGTGTTCAGCAGTAAGCGGGAGGCCACAAAGCTGTAGTTGGGCTCCTGTTCGATCTGGGTGCGCGCACTCATGACCAGCGATTGTTCGACGTCGACCTCGCTGACGCCATCGAACAAGTTGCGTACGGTTTGGTCGAGGATGCCATCGGCAGAGACATCATCAATCCCGGCGCAGGCCTCTTCGATCAGCGTGGTGAGGCGCTTGGTGTCGAGTGGCCGCAGTTTGCCATCGGGCGCGGTAACCTGAATGCCGACGACCTTTTTACTTTTCTTGTTGCTGGATTTCGCAGCTTCAGCCTGACGCTCCTGATCGCGTTCGGCGCGATACAGCACATAGGCACGAGCCACTTTCTGTTCACCGTCGCGCATCAGCGCCAGCTCGACCTGATCCTGAATGTCTTCAATATGGATCGAGCCGCCGGTTGGCAAGCGTCGGATCAAGGCGTGATGGATGGTCTCGGTCAATTTGGAAACGGTTTCGTGAATTCGACTGGATGCCGCGGCGTTGCCACCTTCGACCGCTAAAAATGCCTTGGTGATGGCGACCGAAATTTTCGACGTATCAAAACCCGTGACCTTGCCATTACGGCGAATCACATGGATTTCCCCAGGTGCCACAGCGGCCATTTCCGGGGATGCGGTCGGTGGTGGGGTAATCGTAGCGGTGTTTTCTATTGTGGTAACGTTTGTCGCGACTTCAGTTTCCATTAGACCTCCTAAATGGATCAGGCGGACGATGAGATGGGCAAAACTCGGAGCAGATTGTGGTAAATATCCTTGCTATCAATGCGGGATCTGGCGACCGGTTCGGATGGCCTGAATCGATTGAACAGCGGACTATTTATCAGTGTCTGGACGTAATTTTTGCTTCCCTCAGCATTCCGCTGTGATTCTTTATCTAGTTATCCGCGAAAGCGGTTTTTTTATTGGATTCCGGTCCGCAATTGCTGAAAACCGGGTTAATCGATACATCGCCTGCATCAGATGAAAATACTATAGGAGGTGGTCGGCAGTTGGTCAAGGCACAATATGTAGTGGTTAGCCGAAGCCGGGGGGTTGATGGATCGTGGACAAGCTGTGGATAACTTTATGGGCCAAATAGTAATATCAATAAACACAGAACCTTAGCGAAGCGCGGCTGTCCACAGGAACATCAGCCAAATGTGGACGAATAGCAGAAACTTTTTTTCTTGGGGTGATGGGGCAGGATTCGACTACGCGACGACCAATATTATTGGTTCTGTTGGGGGTGCTGGCTTCGGGCTGTGCGACGCAGGCGGAATACCCGCCAGAACGGCGCTCAGGCTCCACCTTTACAGATCGTCCAGGAGGCCACCCTCGCGTTCTGGGATGCGTGGTTAAAAGAGGATATCAGCGCGAAACAGCGTATTGTCAAACAGCCGTTCGACGATCCGGCTAAACCGATATATTGATGGCACAACCAATAGGCGGGTATACAGTAGGGTGAAGACGAGAGAATTTGGTCGTAGCGGTACTCGAGTGGGCGATATCGGCTTGGGTTGTTGGCAGTTTGGCGGTGATTTCGGGCCGATCGAAGATGCCACGGCAATGTCGGTGATGGCCGCCGCGGTGGATCAAGGTGTGACTTTTTTTGATACGGCCGATGTCTATGGTGCGGGCCGCAGTGAGTCATTGATTGGCCGTTTTCTCAAGGCGAGTGATGCCGAGATCCGTGTCGCCACCAAGTTTGGGCATGCCGCCGATGTGTTTCCCGATGGTTACTCGCGCGAGGTATTGCAGCAGGGTCTGCACGCGTCGTTGCAACGACTGGGGGTGGACACGCTGGATCTGGTGCAGCTGCATTGTGTGCCCGCCGCATTGCTGCGAGATGGCGAGATCTTTGAGTGGTTACGCGAGGCCAGAGATGAAGGGTTGATCCGCCATTTTGGTGCCAGCGTCGAAACCGTTGCGGAAGCGCGCATCTGTTTACAACACGACGATCTATTTTCATTGCAGGTTATTTTCAATATTTTCCGCCAGAAGTTGGTTACCGATTTGTTGCCGTTGGCGCAGCAGAAAGGCGTCGGAATTATCGTCCGCTTACCCGTAGCCAGTGGCTTGCTGACAGGGAAATTCACCCAACAGACGACCTTCGACCCATCCGATCATCGCCATTACAACCGCGATGGCCAGCAATTTAATGTAGGTGAGACCTTCGCCGGTCTGCCGTTCGAAAAAGGCGTGGAGCTGGTCGAGCTGTTGCGTGATTTTGTGCCAGAAGGATTATCGATGCAGCAGATGGCGTTGCGCTGGATACTCGATCATGATGCGGTCACAACGGTGATCCCCGGCGCGTCAACCGCCGCTCAGGCCGAGGCCAATGCAAGGGTATCCGATCTCGAACCGTTGCCCGCATCATTACATCGCCAATTAACCGAGTTTTACACGGCCCACGTGTACCGTTATATTCGTGGACCATACTGAGGGTGGACATACGGTCATGATATTGACGCTGGATAATTGGGAATCGCTACTACACGATGGATATGAGATGAATACATCGGGTACCACAGGCGAAAAAAAGAGAATTTTCCAGCCGCCCGACAAACTCGACTCCGCGAATCTAGTGGCGTTGGAGGTGCAGGGGATAACCAAAGGCAGTCGCATTCTCACAGTCGGTGATATGGCGCGAGCCGCAGGCGCGTTGGCGCAGACATTGCCCGCTCTGTGTATTGGCGCTAAGGTTAGCATTCAGGAGTTTGATGCCCTTAAATTTTGCGAAGAGGTGCGGGCGTTTACCCATACCCATTTAAGCCCCGAGCAGTGTGAAGCGATACAGAAGACCGCGTCCTTCGCCGAGGCTAATTTCGACGGATTATTTATCACCATCGGTGGCGATAATCTCTCGTTCGACATCATCAAGGCATTGGTGGGGCGAGGTGCTACGGTGATGAGCAATTGGGGTATGACCGAGATCGGCCCCATTGCCATCAACACGATTTTTCGTACCGTCGAGCAGGTTGAAGAATATCGCCAACAAGCCATTCCTACCGGGACCCTGATGGGCGACCAGTATCACTGCGATTATCGAGTCAAGGACGGCTGTTTATTTGTGAAAGGTTCGACTTGCGTCACCGATGGCTGGTTTAACACCCGCGATCTCGTGGCAGTTAACGATCAGGGTGCGATGTATCATCTGGGTCGGGGTGCGTAGTCGTTGACGCGGTACAAAGTGCAGAGAACAATCTTGGATCGACGTTATTCCAAGAAGATGTAGTCAATGAGTTAAAGCCCTTCTTGGCCAGCGATCCAGAAATTCGGATCTATGAAGGTGCGTAATCCCGCCCTAAAAACCTGAACAGGTGTTCCACCAGACGCGGTAAGCAATGCCGCGCTGGTGGTTCTGTTTATTCGCAAGCGCGGTTAAACTATAATCCCTACCGTCTCCTGTGCAGATGATTTAGGGCTTTTTGGGGGTCTCGTAAGGAACTTCTTTCTGGAACGATTCCCAAGTGGTGTTATAACCAACAAAAAACGCGCCTTCCGTGATGGCCTTCTGAGTTGTTGTTAGAAGGTGTGATTTGCCTTCAGGAACCTTTGGTCTGGTTTTGGGTTGTTGTCCGCTCATAAGTAACCTTTTTTGCTAAAAAACCGCGACAGCACCGCATAACATTGCAGCTAGAAACTGTCTCGATATGGCGGGCATTTTACATCTTCTGAAGCAGAAATATAATAGGATAATTATAGCTATAGGGGTCAAAGCGCAATTTATAGGGGTCAGAGAGTAATTGTTCCTGATATGCGAGTTAAATTGCTCTCTGACCCCGATTTTCCGCTATGCATCCAACACAAAGAGGTGGGCGGTATGCGCAACGACCCAAGGCCACATAAGATTCGGGAGTTTCAGAATCATCATTCTGACGCCACTATCTGGAATGACTTCGAGTTGGCGATAATGACATCATTATCGCAACCTATGCCAAGGCAGGAACAACCTGGATACAACAGATTATTTCGCAGTTGTTGTTTGATGGTGAAGCAGGTCTCGAGGTGGCAGAGAGGTCACCCAAGTAGGTAAAGCTGCCCGTTTTGGCGGCGCAAACCCACCTTGCTCCATTGCAGCTTTGCTTAAGGTCCGATTACCTTGCCCGATGGTGCGACGGGCGCCTTGTCCTTTTCTAAGTCCTCAAGGAACCCGCTACGGGTAACTCCCTGTGTCGGGTGCTGTGTGTCCGGCAACATCAAGGTAAAGGTGATGGCGGATGCCAGTGCCAGCAGTACGATGTACAGGTTCAGTCGTTTCATGTGTTGTTGCTTCGTTTCAATACGCTAGGTTGGCACAAATACGCGGCCACCGGGTGCATCGACTTGGTGTACCGGATAGCCATACAATTGTTCGATCGCGTTACTGTCGAGTATGCCCGAAGTTGGTCCCTGCTGCACCTTGCCGTGATGCAATAACACGGCGTGATCACAGAATCGGGCGGCAAGATTGACGTCGTGCAAAATGATCATCACCGCGTGCTGTCCCGAATCAACGCGCCGACGAAGCAAGTTGAGGATGTCCATTTGATACCGTAGGTCCAGATGGTTGAGTGGTTCATCCAGCAGCGCGATATCGGGGTCCTGGGCGAGCAGCGTCGCCATCGCCAGTCGTCGTCGTTCGCCGCCGGACAGGGTGTCGACGATGCGGTCTTGCAGAGTATCCAGCCCCACGGCCTGTAGGGCCTGTGTGGCGAGATCGATGTCGGCGGCGTTCTCCCATTGCCAAGCCGACAAATACGGATGCCTGCCGATCAACACAGTTTCAAGCACGGTCGCCGGGTAGGGATCGTTGCAATCCTGAAACAGCACGCCGACACGTTGCGCGATCTGACGCCGACTGAACTGGTCGATAGCTTGTCCGGCCAGCGCAACCGCTCCGCGATTCGGTTCACGCAACCCGGCCAACGTATGCAGCAATGTGGTTTTACCCGCACCGTTTGATCCCAGTATCGCCCACATCTGACCGGGTGAAATCGTTAAGTCCAGATTGTCGCAGACGCTGATATCACCGATATCCACCGTCAGTGAGTGGGTGCTTAAGACGACGTCGGCATTCATGCGAGACGACTCCGATACAGCAAAAACAGGAACAGCGGAATGCCGAGAACGGCGGTGAAAATACCCACAGGCAGTTCGGCGGGAAGCAGCAGCGTGCGCGCCAGCGTATCGGCCAGCACGAGCAATATGCCACCCAACAACGCACTGGCAGGAATCAGCAGGCGATGATCGTGCAGGCCAGTCATGCGCAGCATGTGAGGCACGACCAGACCGATAAAGCCAATGGTTCCGGCCAACGTCACCGCCGTCGCTGTGAGCAGGGCTGCGATGGTCAGCAACAGCAGTCGCAGGCGATTAACATCGACGCCGAGCGAGCGCGCTTGATCATCACCCTGGACCATGACATTGAGATGCCGAGCGATGGGCAGGCTGGCGATCAGTGCGAGCAATAACAAGAGGCTGGCAGGTAACACCGAGTGATTACCGCTCAAGTCGCCGAGCAACCAGTACAGCAGTCCGTGTATGTGGGTATTGGGGCTGGTCGCCAACAAAAAGCTGATCATCGCGCCCCAGCCTGACGCCAATACCACGCCGGTTAGCAACAAGCGTGTCGGTGTCCATCCGCCGCGACCGTGAGCGATGACAAAGACCAGTAGCGTAGCTAGCAGGGCGCCGCCAAAGGCACTGGTGTTGACGAGAGTGCTGCCCAGTCCTAACAACATGGCGCTGAGTGCGGCGACGGCGGCGCCACCCGACACACCGAGCAAGTAAGGGTCGGCCAGTGGATTGCGCAGTAACACTTGCATTAACACGCCGGCAACAGCGAGCAATGCACCGGTTACCAGCGCCAACAGAACCCGCGGTAGGCGGATGTCCATGATCAGGGTGTGTTGCAGTGATGGACGGTGGTGGCCAAGCAGAGCCGCATGGATATCCGTCAGTGACAGGTCGACGCTGCCCTGCGTCAAACCAATGCCGACACTGACGATGCCGGTCAGTATTAACGCGGGTAACAGGGCGCGACTATTCACGCAGACTGATGACCGACCAATTGGCGGTGATGGCGTGCGCACGCAGGCGCTCGTCGGGGTCGACCGCGACTGGATGGCTGACTTGTTCCAGCAGCGCTAGATCATTAATCGAGTCGCTATAAAACCAACTGTCGTCCAGCGACTGTTGATGTTGGTCGAGCCAGTGTTGCAGACGTTCGACCTTGCCGTGTTGAAAGCAGGGTGTTCCTGTTATCTTGCCAGTGTATTTGCCATCTATCTTTTCGGGGTCGGTGGCGATCAGGTTGTCGATACCAAACAGTTCCGCAATCGGTCCGGTGATGAAGCGATTGGTCGCGGTAATGATCAGCAGGGTGTCACCGGCCTCGCGATGCTTGTCGACCAGGGCGTGGGCGGCCGGCAGGGCAATGGGTCTGATCCGTTCGCGCAGAAAATCCTCGCGCCAGCCTTGCAGCGTCGAAGTGGAGTGCTGGCTTAGCGGTTTCAGCGCAAATTTCAGGAACGCCATGATGTCGAGTTGGCCTTGTTTGTAGTCTTTATAGAAGCGGTCGTTGGCGCGTTCGTAGAGGTCGGCATCGACCACACCGAGGGTGATGAGGTGCTGTCCCCATAGGTAATCACTATCTCCAGCGAGAAGAGTATTGTCTAAATCAAAAATTGCGAGTGACATGATGTGGGCATTATCCAGCAATGGCGCAGCGGACTCTATTCCGTATTGTTTATTAGAAGCTACTGATTTACAAATAAAAAATACGTTTGCGGCATCATCAGAAAATGTGACAAAATGGATTAAATTAATTTATAGGGGCCGCCAGATGATCGATTCTGATGGATTTAGGCCCAACGTGGGAATTATATTAAGCCGCGACGATGGTCGTGTGTTTTGGGCCCGCCGCGTTGGACAGGACGCGTGGCAGTTTCCTCAGGGTGGCATCAATAAGGACGAGACCCCTGAGCAAGCCATGATCCGGGAACTACAAGAAGAAACCGGGCTATTATCGGAGCACGTCGAAATTATGGGCCAGTCTGCCGACTGGCTGCGCTATCGGTTGCCGAAACGTTATATACGTAAACGCGAAAAACCGTTGTGTATCGGCCAGAAGCAAATCTGGTTTTTGCTGCGCTTTATCGGTGAGGAAGCGGATTTCAAAATAGATTGTTCGGGTAACCCCGAGTTTGATTGTTGGCGTTGGGTGGATTATTGGTACCCGCTGGACGAAGTCATCTATTTCAAGCGTTCCGTTTATCAGAAGGCCTTGCGCGAGTTATCGCCAATTTTGTTTCCGGATAACGCGCCGCCAGAGCCCCTCATTTAACGAATCTTATGAGTCCCGCGCCCACAATGCTGGAAATCATTCGACGGACAGTACAGGAAGTTAATTCTGCGCCCGATCTTCAGCATGCGCTGTCGGTCATTGTGCGTCGTGGGCGGGAGATTATCTGTGCTGATGTATGCACCGTGTATCTTACTGAGCAGGAAACTGGCGAACACGTGCTGCGCGCGACCGAGGGCTTGGCCGCTGACTCGGTTGGGCATGTTCGTTTTGGGCTGTATGAGGGACTGGTTGGCTTGGTTAGTGAGCGCGCCGAACCCGTCAATCTCGATGATGCGCCCAGCCACCCCCGCTACCGTTATATCTCGGAAACCGGCGAGCAACGCTTTCACGGATTTTTAGGTGTGCCGATTATTCAGCATCGCAAGGTGTTGGGCGTGTTGGTTGTACGACAGCAGGAATCACGACGTTTTGATGAAGCCGAAGTCACGCTGTTGGTGACGTTGGCGGCACAGCTGGCCGGCGCGATCGCCCATGCAGACATTAGCGGTGGCATCGTTGTCGAAGATCAGCAGCATCAACCTATATCACGCATTATTCGTGGACGTCCCGGTGCGCCTGGCGTTGCCGTTGGCACGTTGGTAGTTGCCTATGAACGTGCGCACCTTGATGAGGTGCCTGATGCGGCGGTGGCTGACATCGATGTCGAGGTCGCGCACTTCGAGAAGGTGGTTGCCGGTGTGCGTGTCGAATTGCAGGAGATGAAGGATCGTTTTGATCCCTCGCTAAAGGAAGAGCGTGTTCTGTTTGATGCGTATCTGATGATGCTGGATGGTGACAGCTTGGTAGAAGGCACCATCACGCGTATCCAGACTGGCAACTGGGCATCGGGTGCGCTGCGTGACACCATTCAGGAACACGCAACCATGTTCGAGTCCATGGAAGACAGTTATCTGCGAGAACGCTCGTCGGATATACGAGATCTGGGTCGACGGATACTGTTGCGTCTGCAGTCTGGTTCCCCGCGCGCGCGCGTGTTTCCGGAGAACACCATTTTGGTCGGTGAAGATCTTACCGCAACACATCTCGCCGAAGTGCCGGGTGATCGTCTTGTCGGCGTGATCTCTGCCAAAGGGTCTACGGCGTCGCACGTCGCAATTTTGTCCAAGGCATTGGGTTTGCCAGCGGTGATGGGTGTGGCGGATTTGCCTGTGCGCCATCTTGAAGGCAAAGAAGTGATCATTGACGGTTATCGTGGTCAGGTCTATCTGAGTCCGTCGAAGGTCGTACGTAACCAGTTTGAACGTTTGGCGACGGAAGAGGCGGAGTTAAGCAAGAGCCTCGGCGAGTTGCGCGATGCGCCCGCCGTTACGACCGATGGCCAGAAGATGCCGATGTACATTAACGCTGGCTTGCTGGCGGATATCAGTCCGTCGCTAGAGAGTGGTGCCGAGGGCGTTGGTCTGTATCGCACCGAGATTCCATTCATGATTCGGGAGAGTTTCCCCGGTGAAGATTCTCAGGTCAAGATTTACCGACAGGTACTGGAGGCCTTTAGCCCACGCCCTGTCGTGATTCGCAGTCTGGATATTGGTGGCGACAAGATGTTGCCGTACTTTCCAATTCATGAGGAGAATCCATTTTTGGGTTGGCGCGGTATTCGTGTCACGCTCGATCATCCTGAAATTTTCATCACCCAACTGCGTGCGATGTTAAAGGCATCGGTTGGGCTGAGTAATCTGCATGTGATGTTGCCGATGGTGACATCGGTAGACGAAGTGGATGAGGCGATGATTTTGCTGCATCGGGCCTACGAAGAATTGCTCGACGAGGGTGAAAAGGTCACCTTTCCCAAACTGGGCGTGATGATTGAAGTGCCCTCGGCGGTTTATCAGGCCGACCTATTGGCGCGTCGAGTCGACTTCTTATCGATCGGTACCAATGACCTGACCCAGTATTTGCTTGCGGTTGATCGTAACAATGCCGCTGTTGCCGATCTTTATGATTCGTTACACCCGGCTATGGTGCGTGCGGTGTTGCAGGTCACCGCCGCGGCACAGGAGGTTGGCACACCGGTTGGCGTGTGTGGCGAGTTGGCCGGTGATCCGCTCGGCGCAATTTTGTTGGTAGCCATGGGTGTAGATAGTCTCAGTATGAGTTCTGGTAGTCTGTCGCGAGTCAAAAAAACCATCTGTGGGTTTTCCCGCGTCGAAGCCAACGGGTTGCTGGAAGAGGCATTGAAGCAAGAAGATCCCGAGTCTATCCGTGAACTGTTGCGTACCGCGATGGAAGAAAAAGGTCTGGGCGGTTTGGTCCGCGCGGGTATCTAGAAAGGAGAAAGGGGACGGAGGGATTATTTTTTAATCCCTCCGTCCCCTTTTGCATATTTACTTATAACGTTTTTTGTCCAGCGTCATCAGCAGTGGCGGCAAGAACAGAAAATCAGCTAGCAGTGCCAGTGCGATGGTCATCGCAGTCATTAATCCCATGTCAGAGTTCAGTCGAAAGGCCGATTGTGCCAGAAACATAAAACCAACAATCAATACCAGCGTCGTGATCCACAGGGCTTTGCCGACGCTGTTAAAGGCATAGCGCACGGCTTGCTCAGCATCAAGCCCGCGTTCGCGGCGCGCGCGCAGATACTTGCTCAGAAAATGTACGCTGTCATCAACGACGATGCCGAGGGTCATGCCGAGAATAACCGATAGCGCCAGACCGACTTCACCCACGACGATGCCCCAGATGCCGAAGGCCATGGCGCCCGGGACCAAGTTGGGAATCAGGCTTAAAAAACCAATTTTTACCGAGCGCAATGCAAAGGCGAGAATCAGCGATATCAATATCAGCGCCAGTGTGGTGCCCGATAACATCGAGCGGATGTTGCGTTCGCCAATGTGTGAAAACATCGTCGTCGCGCCGGTGCCTTCGGTGTGCATGTGATCAGGTGTGTTGTCGCGCAACCAGTCTTGTGCGCGACTATCGAGGGCCAGATAGTGATTGACCGACAGGGTGTCCATGGTGATCGCAATGCGCACTGATGATTTATCGACGTTGATCTGATCGTTCAAGTCGAGCCCGTAAGGCAATGACATTTCATACAACAATAGATACTGCGCCGCGAGTTCACGTTCGTGGGGTAGTCGATACCACGCCGGGTCATCGCCATGCATGTTCATGTTGAGACGCTTCATCGTGTCCGTAATCGTGTACACGTGATCGACGCCCGGTTGTTGTCGATACCACACGGCGAAGTCATCTACTTTTTGCAGAAATTCTGGGTTACTGATGCCGCCGGGTTCGCCGGATTCGATTGAATAGTGGTTGATATAAAGTCCGCCAAGGTGATTCGAGGCGAAATCACTGGCGATGCGAATGTCCATGGTTTCGTCAAAGTATTCGATAAAGACATCGTTGAGATCGTTCTGGGGTATGAAGGAAACCAGGCCAACAATGATGGCGGTGCCGCCCCATAGCAGACGTTTACGATGCGTGATGGTAAAGGTCGCCAACCAGTCCATGCCACCGGCGGAACGCTTGCGGGCGGCAGGCGCCTTGATGGGCAGCAACATGATCATCGCCGGCAGGATGGTGATCGACATAACAAACGCGGCGATGATACCCATCGCAACAATATTGCCAAGGTCACGAAACGGTGGGGCATCACTGAAGTTCATGCTCAGAAACCCAAGTGCAGTCGTGATCGAGGTTAGAAAGATCGGCATCAGGTTGATGCGAATGCTTTCGATCATCGCATCGCGTTTGTTGCTGCCCATGCGCATTTCATGGAATAGCGAGACCAACATGTGAATTGCATCGGCAATGGCAAGGGTCATGATGATGGTGGGGGCTGAGGCGCTGGGCGGTGTTAGCAGGATGTTTAGCCAGCCGGTGATGCCCATGGCGCTCGCGACGGACAGTAGGATGATGGTCAGGGTGATGATGGAGCTGGCGATACTGCGCAGCAATAGGCCAATACCAATCAATATCAACAGCAGGCTGATCGGCACCAGGGTTTTCATGTCGTTCTGCGAGGATTCGGCGAAGGCATTATTGAACAACACCATGCCAGTCAGGTAGATATCGATGTCCGGGTTTTCAGCACGGAACTCATCCATTAGATTGCGTGTGAACGCGGTGACCTCCGGCGTCTCGGTCAGATCATCAATGCCGGGTAGTTGTACCACCACGTTGATGGCGGTTACCGCCGCAGTCTTGGCGATCAGGCGACTCAGTAGCAGAGGCTCATTGAGGGCAATATTTTTAATGGCCTCAAGATCGGCTGCATCGAGTGAGTCGATATCGCTGACCAGATCTTGCACCACGAGGTCATCTTCCATCGCAAAGGTGTGTTGGAAGTTGGTGATCGAATCGACGCGGATTGAATAGGGTGTTTGCCAAGCGGCTTCGGTCAGTTCTTGTATCGCGCGCAGGGTCTTTTGGGTAAAGACCTTGCCGTCTTGGGGTGCGAGCAGGAACAGCGCGTTGTCATCTTTGGTGTAGGTGTTTTCCAGCGCATCAAAGGCCAGCATGTAGGGATTGTCTTCACTGAAAAAGACGCGATAGTCGGTGGTGAACTTCAGATTTTGTATGCCGTGGCCCAGTGCAAATACCGTCACCAGCATGCCCAGCAGCACCCGCCACGGATGGTCGACAATCCAGGTGGCCATGGTTTGGGGGGAAACGACGGTGTGCTTCATGACTGCTGGGTCCATTGGGTGTCAGGAGTAGATTCCCTCTCCCTCGGGGAGAGGGCCAGGGTGAGGGGCATCATGCCATGATTCTCTTATCGATATTTATTTGCGAATTCGACTTGAAAGTTCTCGATCACTGTATATAATTACACTACTGTTTATTTATACAGTTATTGTTTTACGCGGCCCCTGTGTCAACGTATTCAGCCAATTTCTCCCGATTGATTGGGCACCGGCGTCGCGTAAAACACCTAATTAGACTGAGCCAACACCATGCAGCTAACCGCGAAGCAAGCCGAAATTCTTGAGGTCATACGGACCTTTATTGATACCACCGGGTACCCGCCGACGCGCGCCGAAATTGCGCGAGATCGAGGTTTCAACTCGCCGAATGCAGCCGAGACGCATCTGAAGGCATTGGCGCGTAAAGGCGCGATTGAACTCATCTCGGGATCTTCTCGCGGTATTCGTTTGCTCGGTGAGAATACGGATGGGATGGACGAGGGTATCCCCGTGGTCGGGCAGGTTGCCGCCGGTAATCCGATTCTGGCTGAGCAGCATGTCGAACAGCACTATCAGGTCGACCCGGCTTTATTTAGTCCGCGGGCGGATTACTTCCTGCGCGTACGTGGCATGAGCATGAAGGATGCCGGCATTATGGATGGTGATCTTTTGGCGGTACACAGTCAGCAACAGGCCGACAACGGGCAGATTGTTGTCGCACGCATCGATGATGAGGTGACGGTTAAGCGATTTCACCGCGACGGCCCCAAGGTGTGTCTGTTACCCGAAAATGATGAGTTCTCTCCCATCAAAATAGATCTGCGTTTACAAACGCTGGTCATTGAAGGCATTGCGGTTGGCTTGCTGCGCAATCAGAAACTCCTGTGAGCGTCGACACGTTATTACAACGTGCCGACATCTGGCGCGGCGGCCAAACTTCCTCTACCGCTTATGCAGGAGTGGGTACTGGCTTTGCTGAGTTGGATGAGGTCTTCCCCGGCGGTGGTTGGCCACTGGGTGCGCTGACAGAAATTTTTACCCAACACCGTGGCATTGGTGAGTTGAGTTTATTGATGCCGGCCTTGGCGAGATTGTCACAAGAAGAACCACGCTGGATTGCTTGGATTGCCCCCCCGTATATTCCTTATGCACCGGCATTGCTTGCCCACGGTGTGGATCTATCCAGAGTCTTGTGGGTACACCCCCGTGCGGCACAGGATAGCTTGTGGGCATTGGAGCAGGCGTTGCGTTCCGGTACCTGTTCGGCGGTATTGGCTTGGCCTGAGGGCTTGGATAGCCGCAGTTTGCGTCGGTTGCAGTTGGCCGCGGAGGTGGGGCAGTCATTGGGCTTGTTGTTTTGTGCCGAACACATGGCCGAGCAGTCATCGCCTGCGGCGTTGCGATTACAGTTGAGTCCGGCGCTTGGTGGCGTTGATGTAACAGTATTAAAGCGTCGGGGTGGCTGGGCAACCGGGCCGGTACACGTACCTTTGGCGCACGCGGCATCGAATGTGGTCGCCAGTGTCGCCTAAGTTAAGCCTCGTTCATGTTATGGCTTGGTCTGCATTTACCCGATTTCCCACTTGAGGTTTTTTCCCGTTCGCGCCTGCTGACAGAGCCGCTGATTGTCAGTGATGGTCAGTCGCGTCGTGCCCGTGTGATGGCGGCGAACGCCATGGCAACGGATGCCGGTATACGCATGGGGTCACAGGTGAAATCGGCTTACGCCTTATCCCCAGAAGTGCGGGTATGGGTGCGCGATGCGCTCAGGGAACAGCAAGCACTTGAGGGCTTGGCGGCGTGGGCCTGTCAGTATTCTTCCATGGTCAGTCTGGAGCCACCGAACGAGTTGCTTCTGGAGATAGGCTCTAGCCTGAAATTGTTTCATGGTTTACAGGCGCTGCTTGAAAAAATCCAACCGGGTCTGAATGCATTGGGTTATCACGCCTGTTGTGCGGTTGCACCCACACCGCTTGCGGCCTTATGGCTGGCACGTGTGGGCAGGTTTGTTTGTATCGAAGACAAAGCAGGCCTGATTTCGGGGTTGTCACATTTGCCACTGACCATAACCGGGCTCAATGAGGCGCAAGTGAAGAGCTGTCAGTCCATGGGGTTGCGCGTTCTTGGTGATGTGTTGCGCTTACCCAAAGGCGGATTGAATCTTCGCGTGGGCAGGCAATGGGTGACCCGTCTGCAACAGGCATTGGCGCAACAGCCTGATCCCCGACAGGCCTTTGAGATGCCGTTGCGTTATCAAAATAGCCTGATGCTCCCCGGTATTTCAACCTCAACGCAATCGCTAATTTTTTCAGGCCGCCGCTTGTTGGAAGAGTTGGTGGGCCTGTTGCGCGCATCGCAACGTGGTGTGCAGACATTGTGTTGGCAGTTGCTGCATGTTGATGGTGAGATCACGCAGTTTTCTCAGGCCATGTTACGACCGGGTCGGGATATGGCGCGTTTGCAGTTGTTGTTGCAGGAATCTCTGGAACGCTTGCAGATACCCTCTGATGTTGCCGAGATTAGCCTCGTCGTAGATGACATGCCGCTATTGGATGCCGTCGATGATGATCTGTTTGTGGTCGATGCGTGTCGTCAGGATCAGCGCTCTGATTTTATTGAGCGATTGAATGGGCGTTTGGGGGAAGAGGTAGTGCAGGGTGTTTCTCTGGTGATGGAGCATCGGCCGGAGTACGCATGGCAGGGCAGACGGGATTTTTTCTCTGAGAAGAAAGCACCGAAGACAGCACCTGTGTTCACATCATCCGGGCGTCCTTTGTGGCTGTTGCGAGAGCCCGTGTTGCTGCGGATGAATGCAGGTCGACCTGAGTTGGGTGGGCGGCTTGAGTTGGTATCGGATTGTGAGCGGATTGAAACGGGGTGGTGGGATGAGGGGGATGTGCAGCGGGACTACTTTGTTGCCCGTAACCGGTTGGGGGAGTGTTTTTGGGTGTTCCGTTGTAGGGGTTCTGAGGGGGCTTGGTTTATGCAGGGGGTGTTTGCTTGAGCGCTTCGTTTGAGATTGAAAGCTATAGCGGCAGAGGTCCATCAAGGACACACCGTATTTCTGCCGCTCTATCTTTCCCGGACAGCAATAGTGAAACAAACAAAATTTAATCAATACGCAGAACTAGCCTGTATCTCCAACTTTACCTTTCTGCGTGGGGCCTCACATCCACATGAGTTGGTGAAGCGCGCCCATATCATGGGTTACAAGGCGCTGGCATTAACCGATGAATGTTCATTGGCTGGTATCGTGAGGGCGCATCAGGCGGCCACTGAGTGTGGCTTGCATCTTATTGTTGGCAGCGAGTTTCAGATACAGGATGGTCCTCGCATCATACTGTTGGCGCCATCCAAAACAGCCTATGCAGAACTGTCGCGTGTGATTACTCGTTGCCGACGGGCGGCAGATAAAGGTGAGTATTGTTTGTTATGGGAGTACCTGGATGGGGCGTTGCATCATTGTCTTGCGTTGGTGTTTCCTTCGCGCGAGGGATACCTGTCGCGAGTGCGCGACCTGTTTAAGAACCGTGTCTGGCTTGCGGTTGCGTTGTTTCAGGATGGAAAGGCCAGCCGGCATCTGCGTTGGTGTAAGAGCTTGGGGCGCGATGTTTCGATACCGCTGGTGGCCGTCGGTGATGTGTATATGCATAGTCGTGGTCGCCGGGTATTGCGCGATACGATCACGGCGATTCGTTTGTGTCGCCCGATTTCTGAGCTAGGGCATGCGTTGCATGCCAATGGTGAGCGCCATTTGCGTTCGATGGACGAGTTGACTCAGTTGTATCCTCGGTCGTTACTGAATGCCTCGACAGTGATTTCTGAGCGTTGTCGATTCTCATTGAGTGAACTGCAATATACCTACCCCAATGATGTGGTGCCTGAGGGTTCTTCATCCTCGCAGTATCTGCGTAAGCTCACGCAACAGGGTATGCAACAGCGTTGGTCTGAGGGGGTATCTGATCGGGTTCGTCAGCAGGTCGAACATGAGTTGCGTTTGATAGAGGAAATGCAGTACGAGGCGTACTTCTTGACGGTGTATGACATTGTCGAGTTTGCGCGCAGTCGGGGCATCTTGTGTCAGGGGCGAGGATCTGCGGCAAATTCTGCGGTGTGTTATTGCCTGGGTATCACCGAAGTGGATCCGTCGCGAATGGAGTTGTTGTTCGAGCGCTTTATTTCAAAAGAGCGCAATGAGCCACCGGATATCGATGTAGATTTTGAGCATCAGCGTCGAGAGGAGGTGATCCAATATATCTATACTCGTTATGGGCGTGAGCGTGCGGCGTTGACGGCAACGGTGATTTCCTATCGATTGAAAAGTGCGATTCGGGATGTTGGTAAGGCCTTGGGTTTGTCTCCTGATCAAGTCGACCCGTTGGCAAAAAGTGTGATGTGGTGGGATGGGCAGCGTATTGCGGCGGAACGGTTGCTGGAGATTGGTCTGCAGCCGGATAATCCGCTGATCCGAAAGTTGATGATATTGGTGCAGATGATACTGCGGTTTCCGCGGCATCTGTCTCAACACGTGGGTGGGTTTGTGATTGCCGAGCGCTGTTTGATGGACTTGGTGCCGATTGAAAATGCGTCAATGCCGGAGCGCACGGTGATTCAGTGGGATAAGGACGATCTGGATACCCTAGGTATTCTTAAAGTCGATTGCCTGTGTCTGGGTATGTTGTCTGCGATTCACAAGGCATTTGATCTGGTGGAAAAGATTCGCGGCAAACGTTGGACCATGGCGACCATACCGGCTGAGGATGTGGCGGTGTATCAGATGATTCAGCAAGCCGACACCATTGGTGTGTTTCAGATCGAGTCGCGCGCGCAGATGTCGATGTTGCCACGCCTGCGGCCAGAGAATTTTTACGATCTGGTGATTGAGGTAGCCTTGGTGAGGCCGGGTCCCATTCAGGGCGATATGGTGCATCCCTATTTACGACGACGTCAGGGCTTGGAGGCAGTGGAATATCCATCCGAGGCGATTCGCGCGGTGTTGGAGCGCACCCTTGGGGTACCGATTTTTCAGGAACAGGTGATCAAGGTGGCGATGGTGGCCGCGGGTTTCTCGCCGGGTGAGGCAGATCAGTTGCGACGCTCGATGGCTGCTTGGCGTCGCCATGGTGATATCGAGTGCTTTGAACAAAGATTAGTTGAAGGCATGCGCGCTCGTGGTTATGACGAGGACTTTGCGCAGCGAATTTTTAATCAAATAAAGGGTTTTGGTGAATATGGATTTCCGGAATCACATGCCGCTAGTTTTGCCTTACTGGTTTATGTGTCTGCTTGGTTGAAGCGCCATGAGCCCGCCGCATTTTTTTGCGGGATTTTGAACAGCTTGCCGATGGGGTTCTATGCGCCATCCCAATTGGTACAGGATGCGCGCAAACATCAGGTGGAGGTGCGACCCGTCGATGTACGTTTCAGCGAGTGGGACTGCACACTGGAAACGGATACGGGAGATATGCATCGACCTGCATTGCGTTTGGGGTTGAGGCGTATCAAGGGATTGTCACGGCAAGGGGGTGAGCGAGTCGTCGCCAGTCGATCGGCGCTGGGTAGCGGTTCAGTGGAGGCGCTGGCTTGGCAGGCGAGTTTGGATCGACATGATTTGCAGTGTTTGGCCAAGGCCAATGCGCTGGTCGGTGTGGAGGGCAATCGGCATCAGGCGCATTGGGCGGTATCCGGTGTTGAAGCACCGACGCCATTGTTTACATCAGTGTCTGAGTCTGCAACCCCAATGTTGAGGCCACCGACTGAAGGTGAAAATATCACCGCAGACTACGCCAGTCTTGGTTTGACGTTGGGGCGTCATCCGCTGGCGTTATTGCGAGATCATCGTGAGTTGGCGGGCGTACAACCCGCATCGCAAGTGTCATCACTGCGGCATGGGGTGTGTTTACGGGTGGCAGGACTGGTGATCAATCGACAGCGCCCGGGCGCGGCAGCCAATGTGACCTTCATGACGCTGGAGGATGAAAGCGGGCAGGTCAATGTCGTGGTCTGGGCGGCATTAGCCGAGCGACAGCGGGCGGTATTGCTGGGTTCGAATCTGCTTGAGGTGTATGGCGAATTGCAGCGCGAAGGTGAGGTGCAGCACGTGATTGCCAGACGATTAACGGATCGTAGCCGCTTGTTGGGGCGGTTGCGTACGCATTCCCGGGATTTTCACTGATCTAACCGAGCCCTTCGCTGTCAAGTAAGCCGATTTTCCTGCCGATATAAGTCTCAGGATGGGTTGAAATAGAGAGAGTTAACGTATGTCGAGTGACTATCCAACGCCTGACGAGGTGGGGATCAAGATCCCCAAACAGCTGCGGGAAGACTGGTTTAATCAGGGTTTCGAGCATGCCCTGAAAGGCCATAATTTATCTTGTCCAGTACACCTGAAGCGATCATTTATGGAAGGTTATCGGGCCGCCAAGTTATACCTTCGCGAGCTTAGAAAGCGCCAGGGGATCGTGGGTTTTCCAATTCAGGGTCGGTGCAAATGGAAGGTGGCTTGATGTTTATGCGCCACGATTGGGCCGGCGACGACGGCATGAAGTCACTCGCACGCTCGGGTTCACTTGAAGAAGATACTTGGGACATCGAGGCCCACGGCTTATATCTTCTGATCGCCGGCACCCTGATCTGGGGTTTTGGTGAGATGAATAAGGAGCATAACAGACCGCCAAAGAAAAAGGGGATGCGATTTCTCGCATCCCCTTTTATCAGATTGGTTTAGATCCCGAAGGATGTCAACCGTAGCCTGTTAGGCTTAGCTCTTGCGGCGACGTGCTACACCAGCCAGACCCACCAAACCAGAACCGAACAACCAAACGGCGGCAGGAACTGGAATGGGAGCAAGGTGAATCGCGGTGATATCGAAGTTGGCGTTGAAGCCAGCGAAAGGACCGTCGATCATGGGTGAACCACCTAAACCGTCATCGCCAGCGATAACGCCAAGCGCTGAACTTGGGTTCAGACCCAGACAGTGACCATTAGCATCACCGTTGGCAACATCATCTGTACAAGCAGCAGATGCGCTGCTGATCAACTGCGTGTCCAGTGAGGTAGTCGCCATGGGTACTGGACCGACTGGGAACTTGGCCTTGTTCATATCGTCAGATGCGGGCAGTGCACCGTAGCCTGCAACGGTGTCTTGGTCGATAACCATAGAAGCCTGATAACCGCTTGAGATTGCGCCGAAGAAACCACGTGCGTCCAGAATCAAGCTAACAGGAATACCATTGCTGCCACCCCAGTTGAAGCCCATGTTGGCTTGAACCAGATCATTATCCGGATCAATAACCTGCATGGTGATGGCTGTCGCTACAGCCGGGCCGCCGCCGAAGAAGTCAAAGCTGTTGACTGTGGCACGACCAGAACCGGTGGACAGATCAAAGGTCATGGTACCGGAAACCTGTGTGCGGAAGCCGTAGCCCCAAGTAGGATCGCCATAGTAAGGGTAGCTGACGTTCTGCAGA
>JYMV01012279.1_pt1 | contig 27931 bp, 9 predicted proteins | sample 338911 | NCBI WGS metagenome assembly JYMV01 (sample SAMN03354496, study PRJNA234377) | hydrothermal vent metagenome | biome: Deep sea; feature: Hydrothermal plumes at the Eastern Lau Spreading Center, Western Pacific Ocean; material: Seawater | place: Tonga | collected 2009 | depth 2000 m m
ATCAGCTGATAAAACAAACTCCGGCAAGTTGTTTGACATATTTGTTACAAATAAGGTGTCGCATCCTCTGTTGTAGATCAGGAAGGAATCCGCGTTTGTGTTGAACTCCATTGCGGTGTCAAGATCCAGGCAGCCTGTAGGTGCTATATCTATGCCCGGGGCACCTGCTACGGTAAAGGTCAAAGCCACCGTATCAATACTGCTCTGTGGATCGTTTGACGTTAGGAATATAGAGCTGATGTAAGTTCCTGTATTGGAGCCGCAGCTAGTGAATACCACGTTGAGAAAAGTTGTATCTCCCGGCACAACGGTATCTGTGACAGAAGAAACATTGACCCATGATGGCGTTGAAACAAAGATTTGCACCTGGTGAATTTCAGTCCCCACAGACGGGTTCACAGTAATATCGTTATCCAATGTGACTATCATTGTCCCATCTGCTAACCAGGCTGCTACCTGAGCGCCGGTAAATGTATATGGCACTACTATATCGGTACCGTTAGTTGGATTCCCATCTGGAATTATACCTAAATAATCTCCATCAATATACAACTCGGCCATTTCAGACGTATTATTAAAATCTCCATTTAGAGTTATTATAACTAACACCGAGTTCGTAAATGGTATATTGTCGAAGGTGAAATCAGTGAGTGCCCCATCTACTGTATAGATTACAGTTTGGGTGGAATCATAACCAGCTAGTGATGGTGTATAGATCAAGTCTGCAGCACCATCGTTAATGATCATTATGGAATCAGCCACAGAATCGCAACAGCTGGGAATGGTTATATTAAAGGAATCAGGGGTAAATGAGATTGTGGGTGACTTCAATGCATATCCCCTTAGACAGATTGTCGTATCCACATCATTGTTAAAGATGGTAATGGTATCGCGGCGCAAAGGTTACCCGCACATACACGGAATCATATGGTTCCACAAAACCCGATGTGTCGCTCAGCGTAAATTCACCAAGTGCATTATTGGCATCTGTGATAAATAAGGTGTCGCATCCCAGGTTGTAGATCAGGAAGGAATCCACCTTTGTGGAGAACTCCTGGGCAGTATCCAGGTCGAGGCAGGAGGCCGAAAGGTCTATGAAAGGTACGCCATCTATCGTAAATGTAACCGGAACATATTGTGGAGAATTGGGGTCATTGGAGCTAAATACCACGTTCCCGGTATGGGTGCCACTTGGAAGACCAAAGCCGTTCAACTGGACAGTTATGGTGGTATCACCTCCCGGTGGTACAGACCCGGAATCAGGAGCGGCAGTCAGCCATGGCAAACCTGATCTTAGCGTGGCAATTTCAAATCCAGAATTACCGGGTACATCAAAGGTGGCCACAACGTTCTCCGTCGCTGTTTCAATAACTGCGTAGTTGGGAGATCCTCCCCAGGGCATATTAAGGTACACATACTCATCATCAGGCGATAATGCGATACCCCAAACCCCCCATCCCGAGGTGAATGCCAGATCCGAAATAGTGCTGATCACGGTGTTTGTCGCTACATCGATGACCGCTATCTGGTTTACATTTTTATTGGCGACATAAATCTTGCTCCCGTCCTGTGTAATTGCCATTGCGTGAGGGTTGTTGAGCGCAATAGCGTCGACAACCGTATTAGAAGCAGTTTCTATAACCCTCACAGCAACTCCTCCGGTATTGATTCCGTCTCCCTCTGTCACATACAGATATCGTCCGTCAGGTGTACCGATTATTGAATGACAACCAATTACTCCGGCAACAGTTCCCACAACCAAGTCACTCGCAATGTCAATAATGTCAATTCCCCCATATTTCGTTGCCACATAGGCATACTTTCCATCAGGTGTAACCACAATATCCATAGGATCAACCCCGCCAGTCAAGGGAATAGTAGCGACAACATTTTGTGTGATGCAATTAATTTTCGAAACATTATCACTGTTTCTGTTAGCCACATAACCAAATGTTCCGTCCGGCGTAAAGGCCATGCCCCGTGGATTGGTTCCAACAGGTATGGTCGCGATAACCGTATTGTCAGAAACCTGAATTACGGAAATATCGTCACTTCCGGATCTGCCATTTGAGCAATATACCAGCTGGCCACCTGGATGAAAAGACAGACGGATTGGACTGGTTCCAACAGGGATAGATGCCACTAATGCATTCGTACTTAAATCCAATACTTCTACGGAGTTATTACCGAAATTGGCAATGTAGGCAAATTCGGATGCGGGAGGATCGGTTTGTTCCCAGGTGGAGAAGTTGAGTGTGTCTCCGCCCGTGTTGGAAATGGTTAACAGAACATCAATGGTGTCATTGCACGTTGTGGTTGATGCAGAGATCGGGTTTGGACTGAACAAAGCTGCAGGTGCTGGTTCTGCGAAACCGGTAAGGCAGATCAGTGTGTCAACGTCATTGCTTAAGATGACGATAGTATCCAGGTAGAGGCCCGGTGCTGTCGGGGCAAAGGTCACAGTAACCTGCCTGGACTGAAATGGCGGGATTACAAGAGATACGGAGTCATTGGTGTATTCGGCACTTGCTGTCGTGATACTGGTAACAATCAGCGTATCACAGCCTTTATTACTAATAGAATAAGATGCCGCATTGGACCCTCCAACGCCAACAGTATCAAGATCCAGGCAGGTGTCCGACAAGGCCAGCGAGGGAGCGCCATTTACTGTTACTATTACCGGAATGGTATCTATCAAAGAACCGGGGTCATTTGAAAAGATATAGATGTCTGCGTTATAGGTGCCATTGGCAAGGCCTTCAGCATAAAAGGTCACCGTAATTTCAATGGAGTCGTTCGCAGCAACACTGCCGGTCAAAATGTCCTGTCCAATCCAGGTTGCGTTGCCCTTAAGGATGGAGACATCAAATGGGGTAGTGCCTATTGGGTTAAAACTAGTAGTAACTGTATTCGTTTCAATATCAATAATGAAATAGTCCGGTGCACCCCAAGGGTTGGTTACGTAAACGTACTCTCCATAGGGCCCACAGGCAAGGCCCCAACTAAATGATAATCCTGGATCAGCAATTGCTGCAACAATAGTGTTTGTCGCTACGTCAATTACTTTTATTGTGCTGAATCCACTAAAAAGCCCTTGATCTATCACATATACTTTCGAACCGTCCGGGGTAATGTCGAGGCCATGAGAGGCTTCGAATCCACCAATCTGGGTCAACACGGTATTTGTTGCAGTGGCAATCACCGTTACGGTCGTCTCACCCGCGGCTTGTGTCACATAAACAAACTGCCCATCTGGGGTGATGGCGATGGAATGTGGGTCTGCCACCGGAATGTTGGCAATAATCAGATCCGAAGACAGATCAATCACAGAGACTTGCCCTGAGGGTCCTGCAGGACCACCAGCCGCAAATATAGTATGATCAGAACTCGTCACATAAGCAAAAGCGCCATCAGGAGATATGACGATGTCTTGCGGGTCAAAATACGCTCCGGTCAGGGTGGCAATTACAGTGAAAGTACTCACGTCAATTTTCATCACGTTGTCAGAGCCTCTGTTACACACATAGGCAAATTGACCATCCGGCGTGAAAGCAATGCCCGTTGGTGCAACGCCTACCGGTATTGTGGTGAACACTGTGTCAACTCCAGTCTCAATTACCGATATACTATCATCATTCCTGTTTGAAACGAATACATACTTGCCGTTGGGTGTAATTTGCGTTCTCCATGGCGCAGCACCTACAGGTATCGGTGCTCCTACAACCGTGTTGGTATTTATATCTACTTTCTCAACCCAGTTGCTATTCCGATCACAGTGATAGGCATATCCTAATTCAGCATAAGCGGCATACTCCCCATCCAGAATTTCAAAATCCAGGGCAGAAGTCCCACTATTGATGATTGTCAGGGTAGCAGTACTGGAATCGTTGCAACTATTGATAGTTGCATTAAATGAAGCGGGCTTGACGGAAATTACCGGCTGAGCAATCAGCTGACTAGGTATTCCTAGGAGGGAAATGATGAACAGGGCCAGGTAATTCTTCACTAGAGTTCCGTTATAATTCAAACGCTATGGAATGGTGGCTAAATTCCTCCACGCATCATAGACGACTTCAATTGCTTTTGAGTTGCCACCCACACTTTTCAAATGTAATTAGAAATATTGTCAAACAGAAAAAAATAGAAATAGCCGAAGGGCATAACGTAAGTGGAAGAAAGGGACGAAAAAGAGTAAGAAGGAGAAACGAGTTTACGCAAAACGGAAAGTCAAAAGAAATGCAGTTAACCCTCAGGCCAAAAACACGTCAACGGATACAAATGCCCAAAGATGACTCTGTGTGTAATGGATTTGATTAATAATCCTGAAGGATCACCATCTTCTTGTTGACCATTCCTTTAGCAGAAGTTATGCGCACGTAGTACACCCCAGTGGCCATCTCTATCAGGTTGAAGGTCTTGTGATAGCTGCCGCCAACCAGCGCGACATCCTCCCTAACAATGACTTCACCTACAGCATTGAACACGCTGACTTCAATTGGGTCATTCAGGTTAGAAGTAAAGATTAGCTCAAATATGCCTCGCGATGGATTCGGGAACAGTTGTACGTTTTGCACAAATTCAAGATCATCAATAGAGGTTCCGTCGTCTACAATAACCCAGCAGCTTGTATCTGCAGAACAACCGAAGCTATTTGTACCCGTCACTGTATACTTCGTTGTCACAGAAGGACCAGCATTAACCTTAGGGCCGGAAGTCGTATTCAATCCAGTAGAAGGAGACCAGGCATATGTTGTAGCATTGAATGCTTCGATAGTTACGGAATCACCAGGCTGTATAATGAATGTATAACCGCTCAAGGTAACTAGTGGAGTTGGGTTAATCGTCAGAGTAACAGGCGTTGCTGGTCCAGCAGAACAACCTGGTGCAAATTCAGTTACATAATAAGTATAGACTCCAGCGCTTGTTTCGCCAGTTGCAAACGCAGATCCTGATCCTACTTGTATCAATAAGGTTGGGTCACTGAACCATCGCAGATCAGTACCTGTTCCTGTAGCAGTTAAGTTCGGTATAGTCTGTCCGGTACACGCCGTCATATCAACACCTACCGGCGCACCTGCGATTGGGCTAATAACAAGTGACACCTGTGTAGCAGGTCCAGGACATCCAGGTAGACTGTCTGTCACATAATAGGTCCATGTTCCGGGAGCAGTGTCACCAGTACTAAAGAAGTTTCCTGTGGCAACGGCATTTGTCAATAGGGAATCGCTGTACCAGGTTATGTTTGTACCTGCCGCGAACAAACTAGGAATACCAGTTGCGCTTACTACACAGGCTGAATCATTAACTGCGATTGGCGCTGCAGGAGTTGGGTCAATAACCAGCACAGCAATTGCACCGGGTCCTTCACAACCAAGTATTGTCTGAGTCGCGTAGTAATCGTATGATCCCGCAGCAGAATCGGTCACAACCAACGTATCACCTGATCCAACAGGGTTTAATAATGTTGAGTCACTGTACCACTGTATGTCAGTACCAACAGCAATTAAGTCTGGATTCGTTACACCCTCGCAAACTGATACATTGCTAGTTGTTGGAGCTGCAGGCATAGCATTGATCGTCAGGGTAGCCGTACTTGCAGGGCCCTCACAAGCATTAACGTTTGAATCTACCTGCGTTACATAGTAATTATACACGCCGATAGTACTATCATTGTTGTTAAATGGATTGCCAGCGAATACAAGCGTGTCCAATAATGAATCGCTGTACCAGAACACTTCTACACCAGTTGCTGAAAGATCTGGTGTTGGATCACCAAAGCAAATGGCAGTATCAGCAGTAATAGGTGCGGATGGGACAACTTCGATAATGAAATCAGAGGTGTCGGGACTACTCTGGGCACAACCAGTTAAGCTATCCGTTACATAGTAGGTATGTGTTCCAACCGCAGTATCAGGAGCGGCAAAACTGTCACCTGAGAACACGAGGTTTGCGAGTAAGGAGTCATCGTACCACTGAAGATTCGCACCAACGCCAACCAGGATTGATCCGGCAGATCCAAAGCAAATGCTTGTGTCAAGCACCGTTGGTGTTGGAGAGAATGCATTTATCGTAAAGTAAACGGTATCGGCTGGTCCTGTAGCACAAGCTGCCACACTGTCCGTTACGTAATAGGTGAATACACCAGCTATCGTATCCGGTGGAGTTAAGGTGTCCCCTGTTGCAATAACGTTGGTCAGGATATCATACCAGATAACATTTGAACCAGATGCAACAAAATCCGGAATTGCAGTGCCCACGCAAATTGCTGAATCTGCCACGTTTGGTGCTGCAGGAATTCCGTTGATTGTAAGAACGATTTCATTCGGGAAGCTCACACAGCTATTGATTAAAGTGTCGGTTTGAGTCACCCAGTATCTGTACACACCAACAGCCGTGTTACCAGTGGGAAATGTGTCACCGGCAAATACTTGGGATAGGAGTGCACTATCGTCATACCACTTGAGGTTCACTCCGGTCGCAATGAGATCTGGCGTTTGATTTCCAAAACAGATGGTCGTGTCATTTCCACCGGGAGCCACAGGTGAAGGATCAATTGTCAATACCACAGTATCAGGAAGCCCAACAGGACATCCAGGGGTACTATCGTTCAAGAAGTAAGTGTATGTTCCAACTACCGTATCAGTGGAAACAAAACTGTCTCCTACAAACACAATATTCGTCATTAATGTATCATCAAACCATTGCACAATCGTGCCGTCGTGAATAAGTGCAGGATTGGGGTATCCGAAACACTGATTCATATCTGCTACAGCTGGATTTGTAGGCGGCGCTGAAATATCCAATTGCACACTGTCAGCATTACCTTCGCAGCTGTCTCTCCATGCTGTTAAATAATAGGTATAAATGCCAATCACAATGTCAGGGGCCGTAAAGGTGTCACCTTCAAACAACCTGATAGTAAGTGCTGCATCATTATACCAAACAATACTATCATCAGGACTTGTAGCAGTGAAGTCAGGTATCGGATCACCAAAACATACAGCAATGTCGGCGGAAACCGGTGGATCAGGCAAGGTGTCTTTGGTCAATACGGCAAAGGCGGTATCCAATGGGCTGGTCGGATCATTTGAGTTGATGTAAATGTTCGCAATATAGTTGCCAGGATTAATGATACAACTATTAAACGTGATGTTGACAATGTTTGAATCACCCGGTTCTATTGTGTCGTTTAATGAGAAAGTGATCCACGCACTGTCGGCTCCCATAGTATAGATCAGGTTGCTCTCACCCGTATTATAGATCGTCATCGGCATTATAGATGAATCACAGCATCCGGTAAAGGATAGGTTAAAGCTGTCAGGCGAAATAGAGATTTCCGGAGCACCTAACCCTACTCCTGTTAAACATACGCTTGTATCAGAAGCATTCGATGTAATCAACAGCGTATCCACATAAGTACCTGAGTCAGGAGGCGTGAATGAAATAATAATAATTCCGGTGTCACCTGGAAGGATGGCCAATCCTGTAGTGTCCACAGAATACTCGCCTGTTGCGTTTGTTATTCCAGTGATAATTAATGTATCACAGCCAGCATTGTAGAACTCAAGTGTATCTGTACTTGTCGTAGTCTCAATTACAGAGTCGAAGTCAAAGCACACATCAGATATGGCAATCTGAGATGCACCATCAATTGTGTACTGAACTGGTACAATCAAGCTATTGCATCCTGCGCTACTGTCAATTAGGTAGTAGGTATAAACTCCAACAAGAGTATCTCCTGGAACAAGCGTATCACCAGCCATTAACAATGTTGTAAGAGCAGAATCTCCATACCACTGGATATTTGCACCACTAGATATGAAATCTGGAGCCGGTGTACCTACACAAACCGTTTGATCTGTAGAACTTGGAGTAGGCGGAATTGACAGAATAGTGAACACAGCAGAATCAGGATTACTCTCACAAATACCTACACTATCCGTAGCATAATAGGTGTAAGATCCGATTGCTGTATCCGCTGGTACAAGCGTATCACCCATTGATACCATATTGTTCAGAGCCGTATCACTATACCACTGAATTACTCCAACACCGGCAGCGACCATTACACCGGTAGTTCCGAAACATGCACTGCTATCACTTGCGACAGGAGAAGCAGGTAGAGCGAGAATGGTCAATGTTGCCGTATCAGGCAATCCTTCAGGGCAACCGGCAACACTATCAGTTACATAGTAAACGTATGATCCGACTCCCGTGTCAGCTGAAGAGAATGAATCTCCACTAAATATTATAGTAGATAATGTAGAATCTGTATACCATGTTAAGAATGTTCCAACAGCCGTTAACTCCGCATTCGGAGATCCATAACAAGAGTTCGCATCATTTGCGACTGGTGGAGCTGTAAGACCAAGATTAATTGAAAGCGTCAACGCGATTGCAGGGCCAGGACAACCATTAATACTATCTCTTACATAGTAAATGTAATCCCCTATCGCTGTGTCTCCACTAGCGAACGGATTACCTGCGAATACAAGGTTGTTCAGTAATGAATCACTGTACCATGTTAAGTTGGTTCCCACAGCTGTAAAGTCTGGTACTGGATCACCAAAGCAAACTCCAATATTCGAACCGGTTGGCGCAGGTGTAGAGTTGATTGATAAAGTAACTGTATCCGCTGGACCTTCACAAGCTGCAATGGTTTGGGTAACATAGTAGTTGAATACACCTGGTATTGTATCAGGAGCAACCAAGCTGTCTCCACTGAAAATCAGAGTTGTTAAGCCTGTATCAGAATACCACTGAATTCCAATACCAACAGCAACAAGGTCTGGTATAGAATCACCGTCACATATTGTAGTGTCACTTGCTACAGGTATTGGAGGGATTGCATTAATCGTAAGTACTACAGTATCTGAAGGACTTCTAGGACACACTGAAGTACTGTCCGTTACATAATAGGTGTAGATGCCTGGATTAGAGTCTCCTGTGACAAATGTGTCGAGATTTGAAACAATGTTGGTGAGAGGTGCATCATCATACCACTGTGTATTTGATCCAACATAAATCAAATCAGGGGTAGGAGTTCCATCGCAAATAGTTTCGTCATTAACAACAGGAGTTGCTGGTGGAGCAATGATGGTTACAGTCATCATGCTACCAGGTCCATAACAGCCAGCTACACTATCCGCTGCGTAATACGTATGTGCTCCAACTGCTGTATCACCGCTGGCAAACGTATCACCAACAAATACCTCGGCTGTAAGGCCAGCATCACTATACCAGTGAATGTTTGCACCTATTGCGATGAAGTCCGGTGTGGCCATTCCAAAACAAATTGTAGAATCAACTGTGGTTGGAGCGACTGGAATTGGGAGAATAGTTAAAGTAGCACTATCAGCAGGACTCTCGCATCCAAGTACTGTTTGCGTTACGTAGTATTTGTGGGGACCAACAGCCGTATCGCCGGTCGCGAATGGCGTTCCACTATTTACTACAGTATCTAAAGCTGGATTCTGGTACCATAGAATTGCGGCTCCTACAGCAGCAAGGTCTGGCATTGGAGAACCAAAGCATTCAGAAGTATCCGAAGTCAATGGCGCAGCAGGTATAGGATTGATTGTGTATACAGCAGAATCTCCAATACTTTCACATCCGGTAATGCTATCCGTTTCAGTTGCCCAATATGTATATGAACCAACAGCTACATTTGGAGTAAAGAATGAATCTCCCTGGAATATGAACACGGTAAGAGCCGAGTCTGAGTACCAATTGATACTATCTCCAACGGCAACCAATGGCGCTGTAGCATCATTGAAGCAAATCGCAGCATCGGATGTTGTAGGAGGTGTAGTTTGATTAATTGTAAGTAATACAGTGTCAGGGAGACTTGGACAACCAACACTGTCTTGAGTTACATAGAAATCATAAACACCACCTGCACTCACACCAGGATCAAGTGAATCGTTAGATCCCAAAGGAATTGTGAGACCCGCATCATCATACCATTCGATATTAGCTCCAATGGCAACTAAGTTCGGTACAGAATCTCCCTCGCATATTGTTGTATCCGAAGTAATTGGGGCAGGTGGTAGGCCGGTAATTGTTAGTGTTGAAGTATCAACAGGTCCTGGGAGACATCCTCCAATGCTATCGCGAACATAATAGGTGTACACACCAACAGCAGTGACTCCTGAAGCATATGGTGAACCTATATTCACCAGGTTCGTTAATCCGGCGTCATCATACCATAAAGTGAGGTTTGTTCCAGAAGAGGTTAGATCAGGTACCGGATCACCAAAACAAGATCCTGTATCCAATGCGACCGTTGTATCCGATCCGGCATTGATCGTGAGCGTAACTGAATCTGCAGGCCCTTCGCAACTGTCAGATATTAGAGTAATATAATAAGTATACATTCCTAATGCAGTGTCAGTAGGCGTTAGGGTATCGCCCTCGTTTATCATTGTCAGCAATGCAGGGTCAGAGTACCATCTAATAGTGTCACCTAGTGCCGTGTCTCCCGAAGCATATATCCCCGGAGAGGCATTTCCAAAACAAATTGCAGTGTCATTCGCACTTGGTGAAATCGGGAAAGGCGAAATTGTCAGAATCGTTGGAACCTGAAGTACTGGCGTTATAGGATCGTTAGAATTTATATAAACAGTATCCGAATACATCCCAGGATTTAAATTGGTAGCATCAAAAAATACATTGATTACGCTGGAATCACCAATGAATACGGTATCACTTATGAGGTCAAGATCGTACATAAATGATCCAACTGTATCAACATTCCAATATAGCGTTGATCCACCCGTATTATAGACATTAAGTGGCACCGTTACCGAATCCGTACATGCCGTTATGGTAACATCCAGAGGATTTGGTGCAGCACTGATGATGGGTGGAGGCACAGAAACTCCAATGAGGCAAATCTCAATAATCGTATCATTGTTATAAACGGTCAGCGTATCATCATGTGCTCCCAATACCACAGGTGCAAAGGTGGCAGTCACCAACAAAGAATCTCCAGGTACGATCATGAAGTTGCCCGTATCAACAGTGTATACAGCCATTGTCGCAACTATACTATCAACGAACAGCGTATCACAACCCGTATTGTAAAACATTATACTGCGATTGGTGGATGTAAACTGCAGAATAGAATCAAAATTCAGGCAAGTATCGGATGTTGCAACAACCGGGTAACCGATCACGTCGATAATTACCGGTACCGTATCTGAAGGACTTAATGGGTCGTTCGAACTGATGATGATCGTATCATAATAGGTTCCGGTAATTAAACCAAAAGTGCTGACTTCAAAGCCTACCAAACTAGAATCGCCAAATACAACCGTGTCTCCGGTGATATTAAACTGCGTAAAACCGACTGGAGCATTTTGTGGAATCAAAGTGGCTCCATTTGTCAGTGTTCCATTACTTCCACCACCTGTAATATCGTTTGCAGTTTGATCGTCGAAATTCCAGTAACCCAATAATCCAGACTCATTACCTTGAAGTCGAGAGTTCATAGAATTTTGAGTCTGCGTCGTAGTTCTGGCGTAATTCCAGATGCGGAACTCATCGGCATTTCCCCAATACTGTCCACCACCCACGTAGTTTCCAAAATAATTAATTCCCGAAGTTAATTTGGTGGTACTTGTGCCAACAGATACACCGTCAACAAAAAATTCCGTTTGCGATCCTGTTCCCACCGCAGTAATAAAATGCCATCCTGGCGTTAAGCCATCAACATCGAATCCACTAGAGAAGAAACCTCCATTCCACACACCCAGTAGCCCGGTGTTCTGAACAAGGACGTGGTGCTGACTTCCACCTGTTTGGTAGAGCGTTCTCCACTGACCCGTTACGGCAAGCGGGAATTGTGCCCATGCCTCCAGGGTATAGCTGGCCGGTAAGGCCATTGTTGGAATTTGAATATACTCTGAACCGGCATCAAATAACGCAGAATATCCATCGGCGCTACCTATGGAGAGAAGACTGTAAATCAAGTCACTGACCCCTGAATTATATATGGTAAGCGTGTCGAGGATGGTGTCGTTGCACACCGTGCTAGTCAAGAAGAACGTATCCGGTGAATAGGCTATAATAGGCGGACTTAATGCGAATCCAATCAGACATACGGTTGTGTCCGTATCGTTGTTGAAAATTGTAAGCGTTTCTGCATATGCACCTACAGATAACGGACTAAACGTTGCCGTAACAACTAATGAATCACCAGGTAGTAAAGTAAAGCTAGTAGTATCGACAGTTATATCAGCAGACGTACTCAGAATGTTAGTCACCACCAAAGTATCGCAACCAGTATTGTAAACGGTTAGAGGTAGCGAAGTACTTGTAAACTGTAGGATCGTATCAAAATCAAGGCACGTATCAGAAGTAACAATCAACGGATAACCCTGAACCTCAAATGTTGCAGGTATGGTATAAGGAGAGTTAAGAGGGTCGTTAGATACAATGTTTATCAATGAGTTATAAGTTCCGACGCTTTTACCACATGTTGTAAAGACAATATCCACAACAGAAGAATCGCCAGCAGGAACAGTGTCTGTATCCAAGGATGCATTAAACACTGGCGTTCCAAATGGAGAACCTATAACTGTGGTGGCTTGATTAATGAATGTTCCGTTGTTACCATTTCCTGTTAAGTCATCTGCGTTCTGACCATCAAAGTTCCAATAGCCAATCAGTCCTGATTCAGTACCTAATAATTTCGTGTTTCTATTACCAGCAATTTCTCCAGGAGTTCGAGCAGTATTCCACACTCTCACTTCATCAATATCTCCCTGGTAATCAAAGAAATTAGGTGCGGTGTAAGCCAAGACTCCGATCACAAAATTCTGCGGAGCATTCAATATGGCGGAAGCACCTTGAGGGGCCGAAGAGCCAACTAATGCACCGTCTAAGTATAGGTCCACTTGTGTCCCTGTATATACCATGGCAACATGTTGCCACGTATTTAATGATAACACTCCTGTAGCTCCACCGACCACAGTTGTCGCTGAAACAGTTCTCCATATGCTTCCTTGCAGGTCTGTTCCGACCATATACAGATTGAATCCTCCAGCATTACCGCAACAATCTCTGGCATTACCAGCAATCCAATGATTGCCAACTGTATTGGTAGGATAGATCCAGGCTTCAACAGTTACCACTGATAAACCAGGATAATCTGTTGGTACAGCTACATAGTCATTTACACCATCATATCTCGATACGTAGTCCGAGGTGTCAATGGTCCATATCAGATCATTGCCCCCTGTATTGTAAATAGTAATTGGTACTGTAACAGAGTCACAACAGCCGACAATAAGCACATCGATACTGTCAGTATCAACAGTCATAATCGGTCTTGGGAATCCAAATCCTGTCAGACAAACAATAGTGTCGGCATCATTGTTTATCAGATTGATCGTGTCAACAAAAGCTCCCGAGGTTGTTGGACTAAATAGTACAGTCATCAGAGCAGAATCACCCGGCAACACGGTAAAGGTCGTGTCGCTCAATGTATACTCGGGTAAAGTCGTATTTGCATCTGTAACGAACAAGGTATCACAACCATCATTACGGATCCATACACTGTCTAAGTGAGTAGCGAACTCCATTATAGAATCAAGGTACAAACACGTGTCTGATCGATTCATATTTGGAAGTCCAACAACTATAAGGCTAATTGGGAACGTATCTACTGAAGCCAAAGGATCATTAGAGAACACAATTACATCGGCCATATATACGCCAGAAGATTGACCACAGGTTGAGAAGTCAAATGTTACGATGGAGGAGTCTCCGGCTATAGTAGTACCAACGTCAGGATTAAAGCATGCCCATGGTGTGCAGTTACCAGAAGTTGTGATAGTAAGGTTATCAATTGCCCAGTGATCACAACAAGAACCCGAGAAACTTGGCTGTCTGAACCTAAACCGAGTACTCGCTGTCTGTGCGGCAGGTGGAATTACCTCATTAATAAACGTAAAGTTGTTAAAGCCGACAGTCGAAAATGTAGTTATATTAAACCATGTTCCACCTCCGTTGTTCGAGTATTCAAGCACTACTTCTTCTCCTGGGTCAGCATTCTCGCAGCCTCCCGTGCTGATGTCAGCAATTTTTAAATAGAATTGAACATTACCACCAGCACTGGTGTTTAGGTCTATTGTCGTTGCTTGTCTTGATGTATTGTTCGTGAAATAAAGGGCATTGCCACTCAAAGAGCCACAGGTGGTACTCGCTATTCCCGTTAAACTACTCCAAATTGTTGGGTCAAAACTCGGATCGAAATTATCGACCAGATTATCGCCTACCGAGAAGGTCCAGTTCAGATCTGACCCACCTGTATTATAAACTGTCACATCTACAGTCGCAGAATCACAACATCCAACAACACTAATATCTATGCTATCCTGACTAAATGATATTGTTGGTCTTGGAATAGCAAATCCCGTAAGACAAATCTTGATGATCGTGTCATTATTAATAATCGTCAATGAATCCTGATACAATCCTGGGGCAGAAGGAGAGAATGTTACGTAAACGAGTGAGCTATCAGCAGGTAATAAGGTGTCTGTTGTATCACTCACACTATAATCACTTAGGTTATTGATATCTGTAATAAAGAGCGTATCACATCCAATATTCTTGATATAGAATGAGTCAATAGAGGTTGTTAATTCTATTACAGTATCAAAGTCCAAACACGACACATCTAAGTCAATATTAGCCGTACCCTGAATTTCGAAGATAACTGGCACCGTATCCATAGGATTAAGCGGGTCATTCGAGTTAATTATGAGATTGCCTGTATAAGTGTCTGCATCTAGTCCACAACTGTTGAACATGAGATAAATTTCTGTCGTGTCTCCAGGAAATACCGTATCAGTAGTTGGTGTTGTGCTTAGCCCAGGTAATCCAATTGAACATTCAACCGCATTGGCAACTATACGAGCAACGTCGAGATTATAGGAAAAGAAGTCTGCAGCAATAAAAATAGCTTGTCCGCCACTGCTACCAATCTCTCTGAGTGTCACAACATCATTTCCCAGATACTCCACTAATCTAAATGCGTCACTATTGGTAATATTACAGTAAAAGGTTGCATTCGAGCCGTTAAAAGTTGCATTAACCGAATCGGTAACGCAAAAGGAACTGTCAATTACCTGAACTGCCGCAGTTGTGTTGCCTGCGTATGATCCTGTAAACAAGCCGGTATTGAACATAGAGGGTGCATAAGCACTCTGAGATCCGCAAAAAATAACACGACCGCCATTGTTTACGAAGTTTTGCAGCGGTGTGCCAAATGTTGTGTAGGTTGCATTAACTGCAGACGATCCGCCATTTTCCCGTTCGGGTATCAATACAACATCTTTACCTGTTAATTCTGCTGTTAATGTTGCTGCGCTGGTGGTTGCTGTTGTAGTAAGATTATATTTTGTGAAGTAAGTAGAAATAGCCGCGATTGTATTATTAAATTCACCACTTCCACCCATATCTACCCCGTGCGTCAATACCAATAACTCCACCGTATCCAGTCCGGGTCCCTCAATTGTGAAAATAAGGTCTGCTGCTCCAGTGTTAACGATCTGTAGAGTATCAGCCACAGAATCGCAACAGCTGGGAATTGTTATATTAAAGGAAGCAGGGGTAAAGGCAATTGTGGGTGACTTCAATGCGTACGCGGTCAAACAGATTGTCGTAACCACATCATTGTTAAAGATGGTAATAGTATCCAGGTATAACCCGGAGTCCAGCGGCGCAAAGGTCACAAATACATATACGGAATCACCTGGCGCGATGGTATCCGCTGTGTCGCTCAGGGTAAATTCAGCAAGTGAATTATTGGCATCTGTGATAAATAATGTGTCGCATCCTCTGTTGTAGATCAGGAAGGAATCTACGTTTGTGGTGAACTCCATTGCGGTGTCCAGATCCAGGCAGCCGGTAGGAGATATATCTATGTCCGGGGCACCTGCTAAGGTAAAGGTCAAAGGCACGGTATCAATACTGCTCAGTGGGTCATTGGAGTTGATTATGAGATTGCCTGTATACGTGTCTGCATCTAACCCACAACTATTGAATAGAAGATAAATTTCTGTTGTGTCCCCTGGAGCGAGCGTATCAGGGCCGGGAGGCGAAGAACTTACGAAATTGGTGTACTCAAATTCTACAATCAAGGTCTGGCTAACAGCACCACAAGCAGTACCGTTAAGACCACCCCAATTCTGGTTTCCAGGATTAATAGTAGGCCTCACAGTATACCCTGAGGGACAATTACAATCTGTTCCGGTATTATTTGCATTGAGTTCTGTTCCAGTTCCACACCCGCCTATTCGCCAGAGAATACCACCACACGAGTAGGTCACTCCGGAATTTCCAGCTCTTAGTGCTTCTGCAATGAGATTTACCGTAGCAGGATCAGAGCAGGTAACGCCCACAGGATCCTGGCTGCCTCTTATGTTAACACTCCCGAACGAATATTGGATAGTATCTAGTTGTGCTCGAAATGAAATCCAGTTGTCATACTGCGGCGAACCTGCTGCATACCCAGCTCCCTGAGTAAATGACTCTGAGTACGTGATCAGTCCACCACCTCCTGCACCACCAATAATTTCTTGGCTATAAATAAGGTCTGCCGCTCCAGTATTAACGATCTCTACAGTATCAGCCACAGAATCGCAACAGCTTGCAATGGTAATATTAAAGGAAGCAGGGGTATAAGAGATTGTGGGTGACTTCAATGCATATCCCCTTAAACAAATAGTCGTAACCACATCATTGTTAAAGATGGTAATCGTGTCCAGGTACAAACCAGAATCCAGGGGCGCAAAGGTAACCGATACGTATGTAGAGTCGTAGGGCAAGATGAAACCTGCTGTGTCACTCAGGGTAAATTCAGCAAGTACATTATTGGCATCTGTGATAAATAAGGTGTCGCATCCTCTGTTGTAGATCAGGAAGGAATCTACGTTTGTGGAGAACTCCATTGCGGTGTCAAGATCCAGGCAGCCGGTAGGAGATAGGTCTATGTCCGGGGCACCTGTTACGGTAAAGGCCAAGGCCACCGTATCAATGCTGCTCTGTGGATCGTTCGACGTTAGGAATATAGAGCTGGTGTAAGTTCCTGTATTGGAGCCGCAGCTAGTGAATACCACGTTGAGAAACGTTGTATCTCCCGGAGCAAGTGTATCTGTGACAGAAGAATAATTGACCCATGATGGCGCTGAAATAAAGATTTGCACCTGGTGAATTTCAGTTCCCACAAACGTTCCCACAGAACCATCGTTATCCAATGTGACTATCATTGTCCCATCTGCTAACCAGGCTGCTAACTGAGCGCCGGTAAATGTATATGGCACTACTATATCGGTACCGTTAGTTAGATTTCCATCAGGAATTACACCTAAATAATCTCCATCAATATATAACTCGGCCATTTCACCCCCACCATCAAAATCTCCATTCAGAGTTATTGTAACTACCATCGAGTCGGTAAATGGTATATTGTCGAAGGTGAAATCAGTGAGTGCCCCATCTACTGTATAGATTACAGTTTGCGTGGAATCATAACCAGCTAGTGATGGTGTATAGATCAAGTCTGCAGCACCATTGTTAATGATCATTATGGAATCGGCCACAGAATCGCAACAGCTGGGAATGGTAATATTAAAGGAAGCAGGGGTAAAGGCAATTGTGGGTGACTGCAATGCATATCCCCTTAGACAGATTGTCGTGTCTCCATCATTGCTAACCAGGGTAATCGTATCCAGGTACAAACCAGAATCCAGCGGTGCAAAGGCTACCCGCACATATGCGGAGTCATATGCCTCCACGAAATCCGATGTGTCACTCAGGGTAAATTCAGCAAGTGCATTATTGGCATCTGAGATAAATAAGGTGTCGCATCCTCTGTTGTAGATCAGGAAGGAATCTATGTTTGTGGTAAACTCTATTGCGGTGTCCAGGTCGAGGCAGTTGTCATCAAGGTCCATGAAAGGTACGCCATCTATAGTAAATGTAACCGGAACATATTGTGGAGAATTGGGGTCATTGGAGCTAAATACCACGTTCCCGGTATAGGTGCCGCTTGGAAGACCAAAGCCGTTCACCTGGACAGTTATGGTGGTATCACCGCCCGGCGGTACCGTGCCAGAATCAGGAGCTACAGTGAGCCACGGCAAACCCGATCTTAGCGTGGTGATTTCAAATCCTGCATTGCCAGGCACATCAAAGGTGGCCACAACGTTTTCCGTCGCTGTTTCAATAACTGCGTAGTTGGGAGCTCCTCCCCAGGGCATATTGACGTACACATACTCATCATCAGGCGATAATGCGATCCCCCAAACCCCATATCCTGAGGTGAATGCCAGATCCGAAATAGTGCTGATGACGCTGTTTGTCGCTACATCAATAACCACTATATCTTCATTATTTTTATTGGCGACATAAATTGTGCTTCCGTCCTGTGTAATTGCTAATCCGTGAGGGTTGCTAAGCCCAGAAATAGTATTCACAATGCTGTTGGATGCAATTTCAATTTTTACAACCCGAGTACCCGAGCCATTTCCCTCAGAAACATATAGAAATTGTCCATCAGGTGTAATAATCATTGAATGACAACCGCTTACTCCCCCAATACTGCCAACAACGGCGTCAGTAGCAATATCAATGATGCGAATACCGCCAAATTTAGTTGCCACATAGGCCTTCTGTCCATCAGGTGTAACCACAATGTCCATAGGTTGATCCCCGCCGGTCAGGTCAATTATATCGACTTCGGTTTGTGTGATGCAATTAATTTTCGAAACATTATCACTGTTTCTGTTAGCCACATAACCAAATGTTCCGTCCGGCGTGAAGCCCATGCCGTGTGGGGCCGATCCAACAGATATGGTCGCGATGACCGTATTGTCAGAAACCTGAATTACCGAGATATTACTACTACCTCCGAATTGGCCATTTGAGCAATACACCAGCTGGCCACCTGGGTGAAAAGATATGCGGCTTGGATTGCTTCCAACAGGGATAGATGCCGCGGCATTACCGAAGTTGGCAATGTAGGCGAATTCGAATGTGGGAGTATTGGTTTGCCCCCAGGCAGCGAAGTTGAGTGTGTCTCCCCCGGTGTTAGAAATGGTTAATAGCACATCAATGGTATCGTTGCACGTTGTGGTTGACGCAGTGATCGGGTTTGGGCTGAACAAAGCTGCAGGTGCTGGTTCTGCGAAACCCGTAAGGCAGATCATCGTGTCAATATCAGTGCTGGCAATGACGATGGTATCGAGGTATAGCCCCGGTGCTGTCGGGGCAAAGGTCACAGTAACCTGCCTGGACTGAAATGGCGGGATTACAAGAGATACGGAGTCATTGGTGTATTCGGCACCTGCTGTCGTGATACTGCTAACGATCAGCGTATCACAGCCATCATTACTAATAGAATAAGATGCCGCATTGGTCCCTCCAACGCCCACTGTATCAAGATCCAGGCAGGAGTCAGACAAGGCCAACTCCGGACTGCCGTTTACCGTTAATGTCACCGGAATGGTATCTATCAGTGATGTGGAATCATTAGACCTGACATATAGATTAGTGGTATAAGTTCCGTTACTGAGTCCTGAAGCATAGAATGTTACGTCAATGACTACAGAATCTTCTACGGGAGTGATCGTCCCCACTATTGGGATTTCAGCCAGCCAGGGAACACCTTTCTCAAGCGTGCTTATTCCCTTAGCGTTGTTTCCTGGGAGTGATGCACTACTTATAAAGGAGTTTGTTCCAATATCCAATATGAACAGGGAAGGAGGTCCATCTGAAACCGCAACATACGCATACTTCCCATTGCGAGATATTGCCAGGCCCCAGGCAATAGAATTGAGTGCAGGCTCGAAGACAGTGGCGACTATGGTATTTGTGCTAACCTCAATGACTTCAATTTCATTGTCGCCCATATCTGCAACGTACACAAACCTCCCGTCAGGTGTAACGTCTAACTCATGAGGCGAATCAAATCCTCCTATCGTAGCGATCACCGCATTTGTGCTTACGTCAATTGCAACTACCACGCTTCCGCCATCACCTTCAGAAGCATAAACGTATCTCCCATCCGGGGTTACTGCAAGGGATTGAACCCAAGACGGTGCACCTGAAATATTTACAATTACAACATCGGGGCCGATCTCAATCACCACTATCCCAGTTCCTTCAGTGCCCACATAAGCATACTTTCCGTCCGGCGTGATGACAATATCCTTTGGTCCAGAGATGCCTGTTATCGTGTTTATGACAGTATTTGTATTACAATCGATCACCATCACGTTGTCATCGTCCATGTTGCCGACATATGCGAAATTTCCATCAGGTGTAAAAGCCAGTCCTGAAGGGTTGCTGCCTACAGGAATAGTGTCAACCACGGTATTGTCCGAGGTGCGGATAACCGAAATACTGTCAGCCCCTCTACATGAAACATAGACAAATTCGCCACTAGGGTCTAACGTTGCCCTCCAGGGGTTTGAGCCTACCGGAATGGGGGCGCCTACCACTGTATTCGAGGATAGGTCGAGAACGGAAACACTATTGTCAGTGGAATTGGTAATATAGGCGAAATTCAAAGGAGTTACCTCTAATATTTCATAATCCAAATCAAGGTTGCCGGTGTTGTAAATAGTGAGCGTAGTGGACACAGAGTCATCGCAATCATTGATAGTTTCATTGAATGAAGTGGGCTGGAAGGAAATTACCGGCTGCGCAATCAGCTGGAACTGAATGGCGAGAAAGGAAGCGAACAACAGGATTATGTACTTCTTCACTATGGACCTTAAATGTCAGGATAAAATGAGCTTAGTGGTTTCCGGCACACAATACAGACGTGCAACTATCAATATAGTTGCCAGCCCCTAACGTTCAAAGCTAATTAGAAATATTGTCAAAAAAGAAAAAAATTTCCAGCAGTATTGATTCATGCCGGGCGGCCCAAATAATTGCTTTATTTTGCGGTATGAAAATTACGTCTGTGCAGCTTGTATCTCTGTTGGTCGTGCTTCTGGTTGGATGTGCGCAACCAGCAGATAAGCAGGAGGAAAGCGGTGAAGCTTCGTCTTCAGAAATTGATGCAGCCGGTGAAAAGCTGACCGTCGCGGCAGCGGCCAATCTGCGCTTTGTTCTTGCTGAACTTGAGATCGATTTTGAAAAAAACAACGCCACTGACCTCGAAATAATTTTTGCTTCATCAGGGAAACTGACTTCCCAAATAATAAATGGGGCTCCTTTTGATGTTTTTTTGTCGGCTAATATGAAATTTCCGCTAAAACTGGTAAAAGAAAAAATGACAACAGGCAAACCAATAGTTTATGCTTTGGGCACCCTGATAATGTGGTCGACAAAGGACCTTGATTTGTCAAAAGGATTGAGTTGCCTCCTTGATGATGATATTGAAAAAATTGCCATCGCCAGCGATAAAAATGCGCCATATGGATCAGCCGCCCTGGAGGCTTTGAAGTCAGCGCAGGTTTACTCAAAGATCGAATCCAAACTTGTTTACGGCGAAAGCGTTTCACAAGTCAATCAATATGTAAAAAGTGAAAGCGTTGACGTGGGATTAACCAATAAAAGTGTGATAATAGGCATGACACAAGACAATGGAATATGGCACGATGTAGATACGGCACTCTACACTCAAATTGATCAGGGCATTGTAATCACAAACCACGGTGAGGAACACAGAGGCGTTGATTGTCAAACTTTTCTAAACTATCTCTTCAGCCCATCAGCGCAGGAAATTTTCGCGAAATACGGTTATCTTGCACCATAATCTTCGATTATGGATTGGAGTCCAGTACTCATTACATTCAAGTTAGCGCTGATCACCACCCTGGCCTTGTTCGTTGTAGGTGTTCCGCTTGCCTACTGGCTGTCGTACGGCAGGTTCAAGATGAAGCCGGCGGTAGAGGCCTTGGTGACAATGCCTTTGGTACTGCCTCCATCGGTACTGGGTTTTTATTTGCTGGTGGCGTTTGGCCCCAAATATTTTCTAGGGAATTTCCTGAATGAATACCTCAACATTAATTTGCTGTTCACTTTTGAAGGCTTGATAGTTGCCTCAATGATATACAGCCTTCCTTTTATGGTGCAGCCAATTCAATCGGCCCTGGAGAATCTTCCTAAGTCGTTAAAAGAATCGGCGACACTATTTGGCAAGTCTAATTTCACCACCCTTATTAAAGTCCTATTACCTAATATAAAGGCGTCTGTATTGACAAGCCTTGTCCTTACGTTTACGCACACGGTAGGTGAGTTCGGGGTCGTGCTAATGATTGGGGGCAGTATTCCGGGAGAGACAAAGCTGGCTTCAATTGCAATCTATGAAGAAGTGGAAGCTATGAACTATGGCGCAGCACATACCTACTCCTTTATATTGTTTGCCATCTCGTTCACAATACTGCTGTTGGTGTACTCTCTCAATAAGAAAGCAATCAAAGTCATTTAACAATTGATTAAGGCTAGTTTACATAAAGAACTAAACACCGCGAACGGAAAGGGCGCGCTCAGCGTCGACTTAACCCTTCAAAAGGGGACAATTACCAGCTTGTATGGAGAATCGGGAGTAGGCAAGACCATGATATTGAGAATGCTGGCAGGATTAGAGGTGCCTGATAGAGGCACAGTTATGTTTGATGAGGATGTTTGGTTCAGCAACTCCCGGGGAGGCGGCTTATCCGTTGACAAGCGGCGAGTTGGATTTGTGTTTCAGGACTATGGCCTGTTTCCCAATATGAGCATTGAAGAGAATGTTCGATTTGCCGCTGCTAAAGGGGATGAATCGCTTATACATTATTATATAGACGCATTCGGGCTCACTACTCTAAAAGATAGAAAGCCAGGAGAATTATCTGGTGGACAGAAACAGAGGACGGCCATCGCCCGGGCGCTCGTGTACAAGCCTAAAGTCCTTTTGCTTGATGAACCCTTTACGGCGCAGGACAAGAAAAGAAGTGATATTGTTGGTCGGCAAATATTAAAGTATACCGAGGAGAACGACTGCGTTACCGTGTTAGTTACACACGACATTGCAGCGACCCTGAAATTGGCTACCTATATATATAGTATAATAAACGGAGAGGTTATGTCTGAGGGAAGCGTCGGGGACGTATTTCTAAATGATACTGGTAGCAAGAGAAATGGTATTCACGGCGTTGTGGCGGACAAATTAAATCATGATGGCAGGAGAGTGCTGCTTGTTCTTGTAAATGAACAAATGCTTGAAATAGGCGTTGATCAGGCGATCGATCTATTTGAGATCGGAGATGAAGTGTATCTAAAGCTAGATGAGAACTCAAGCAGCTTCAGGGTAGAGAAACTTTAGGTTAGTCCCTATATATAATGGTACCAATCTCTTCACCTTCCAGAGCCTTTGTGATGTTCCCTTTCTTAAGCCCATTAAAGATGTGCAATTTCTTAACATTCTGAGCCTTTACCATATAATCCAACACAACCCGTTCAACAATCAGGTCATTTAGATCCATTTCCCGAAGCTCTTCAACATGGATTTTGGGGATGAACCTGGCCTTCGGATTCTTTTTCGGGTCGTCGGTGTACAATCCTTCCTCATCCTTGATAAAGTAGATGGTCTCTACACCCAGTGATTCTCCCACGAAGAAAACACCTGTATCCGTCCTGTTCATTGGAATGTTTCCATGATCGGGGATATCCTCCCAAAAGCTATACGGTGGCATGCCGGACATAATCGGAATACAACCCATCCTTAAAAAGAGTGGTATTTTATCAAACTCCAGGGTGTCAACATATATGCCACCGTGCTTGGCGAGCAGCATTTGGATCATCCTTGCGTTTTGCACCGTTATGGATCCTCCCATTTCTGCCATTACGCCTATCGGCATGCCGAGGTCTATTCCTATATGATAGGTGTGGCGGGCCCTTGTGCCACCACCAGATAAGATCATGATTTGATGCTTCTCCTTATTAGCAACGAGCTCATCGAGAATTGGAAACATCGCGGATCTTCCTCTATCTGTGATGCTCTGTCCACCGATCTTGATCATCTTCACATCAGGATAAATCTTCAAATCACTTTTGTAATCCGCTTGTCTTGCTTCCAGCGAAGAGGAAAGATAATTGGTAAGTTCCTTTATTTTGTCTGTCTCGCTCAACTTACTCTTCCTTATATATAATGGTGCCAGCGTTTTCGCCATTCAGCGCTTTAACAATTAGGCCGCGTTTTAACCCATTGACGATATGTATCTCCTTTACATGTCTGGCCTTGGCAAGCATCTCGATCAATGAATAGTCTACGATCAAATCTTCCTGATCTCGCTCAAGAATTTCTTGCGCGGATATTCGCTTTATAAGCTTGGCATCTTTGTGCTTGGCCGGGTCTTTATCATAAAGCCCATCCTGGTCCTTTATAAATATCATGCTATTTGCACCCAATACTTCGGCGGTCATATACGCTCCAAAATCGGAACCATTTTCTGGTAGAACACCCCGTTTGGGCGGCTTCTCCCAATAGTGGTGCGGTGGATTGGTGGTAAGGACTGGTATCATTCCATTTTCCAGGTAATGAGGTAAATCTGTGTAGTGATCTTTCGGAACCCTTACTGCTCCGTGTTTGGCCATTAACGAATACATCAATAGCGCATTCTGTTCCTCTATGGCGCCGATAATAGTGGCCAGGCCTCCCGTAGGCAATCCAAAATCGAGGCCAATTGCCAAAGAATGCCTCATTCTCGCTCCCCCAGAGACTCCAATCACAAATCGATGTGTCTTATTTACTTCAGCAAGCTCTTCCACCAATGGATATACCGCTGAACGTCCTCTGTCAAGAATGCTGCTTCCGCCGACAGATATCACATTTAAATAAGGGATGATATTCACCTCGTCCACCACCACAGCAGATTTAATGAGATCCTTGCTCACCAGCGATTCCCGCATGAACTTGGATTCGAGATGAAGTCGTCCTCCTTCCGTTTCTTTTTTTATAGTGTCAGACACGATTCAAATTGTTGCTTAATAACTTTGTCACAGGTGCGGATAGCAATCCGAAGCAGCATTGTGAAATTACGAATGGCAAATATACCAAATAAAATTCCTGCGGCATCCCCACTAAATACGCCAACGCTATTTCCGCAGCTACCCGGCTGGCGCCTGCCACAAAACCTACCAGGCCAAATACAATAATGGAGTTACTTTTCTTATACAGAGGACTTAGTAAGTCGATCACAAGTCCAGGTACCATAAACTGAAGAGGCCCAAGTGGCCCGTATTTGCCAAAGCCAGCAAGAAAATTGATCAACCCAGACAGAAAACCCACATTGGTAGCCGTAAAGCGTTTGTCAGATAGCCTGACTGCATTAATGAACAATGGTATTATCAAGACGTTCTTATGTCCAGGTGCAACCGGCAAGCCCGGGGCAACTTTGATAAATCTTATCACAGAAATAATGCCGGTGAACGTTACCATAATGGCGAGGTGGCTGCTCTTGAACTTAGCTTTGGCGTCACCCATTTGAGTATTGACCATATTCACCAGAAAATCAACCTTGCCTTTAATAATTCCCCAAAGCTTGCGCTTCTCTTTGCCCTCTCCTTTTTTTGGGACTTGCTGGCCTTTCTCCTTTTTTTGACCTTGCTTCATTTCTGCCAATTCCATGGTAGCATCCAAAACAGTGGCCTGGTCCACGCTCATTCCTAAACTTTGGAGCCCCTTAATCACATCTTCCGGCTTTGAGGTCTTTCTAACCAATGCAGTGAAAAGCAGCATTACCAACACATTGCTTCCCATCAATAACCCTTGCTGCAGTCCCTCCTTGCTGATCATGAAAGCCCACTTAAAAAAAGTAAACACGAGAAAGTCGCGTTCGAAGGAGAAATAGCTGTGGAAGAAGATGATCGCTAGAATGAACCATTTGATTTTACCAATTGGCTTGAGCTCCCGGGCGCCCAACCCGCTCAAAAACCAAATGACGAGAATCGCGCCCAGCAATGTGAGCGATAAATATAAGCTGCCGGCCCAGAAAACAAGGACCGAAACAACCAGGATGATAACCAGTTTGAGCCGAATGTCTAAATGTCTCAATATTATATTTTAACTTCGGGGTGTAATTCTAAATACGTTGTACAACAGATGCAAATATATTGATTATGAGACATAGTGAAATACGTAAGACGCTATTGATTGTAGGTGCCTTGGCAGTGTCAATCTCGGTATTTGGCCAGGGCCGTGGAGACGGACGCGGAAATGGCCAGGGCCGAAGCGGGCAGCACAGAGGCAATACTGAGCAAAAAATGAAATATAGAAATGTCAATGCCATCCAGATTTTTTCTGCTGAAGGAACCGAGCTCTATGATTCTGCTAAGAAGCCGCCTAAATCCAAGGAGCCCGTAGCGAAAATTGATCGGGTAGAGACCAATCAATATGGAGTTAGGATCTACTTTATGCCGGCTGACCCTAATCAAAGAGTGATAGACATGAAGTGTAAGAACTGCCTCATCCTGGTTGATTATATGAAAGCCGGTAATGCAGCAGCCACTGATTGATTGAACTTCTTGTCTTGTTTATATAAGATCTAATTATTTAGTTAAATTTGATTAGTTAATTTTGATGTTAGGGCGGGCAACTACATAGTACGAAATGCCGTCTTTAATTCGTGGATAAAGTAGTGCTATACCACGAAGCATATAGAACTATACCACCTTTTATGAAAAACACCAGAGTACCACTATTCGTTTTAACGCTGCTACTTGCCAATATCCACGTTATTAATGGCCAGGAGCTGGCTTCAGCAGATGTTATTACTGACGAACCTGCAGATGAGAAACCTGCGGCGAACGCGGAGTTGACAGCCCTGATTGAACAAGGGAATAAGTTGCTGGGTAAAGGCGACTTTATTACTGCCCTGCCGGTGTGGCTGAATGCGCTGAAGGCGGATAAAGACAACTCTAATATTAACTTCAAGCTTGGCCTCTGCTACCACAATTCATTCAACAAGCAGGAAAAGGCATTGCCTTATTTTATCATTTCGGTAAAAGACCTGACAGAGGATTATAATTTTGTAAGCAAAACGGAAAGGAATGCTCCCTTTGATGCCATTTACTTCCTTGCGGAGGCATACATGCAAGCGGATCAGCATGAGCAAGCACTCCGTCACTTCTTAATTTACAAGGATAGGTTCTCAGGTTCACCACCCATTAACGTGGACAAACAGGTGCGTTCATGCATGAATGCACAGAATCTGGTTCGAACTCCACTAAACGTGAAGTTCTCGAATATGGGGGAATCAATAAATACAGGTTTTTCTGAAGAGAATCCGGTAATGTCCGTGGATAACACCACGCTCTTTTTTAGCTCGCGCAGATTGAGAAAGGATGAAAGTAACAAGACAATAAATGAAAAGAGTACAGGTCAGCACTATGGGGATATTTACATCTCGAAGTCTTCGGGGGGAGGGAATTGGAAGAAGCCAAAACTATATGAGCATTCTACGAATGTAAACGAAGCTCCATTGTGCTTAACGGAAGATGGTAAAACACTTTTCTTCAAGCGAGAGGATAAAGGGGTATACAATATATATCAGACAACTTTTGCCGAAGGAGTATGGTCCAGTCCTGCTAAATTGGGGTCCGCTATTAACTCCATGACAAATGAGTCTGGAGCTGCTATCTCTCCAGATGGATCTACGTTCTACTTTAGTAGTGAGAGAGAAGGTGGCTATGGCAAATCTGATCTGTATAAGTCCACAAAACAACCTGATGGAAGCTGGGGGAAAGCGGTAAACCTAAGGCTAGGCGTGAATACTGCTGGACACGATATCAACCCTTTCATCCACCCCAATGGCAAGAAGTTATATTTCAGCTCTAATGGATGGTATAGCAAGGGGATGGGCGGGTTTTTGCACACCTACGGTGAATTTCTTCTTGCCTATCTTCAAATCTTCAACATCCCATGTTT
>JYMV01040760.1_pt1 | contig 27915 bp, 19 predicted proteins | sample 338911 | NCBI WGS metagenome assembly JYMV01 (sample SAMN03354496, study PRJNA234377) | hydrothermal vent metagenome | biome: Deep sea; feature: Hydrothermal plumes at the Eastern Lau Spreading Center, Western Pacific Ocean; material: Seawater | place: Tonga | collected 2009 | depth 2000 m m
TATATCGTGAATTCGCCAGGTGCGCAAATATATATCGCTGCCCAGATATTGGTCTCCTAACGCGGATGCTAGCTCTCCCCGAACAGCAAGGGCTACGGTGGAAAGTTGAAAGAGCCGCTCTCTGCCCGAAAGGTAACCGGCCGTAAAAAACAAGTCATCTTCATTGTCGGCAAACACATGGGGCACACCAAATTCATCCGTGAAAACATCCACGGGACTTTTTAAACCAGACAAAGGTAATTCGCCTTGATAGGGCGGTAGCGGATGATGTATCCAACATACAAAAATAATGGTTATAAGTAATATTCCACCGGTTATGATTTTGACTTTAGGGTATTGCATTTTATTTAGATTTTTGTTTTAGGTTATATAATACCCAATTATCGGGATCAATAATCAAGTCCGATTTTAAAGGAATTGCAATGCGAGTGGGAGAGTTATTCAACATAAGTTTTCGATCTCTTTGCCCATCAAATGATTGGAAAGAAATGTCCATCGGCATTTTGAATCCATCGTTCTGCCACCATAAATCAATAAATTTTTTATTCTTTATTATTTCTTCTTCTATTTCAAGGGTTGGGAGCTCAATTTTGTATAAGTACTGATCAAAAAACCATTGAATATTATCACCTGAGTTTTCATGGATTAAGGAAATGAACTCTTTTGTGGATGTTTGGTTTTGTGGAAGCTCCTTCGGCATATGAATAAATTCTTTCAGGCTTTCTCGCAATACTTCATCTCCAACCAAATATCGCAAGGTATGAAGAATGTGGGCCCCTTTATAATAAACATCATTGTCGGTTTTATACTCTGTTGTTGTGTTTTTTACAGGTACGATAATTTGTTTATTTTGTATGTTTTTTTTATACCGATTGTTCACAAAAGCTTTCGCAGCAGCCTTTCCAAATTTTTCCTCCACAAAAAGAGCCTCTGCATAAGTATCAAACCCCTCATGAATCCAAAAGTCAGCCCAGTCGGCTACGCTTAAATAGTTTCCCCACCACTCATGCCCCATTTCATGAAACATGAGAAAATCATATCCTAATTTTGTTTTTTTATAATCATTTCCATAGGCATTGATGGTCTGGTGCTCCATGCCCCAGTATGGTGTATGTACCAAGCCAAATTTTTCTTTCATCCATGGGTATTGCCCAAAATTGCGTGCATAAAAATTTAGGTACTCTTCTGCATCATTCAGTAACTCGTTTGCCCCATTCCGTTTTTCAGGTAAAACATAATAGGCCAATTTTAAGGGCTTGTCTAATATGTAGGCGGTTTTTTCAACAACTTCAAAATAACCGGCAGTAAAGTTCACATTGTAGGTACTGATGGGGTATTCTGTCCGCCAATGCCATGTGGTCCATTTATCCCCTTCCTTATAAGTTGATTGTAGTAAACCATTAGATGCTACAAACAAGGGATCGGGGACTGTAATTGAAATATCAACCCCATCCGGTTTATCGCTGGGGTGTTCCTTACAGGGATACCAAATGTAGGCGCCATTTGCCTGACAGGATACAGCAATCCACGGATGCCCATCTTTGCTCGTCTCCCAGGTGAAACCACCATCCCAGGGTGGTTTTTTGGCAACGGGAGGCTTGCCATAATATTTAATCTCTAGGATGTGGGCTTTAAAAATATCCAAACCAGGATTGTGAATGAGAATTTTATGCCCTTTATGAACAAAGGAGAGATTCATACCGTTGATAGAGGCGCCAGAAACATTGAACTGGTCTAATAAATCAATCTCAATCATATCAGTTTTACTTATCAACACAAATGTGATATTGACTGTGCCGCCAATGGTCTTTTTGTAAGGATCCACTTTTAAGCGAATGTCATAGTGGGTCACATCCATAGCGGCTTGGTTGGGAGAGAGTTTTCCACCGCTATATACTTCCAACGAAAACGCAATTGAAAGGATAAGAAAATATATCAGATATTTTTTTAAGATTTCTTTACCTTGTACTGGTATTGAAAGATACCGCCCTTTTCATCCACGGAAACCATTTGTTGAAATACTAGCTCAATATCTGGAATTACCCCATCAAACAAGGGAATGCCTTTGCCAAAAACAAATGGGTGGGGAGTGATATATAAATGAGTCAGAAACGGAGCAAAGCGGGCATAGGTTTTTCCACCACCAATAATGTAGCAACGATCTCCCGGAATGGCATCCAGAATGGATGCTGGATCATCATTTCGGTGAACCACAATCATCTGTCGGCCCTCTAATTCGGTGGACAGCGTGGCATGAGTATTGGAGCCCATTATCACGTGGAATCCCAAAGTTTGCTTTTTGAACAAAGGAAGGTCTTTGGACCAGGTCGTTACTTCACGATGGTGACGGGCAATTAACCCATCTATCGTCACGGCAGCAATAAGAATAACCTCATTAGGCATGATTTCTTATTTATAAGATCGTGATGCTTTCCATGTGTTTAATTCATTAAATGTACTTTTGACACCAGTTGTGTTTTTATGTTGTTCTGCGAACATAAGGAAATTCACCATTCTCCGAGAATTGACTCCCAAAGTGTTGGATAAAAGCTCTACGGTAGATGACTGTTGAAGCGTTTCAAGAGCTGCGATTGTTTTTTGATCTCTTTGGAAATCTGCATCGTGTTCAAAAATGAATCTTTCAAATTTTCTAGCCCTTTCACTAATGCTCATTGGTTTCTTCTCCAGTTGCTCAATAGCAGACTCTTTTAATTGCTGAAATGTTTCTTTATCCATGGCCGCAAGCAATTCAGGAGTTGATGCAATAAAATCATCGGCACGCTGGTTAACATCATCTGCAGTAAAAGCTCCTGATTGAATAACAAAACTTAAATAATATGTTTCATCGCGATTCCGAGCATAGGACCAAACAATGTACCCCAATTGCTGGTTCGTCCTCATTTCTGTAAAGAAAGGTTGTTGAAGCGCCTGGCTGATGACCATGGACGTTGCCCGCATTTCCGGAGTATCATCACCTAAAACATATTCCCGATAAAAGCAGGAGTTATTGACAGTCAACTTTCCAATATATTGAATTTCTTCAGATTGAGGCTGATTCAAATATTTTAAATCAAATGCATCTGTCCGTTTAATATCTGTCGTGTTAGATTTTTCTTTGAAGATGCGCAAGGCACGTCGGGCATCAGACTCTTTGAAATCACCATAAACAAGACCCTCCACGAATGTTTTTTCATACAAACTATTTCCATAATCATGAATATCTGACAGAGTAGCTTCTTGGGCTACTGGCAAACTCTCCTCCCAGCTATATTTTACATGATTAAAAATGTCAGCTCCTTTTTCACGGGTTTGCTGATGCGCATCCGAGAGTGAAAAATTCTGATAATCACGGACAACTCTATCTTTTATTCCGTTAAACTGATCTTCAGTAATCGAAAAATCAACCATGTGATCCAGAATCATTTCGTAGAGCGTCATGGCAGATTCTGAATAACCACTTACATTCAGAAAAATCCCTTCGTACCCTTCGCGGAATGAATAATTCAGCCCTGCTTGTTTGGCGGGATAACCCAATTCGTTCAACGATTCATTAACGCAGGCTGCGTAGAGTTTTAAATAAACGCGGTGGTTTAACGTCATTACATTCTCGGGAAAAAGGACCTTAAAGCCTATGACACCCTTGGGGCGCAAAAATTCATGATCGACTCCAAAATAAAGATTAGCGCCACCACTATTTATCAGGGAAACAGGCAACATATCTTCCTTTATTTCCCGATTAGGAACAGAGGCTGATTCTGGGATAAATGGGTTTATTTCGGCTATCATTAACTCCGCTCGAGGAGATGTGGACGTGAGTGATTGGTAGAATTCAGTATTTTCTGTATAGGAATAGGGAGCCTGATAATGGTGCTCTTTTTTATCTGTTTCAACTCCTTTTGCTGTCAAAACCACCAACATATTATCCGGCGTAAGGTGTGTTAATAAGCTTTCAAAAGTGTCTTTAGAATTATCTTGAAAGATAAAATTGATGCGGCCTGCATCTTCCAGTGGGTACATCATGACTTCATTTGCTAATTGGGTGGCGCGCCACATGCCCTCACCTTTACTGCCATATATTTCTTCTAATTCCGCCATGGTTTTCAATTCATTATATACATGAGATTGGTGACCCGATTCTTTTATAAGCTCGATATAATCCAAAGTCGCTAATACAATCTCCTTATTGTCTTCTTGTCCTTTTGGCGTAAGCCCAATCCGAATAGTGACCCCGCCATATTCTTTTGTTGCTGGACGTGCACCCGCAGAGAGCGTCTGTGCCCAGCCTTTATCTTTCAAATAGGAAAGCAGGCTGCCTTTTCCCTCGTGCCCTAAAATAAAACCAAGTTGTCTTCCCGGTTTACTTTCATACATATGGCGTGTGCTGGGAGTGGCAAAGCTGATTTCTAGATCACGAAGCTCTTTTACGGGATCAATTTGAACAAACCGGAATGTTTCTTTCTTTTCAAACACGATTGGGTCATGTTTGGTTCTTTCGAGATTATGGTTCTTTACATCAGAAAAATACTGGCGGGTCCATGCTTCCATTTCGTCCAAAGAGTGCGTGCTCAATAAAGCCAAGCCCATCCGATTTGCGCTGTATTGATTATTATAAAACGCAATCAACTCTTCCCTGGTAATATCTCCTAACGTTTCAAGGCTTCCAGTAGAAAACTTTCCTTCTGGGTGCCCATTTTTCACAAACTGATTTATGACTTGGTTCTGCCGCCAATAATCATTCATGATATTTTTCTGATGTTCGGAGTTTACGGCATTCACTTCTCTGGCTGTGTATTCTGCTGTGAAAAGTGGGCTAATAAAAAATTGAGCAAACCGATCTAATGCGCCCTCAAATCCGTCGGGCAGTACCTGCAGTTGATAATTAGTATGATCACCAGCGGTATAGGCATTCGAGTGGCCACCAAAAGTTTTGAGATATGTAGAATATTCGTCTACATCTGGATATTTTTTTGTACCAAGAAAAAGCATGTGCTCTAGAAAATGAGCAAGTCCTTCACGATTATCTGGGTTTTCCAATGAGCCCACCTCAACAACCATGGACGCTGCCGATACGTTGAAATCGGGATTGGAAAGAAGGTATGCCTTGACACCATTATCCAGTGTCAGTTTTCGAACTTCTGATTTATCCAGGGGGTGTCTATCTAGATGTTTATTTATCATATTTGTACAACCCATTATTAAACAGATCATCAATAGTGTGTGTTTGTATTTCAAAATATATCCTTTTCACGATTTAATATTTTTCCAATTCCTTATTAATCCGATAGGTTAAATACTTTCTATGGGCCTTGGTTGCCTCATCCGTCCCGTAGGATTTTAAAGTATATTTTTTTACCTTATTCAGATTTTCAAAAGCAGAAGCGACGGCTAAATTACCGTACTTAACTTTTCCTTTGTTTTGAACTACGCGGATTAACCGCTGTGTGTACTCTATCTGCAAATTCCTGCGAACAGCATTAACATTTGTGCCAGCATCAGCAGAAAAACATATTGTTGTCAAATCTAACATCATTTCATTCAGTCCATAGCCATTCCCATACAATTCGGTGTCTGAAATTCTTTTTAAAACATTTACATGAAAGAAATGGTTTAGAATATCTTTTTGTGTCCCCAGGTACATGTCCAGGAGTTTTGGGTCCCGCGTACCGCTAAATCCACGGCGCTCCCATTGTAGATGATCCATAATTCCTTCTGGAATTTCAAATGCGTTGGGTGCAAATATATATTTTCCCAAAAGTGTCATGGCCCATTTTTGCTTATCCTGTGGAACGGGCCTAAAAGGTTTTTGGCTACCTTTCTGACCTACCAGAGAACGGTCCATAAATACACCACCAACATACCGGGAAATCACCATAGCAGAATTACTATATTCACGATTTAAAATAGAAAATGCATCGGTGAAAGCGTGATAAGATTCACCAGATCGTTCATATCTTTTTTTCAATCCAGGATAAAGTGATCGTACAATATCCATCCTTTGTTTGGCATATGCTACCGGATCTGCGCTCATATCAGACACATTAATCCTTGGATCAATGCCCATCCCGGGTGATCGCATATCGTCTGCGTCATTGCCAAAACCTAATTCATTTTTTGTAGATTGATTTAATAATAATTTTATACGTTCCTTTTCATCTGTTGGACTCTCATGGGGCGGGGTATACCCAAATTCGATAGCCCAAACATCATATGGTCCCGGTGTTGTGGAGTAAAATTGGCCATGATGTTTTGGTTTATCATTCACGTTCGCAGATACATAATCCATGACAGACGATGTTAGTCCCACCGGTTCTGTAATTATCCTGTCATGAATATTTTTGAAGCTATGAAGGTGGCTAGCATAAAAATTGTGGTTTAATCCTAAGGTGTGCCCTACCTCATGAAGTGTTAATTTTACCAAGCTTTCATAAATCAACCGATGTTGCTCCAATTGTGAAAAATCGTCTACTGTGCTTAAGGCCGCCAGTCCAAATAAGTTTCCCTGGTGTAAATAATCCCCAGCAAGACAGGTGTTTTCGGAGTCAAATATAAGCTCTGAATCTGAATTAAAAGTACGATGAAGCTGTTCATACTTTACACGATTTGTGAAATATACATATTCCAGCATAATGTCTGCTCCGAGGATCTGGCCTGTTTTTGGATTGACAAAACTTGGGCCATAGCCTCCAAAAGGCGGATTTGGAGAAGACGTCCACCGAAGGACGTTATAACGAATATCACCCGCATCCCACGCCGCATCATCTGGTTGTACTTTTACTTGGACCGCATTATGGAAACCGGCTTGCTCAAACGCCTTATTCCACGCCAATACCCCTTCTTGAATTGCGCCCCTAAATTCGAGAGGGGTTGTGTTTTCGATCCACCAAACAATTGGTTCTATGGGTTCAGAAATACCCTGGTCTGGATTTTTCTTTACAAGATTCCACCTATGAATTAAATCTCTGTAGGGTGTTGCATCGTCAGGTGTCGTCATATCGGTCACCTGAGTTGTAAAATACCCAACACGAACATCTTCGAAACGGGGTTGATACTGGTTTTCCGGCATCTGGATAAAGCTGTGCTGAATTTTTACGTTTACAGATCTTGGGTCTGTTAAACCGCGATCCGATCCCCAGTTAGTGGGGAGAGGGTTTGTATAAACATACTGTACAAGCAAGTCGGTGTTTTCTGGATAATTATGGATAGCAGCATATTTTGTTCTTTCTTTTGCCAGTTTACCCAATTTAAACGGATTCTTGTTCTTTCCTCCGGGAATTATCCCTCGCGTAATCTGGTGAAGAGCTTCAGAAAGAAATATATTATCAATATCAATTAAAACATTGCCTTCCTTTACTGCCACGATGGGAGATGAAGCTAAAATTGCTGTACTGATATTGGCGTCCGCAGACCGCATCAGCGGATTATCTGGATCAAACCAAAATGAATTATTCTGGACTTCAAATTCTATTCTATTGAAATATCGGTTCAGTTTTAGAACTCGGGCACCGCGATAACTGCCCCTGAAAACACCAGTATTTAATTGACCATTTAAGCCATGAACAAAATGAATAAATTCTTTTCCGATTTGATCATTATTTACCAACATAGACAATTTCCCGTTGGTGGTGTCTTGATATAAAGTAAAAAGCCCCGGTATTTCTTTTTTGTCTTTTAGGGCTTCTTCCATGGATTTCTTTTTAGGTGCTTCTGCGGGTTTTATCGTACCTGCCGTTGCCGTGGGTGTTTGTCCGCCGGCTGAATCTTGTGAAAAAGAAAAAGTGAAAATTAAAACTAATGTTATGTAAAGAGTTTTCATATTAATGCCTTTTTTTCTTCGGGATGTAAAGATCTGTAATTGTGCCAGAAAACATTTCAGCGGCGGCGGCAAATGTTTCGCTCAGAGTTGGGTGAGGATGAATTGTAAGTCCAATATCTTCAGCGTCCGCCCCCATTTCTATGGCCAGCATTCCCTCAGAAATTAAATCACCTGCGCCGGGGCCAACAATGCCCACACCAAGAACCTGTTTCGTTTCTGGATCAAATAAAATTTTTGTTTTTCCTTGATTTGCACCTATGGCCAGTGCTTTGCCACTGGCAGCCCAGGGAAAATCGCCCGATTCATAAGATATATTTTTTTCTTTTGCTTCAATTTCTGTGAGTCCCGCCCAAGCCACTTCCGGGTCTGTATAAACAACAGACGGAATGGCCCTTGCATCAAATGCCGCTGGGTGGCCGGAAGCCACTTCTGCAGCAACTTTGCCTTCGTGGGTAGCTTTGTGGGCCAGCATGGGATTACCAGCAATATCACCGATTGCAAATATATTCTTTATTGATGTGCGTTGATATACATCTACATTAATAAAACCGAAATCGTCCATTTCAATATCGGTTGAATCAAGATTCAAAAAGTTTGAATTTGGTTTACGACCCACTGAAACCAACACCTTGTTAAAGCTTTCTCTCTTTGTTCCCTTGTCGTTTTCTATTGCCACAGTTAAGGTTCCGTTTTCGTTTGTTTCAACTGAAATCACTTTCGATGAAACTAATATCGATTCGAATTGGTTTTTTAATTTTCGTTGTAGTGGCTTTACCAGGTCCGGATCTGTACCGGGAAGTAAAGTAGGTAAAAATTCAACTACAGATACCCGTGATCCAAGTGCCGCATAAACTTGGCCCAACTCCAAACCAATCACGCCACCGCCAATCACCAATAATTTTTCAGGAATATCTACGAGATCAAGCGCAGTCTTTGATGTAAGTATTGATGGATGATCATTGGGAACACCAGGAATCATTGCTGAAGTAGAGCCGGCAGCAATAATACATTTATCAAAAGAAATTGATATGTGACCATCTTCCGTTTCTATATTTAATTCTGAATTGGATTTAAATGCGGCCAGTCCTTGTATTGTATCCACTTTTCGTGCTTTCGCCATTTGAGCAATGCCACCATTTAATTGGGAAACAATTTTATTTATATGGGCACGGACCTGATCAATATCAATTGCTGGTTTGCTATAGGTGACACCCATTTTTGATAAATGTTCGGCCTCACTCATGACCTTTGAAATATGGAGTAACGCCTTAGATGGAATACAGCCGCGATTAAGACAGACCCCGCCCAATTCATTGTCGCGATCAATAAGTAAAACCCGTTTGCCTAAGTCGGCCGCACGAAAAGCGGCAGCATATCCACCGGGACCAGCTCCAATGACAACTATTTCATAATGTTTAAGTTGTGTCATTGATCAGTTTTTAAAATAAGACAGGTCACAAAGGACTGATGCAAATCTGGATGTGAAGGCAGCAGCGGAGGCCCCATCAATCACCCGATGATCATAAGATAAGGAAAATGGCATTATGAACCGTGGCTGAAATTCTCCAGTTGCTTTATCATATACCTGTTTCCAGTCGCTCTTTGATACACCCATGATAGCCACTTCCGGTGGGTTTACAATGGGCGAAAACCCGGTTCCGCCAATACCACCCAAACTGGAAATAGTGAATGTTCCTCCCTTTATTTCATCGGGTTTTAATTTTTTTTGTCTGGCACGGGAACTTAAATCCATGAGTTCTGATGATAGATCTATAATTGATTTTTGATCCACGTCTCTCACCACCGGAACAGTAAGTCCGAACGGCGTATCTACGGCAATTCCCAAATGATAATAATTTTTCAATACTAAATTTTGATCTGTGTGATCTAGTGAACTATTAAACTCGGGCATTTCTTTTAAAACAATGGTTGCGGCCTTCATTAAAAACGGGAGAAATGTTACTTTTATATCTTGCTCCGCAGCTTTTGTTTTTAATTTTTTTCTATAGCTATCTAAATCAGTGATATCAGCATTGTCAAATTGAGTTACGTGTGGTATGGTCTGCCAAGCTTGTTGAAGTCGTTGGCCGGTGATGCGGTTAATCCGAGTGAGTTTTTGGACTTCAACTTCGCCCCACTGTGAAAAATCAATCTCCTGTTTTTGCGCGGGAATACTCCCTGATGATATGGCCATCTGCAGCTTGATATAGCTATTCAGATCATTTTTGGTGATGCGGTTTTTTTGTCCAGATCCTTTAATGACCTGAAGGTTGATTCCTAGCTCTCGCGCTAATCTTCGGACACCGGGCGACGCAAACACGGTATTGCTAGAACTCAAATCTGCCAAATGAAGTTTTGGTTCTGTTCTTTCGATTTGGGGTGGTGATTTTTCTTTTTGGGTTTTTTCTTCCACGGGCACTTTTTCTTTAGGTGCATCTCCTGATAATTCAATCTTCATGAGGATGTGGCCCGGTTTCAATTCGTCTCCCGCCGAAACCAATATTTCGGTAATGCTTCCGTTGACATCTGCTGGGATTTCCATGGATGCCTTATCTGATTCTAACACCAATATAGTATCATCAGATTCAACAATATCGCCCACGGAAACACTTACTTCGCTTACTTCGGCACCGTCAATACCTTCTCCTAAATCTGGTAATATAATTTTTTTAATCATGGTGTTTTCTAAACCGTTATGGGGCTTGGTTTTTCTGGGTCTAGATTATATTTCTTCATGACATCGTCTCCTTTTGACATGTCCATTTTTCCATCCAGCGCCAGCGCACGAATAGCGGTCAGAACAATATAATAGCGGTCTACCTCAAAGAAATGACGCAAGTTTTCTCGGGTATCGCTACGACCAAATCCATCCGTACCCAATGCATAATAGGGGCCTGGGACATAGGGTCCAATTTGTTCGGAAACCATTTTTACATAATCAGATGCCGCAACCGTGGGAACCCGATGCTTGCTCAAACACCCTTCCAGGTGGGAACGCCTTGGTTCCTTATCTGGGTGGATCAAGTTCCACCGCTCCACTTCCTCTGCGTCCCGGCGAAGTTCACTAAAACTGGTGACATTCCAGATGCCTGGCTCTATATCCCAGTCCTTTTTTAAGAGCTCTGCTGCCGCAATAACTTCCCCCATGATAGGGCCGCTTCCGAACAATCGTATGATTGGTTTTTCTGTGGACCGGATTTTATACAACCCTTTGATAATATCATCAGCAACACCTTCCGGCGCGGGAGGGTGCGCATAATTTTCATTCTCAAGAGTAAGGTAATAAATCACGTCTTTGTCGTCCTGGCACATTTCTTTCATGCCGCGATGGATAACGATTGCAATCTCGTAGGCATAGGCCAAGTCATATGCTTTTATGTTCGGTGTTGCGGCGGCAGCTAGGTGGCTGTGTCCGTCCTGATGTTGGAGCCCTTCACCGTTCAGCGTGGTTCTTCCGGCTGTCCCGCCCAGTAAAAAGCCGCGGGCCCGCATATCACCTGCTGCCCAGATAAAATCCCAGACACGCTGAAAACCAAACATGGAATAATAAATATAGAAGGGAATCATTTTGATGCCGTGCGTACTGTAACTCACTCCGGCTGCGATAAAGGATGAAATAGCCCCTGCTTCATTTATCCCCTCTTCCAAGATTTGCCCATTTTGTACTTCTTTATAATACAAAAATTGGTCCGAATCTACCGGATCGTAGAGCTGTCCCTTATGAGAATAAATCCCTAGCTGTCGAAAAAGTGGATCCATTCCGAAAGTACGTGCTTCGTCCGGAATGATGGGCACTACATGTTTACCAATGGACTTATCTTTTGTTAACAATGTTAAAAGGCGTACGTAGGCCATTGTCGTAGAAATTTCTCTTTCACCGGTTCCGTCCAATAATTCTTGAAAAATGGAAATTTCTGGAATATCTAATGCGGTGGATTTATTTGTACGAATCGGCATCGGGCCGCCCAATGCGTTTCGTTTTTCTTTTAAATATTTGTATTCTACGCTATCCTTATCAAAACGATAAAATGGCGCTTTTATAGCTTCTTCATCGGAAAGTGGAACATTAAATCTGTCCCTAAAATACAGGAGTTCACTCTGGTTCAGTTTTTTCTGATTGTGGGTGATATTCCGACCTTCACCAGCTTCACCCAAACCATACCCTTTAATGGTGCGGGCCAGTATCACAGTTGGTTTTTCCTTAAAATTCATCGCTTCATTGTAAGCTGCATAAATCTTCATAGGATCATGGCCTCCCAATCTCATTTTTGCCAATTTCTCATCAGAGATATGTTCAACCCGTTTTAAAAGATCGGGATATTTCCCATAAAAATGTTCCCGGATATACGCACCGCCTTCAACAACATATTTCAAAAGATCACCATCTACAACCTCTTCGAATCGCTTCAGAAGCAATCCATCATGGTCGTTCTCCCAGAGTTCATCCCAGTCAGAGCCCCAGATCACTTTGATCACATTCCATCCCGCACCCCGAAAGGAGCCTTCCAATTCCTGGATGACTTTTGAATTCCCACGGACAGGACCATCTAATCTTTGTAAATTACAATTCACGATGAAAACAAGATTGTCTAAATTTTCCCGGGATGCCAATGTAAGCGCGCCTAGGGATTCCGGTTCATCCATTTCTCCATCTCCAAGATAGGCGAATACCTTCCGGCCTGTATCCTCCATAAAATGACGATCAATCATGTAGCGCATGAATCTGGCTTGGTAGATGGCCATGATCGGTCCGAGTCCCATGGATACCGTGGCGAACTGCCAAAATTCCGGCATAAGGTATGGGTGGGGATAGGATGATAAGCCTCCCTTTTTTGATAATTCCCGGCGGAAATTATGCAAATGATCATTGTTGAGCCGACCCTCCAAATACGCCCGAGCATATATCCCCGGGGATGCGTGACCCTGGAAAAAGACCAGGTCTTGTCCGTTCGGGTGATCTACTCCTTTGAAAAAATGATTAAAAGCCACTTCATAAAGCGTTGCTGCTGATGCATAAGTTGAAATATGGCCTCCAATTCCTGGTGTTTCTGTATTGGCTTTTGTCACCATAGCCATGGCGTTCCAGCGAACAATAGATTTTATTTTTCTTTCAATTTCGCGATCGCCGGGATACGCCGGCTGTTGACCTGGTAAAATCGTGTTTACAAAAGGGGTAATCGTATTGAAGGGAAGTCGCGCACCTTTTGATTGGGCATAATCAATGAGTGTTTCCAAAAGGTGCCGGGTGCGTTCATACCCATGTTCTTCCAAAGCATCATCTATAGATTCGATCCATTCCTGTGTTTCTTGTTGGTCAGGATCGTTGTAGGGGTTCATCATAAATAAATTAAATTTAGACAGTTATTTTGAGCCTGAAAGTTACAATAAATAATCTACTTATCCACAGTAGAGCCGACAGACTATATTAAACTTAAACTTCAATTTCCTTCCAGTCTCCTTTTGAAATCTTCCACACCATTATTCCAGCAAAAAGACCCATGTAAACGGGAAATAGTAGCCAGGGCGCTTTAAATCCCAGATTTAGTACCACACCAAAAACATAACTTCCCAAAACAATTACGCCCCACGTTAAACACGATTCCACCACGGCAGGAAAAAGAGTGTTTCCGGCTCCCGAAAGAGCAAACCAGAGGGTAAATCCGATAGCGTCTAAAAATTGCACAGCCCCAATCACTCTTAAGCCAAAGACACCCATTCGAATTATTTCAGGATCGTCTGTAAATAGAAAAAGATAATATTCCGGAATCAAAATAAAACTCATTCCCATGGTTCCCATTATATAAACAGAAATCCGTATAGATTCCTTAATGCTTGCTTCGGACTTGTGAATTTTCTTTTCACCCATATATTTTCCAACCAACGTGGCACAGGCTTGCCCTACCCCCAATGCTGGCATAAACGAGGCATGCATAATGGTGAATAATAATTCCGTAGTGGCAAGCTCTATTAGGCCGATCATACCCATGATCTTATAAAAAACAGACCAGCCCACAGCGATCACTGCCTCTTGAATCCCCTGGGGAAGCGCAAGTTTTAACTGACGCATCATCATGGTTCTATCTGTGGAAAGATTGAAAACAGAAAAACGGTCTTTTATCTGGCTTGAAAAAAGAAATGAAAAATAATGCATCGCCATCCAAGTAGAAGCAACGAGGGTTGCGATTGCGGCTCCTTTCACGCCCATCGCCGGAAAGGTTGTCCATTGCCAAAGTTTTGATAAAAAGGACAAGGACGGTATTGTATCTGCAAAAAATTGTGTCACACCATCAGAGCCATAAATGAGTCCCGCATTAAGATAAACATTGATGGCATTACTGGTGACTGTCACATTCATGTGTACTTTAGTTTTTTCCACCCCAGTGAAAAAACCCTGGAAAACGAAGCTGTATGCAGAAAACAAAAGGCTAATAAAAACAATGGATGTATAGTCTATAGCAAGACGTGTGGCGGTTATATCTTGAATAAAAAATGGGATGAAATCCCTGGCCCAAAGCCAGCCGGCCAATGAAATCGGTAGTGCATAAAGCGTAGCCATGAACAATCCGTTGTGTAGTGCGGTGCCACATTCTTTATCAATCTTTTGTCCTAGGCGACGGGACGCCAGCGTCTGAACACCTGTCCTTATCCCCAACACAAAACTGAGAGCTCCCCAGAAAAGCATTGCTCCCATCCCCGTGGCGGCTAATGCTTCAGCACCGAGACGCCCAACCATGGCCACGTCTACCATACTCATAAGCACTCGGCTCAAATTGCTTACAATAACGGGTAGCGCCAAATTAAACACTTCTTTGGAAATTTGTTTATCCTGAGGAAAAACGAACCGAAACACGATTATAATTCTTTAATATAAATATTTTTTTCTAATAGAAGTGCTCGCGTTTTACTACACACAGGGGCTGATGTTAAAACTGTAATTATCATGTTAGAATTAATTTGATGTATAGCCTGTGCCTGTTTCATTATTCGCTGGCCGTCTTTCATAATGATGCGGCTCTTGCGATCTATGATGATGGAAATATTGTTTTTTCCAATTTGTCGTAAAATAGTTCGTGATGAAAGGTTGTATCTTTTGGGGTCGATATTTTTCATATTCAATTAAAAATAAGCATAGAAATTAAACTCGAATCAATGTGTGATTTATAATGAAAATTCATACTTCTAGAGATGTTCAACTGGCCTTAGAAGCTGGGCAACCTATTTTGGCTTTAGAGTCAACTATTATCGCTCACGGTATGCCTTTCCCTGATAATCTGAAATTTGCACAACAGGGGGAATTGCTATGCAGAGACCGAGGGGTTACTCCGGCAATGATTGCTATTATTAATGGAGAGATTCATGTGGGGCTGGAAAAAGATCTACTGGTATTTATCGCCGAAAATGATTCTGTAAGAAAAACGTCCCGTAGAGAGTTGGGTATAGCAATTGCGGAAAAATGGCATGGCGCAACCACGGTTTCATCTACTATGTACATTGCTCATCAAATTGGGATTCCCGTTTTTTCAACGGGTGGTATCGGTGGAGTTCATCGCGGGGCAGAATATTCGTTTGATATTTCCCAAGATCTATTTGCCTTGGCCAACATTCCCATGATTGTTATTTCTGCTGGCGCAAAGGCCATATTAGACTTACCCAAAACATTAGAAATGATGGAAACGCTTAGTATTACCGTTATTGGATATAAAACAAATGAATTTCCCGCTTTCTATTCACAATCGTCGGGATATTTTGGTATTCATCCGGTTTCTTCTTCTCATGGTGTTGCCACTCTTTTTAGAGAAAATGTTTCCGCAGGATTATCCGCTTCTGTTCTGGTGGCAAACCCTGTTCCACTAAAAGATGAAATCCCGGCCCAAGAAATTGAGACCATTATTAATGCTTCTTGCAAAGCGGCGGCAACACAAAATATTACAGGAAAAGATTTAACGCCTTTTTTACTCGGCGATATCTTAGATAAAACATCCGGGAGAAGCCTGGAAACAAATCAAGCTTTAGCGATTAATAATATTAAACTCGGTATAGATGTTGCAAAAGAATTGGCCCAATCTGGGTGAGTGCTTACATAAGCGCCAAAAGGATATGCTTGGCGCGACCACATTTCTTGACGTGAACACGAAAGAAATATCTGTTTTCGGATTATATAATTTTATAGAAAGGCTCTGTTTCTTACGTTGTTGTTTATATAATTTTAATAAAATAGAGACTTAATTTATTTCCCGATGAAATACATTATTACATTCTTTTTATTGATGCTCTCTCTCCGTGGACAGTGAGCATTGTGAAGCAATCCATCATTGCCGGTCGGCAATTCTGATAGAGGAGTGGGTCTTTGGGCTGGACAAGTCATGTTTGGTCTGGATAATGTGATTCAATATATTGACTGGTGGCATGAGGCGCTTCCAGGTTCAGGCGAAGGTTTCGACCATGAGGGGACCTTGACATCCGTTATTCTATCCCCCACCCTAACTATTGGCCTTTCCAATTACTGGAATTTTACCCTTGGTCAGTCAATAGGAAATCGAATCATGACCTGGGACGGGGACACAACCACCATTCATCACCGAGATGAAGGAACTAATTCCAATTTTGATAACGCCAAGGGCGGGATGATGGGTGATACACGATTTGTGTTCCGTTATCTTGTTGTTAATGATGGTCGGGGTGCAGGAAAGAGGTGGTTTCTTGGAAGCGGATTGGTGATTCCTTCAAAGAACACCCTTACGTCTGACCCTTTCTTTTTGGGCGGTGAAGAAAAAAAAGGTCACCGTCATTTCAGTATGAGTGAGGGTGTATACAAGGGTATTATAGAAATGCAGTATTTTAAAAAACAAATGATTAACCCTGTGTTTATGGGTGGTACAATAATGGCTGAATTACCTATAAATGAAAATATTTATGGGTATAAAGCATCTCAATTATATGATCTGTCTTTAACTATTTTTTCAAAACTGATCCCCGCCTTAAACGGATCCTTGGGTGGAAGCCTGATCGCGCGACATACCACTGATGCGTTTTGGAATGGTGTTGCTGCACCAAATTCCCGGGCAACGGTTATAACAATTGGGGGCGGTGCATTATGGAACATGAAAATTGGAGGGGTAAGCCTGAATATTCAAAAACCGTTTTTTGTTGGCGGTGCTTTTTCTGGAATCGAGGGTGAGGTAGACCAGCGAGTGGGGGCTTGGCAGGTTGCGTTAAGTTATCGGCGCCTGTTAAGTTTTGTGATCCCCTGGCTGGATCCGCTGAGAGGATTATAAGTTATATTTATAAACTGTTATCACTGTTTTTATATTAATTTCTAAAGTTATTCCCGCTCATATTTTATAGGGGGTTCTCCTTCCGAATAATGCTGTGCCAAGGCGAATCATCGTAGAACCCTCTTCCACAGCTATTTCATAATCACCGCTCATACCCATGGAGAGTTCCATCATATCAGATTGAATGACCGATTGTTTGATTCTTGTTCTTAAAGTCCGCAATTGTATAAATGAATCTCTAATCTTTTCCTTGTCTCTGGTGAAAGGGCCCACCGTCATAAGTCCTTCTATGTTAATATTGGGAATATTAAAACATTCACTAATGTCATTCAATTGGTCTGGTAGAAACCCGTGTTTTTGTGTTTCGCCGCTGGTGTTAATCTCTAAAAGAACATGAATTGTTCTTTCTTGTTGCAATGCGGTATTCGAAATTCTTTTTAGGAGTTTAACCGAATCTACCGAATCAATTGTGTCAAATAATTCTAGACATTTTTTCACCTTATTGGACTGCAGATGACCAATGAAGCGCCGGGCAAGATCCGGCATTGAATCAAATGATGCAAATTTTTTTGAAGCTTCCTGTATGCGGTTCTCACCTATGGCTGTTATGCCCGCATCATAGCATTCTTGAATCAGAGAAAAGGGATGCGTTTTGGTAACAGCTATAAGCTGAACGGGGTGACTAAAGCCACCCCGTTTTTGTGCTGATTCAATCTTGGATTGAATCAATTTTATCATGTCTTTAAGACTCATTCTTCTCCGGTTTGGGGTGTGGTGTCATCAATAGAAATTTGGGTATCTTCCACTTCTTTTTTGCTGGTTGCTGCATCTTCGCTGATAACACGCGTAATTGATGATATGCTTGCGCCATCATCCAATTTTACCAATTTCACGCCCTGAGTCACGCGGCCGATGGTTCGGATCGCCGCCACGGGTTGACGCATCAAAACACCGGAGTCGGTAATAACAATTAAGTCATCTGAGTCCACCACCTCCATGATGTTTACCATTTTTCCGGTCTTTTCTGTACAGCGCATGGTCATGACCCCTTTACCACCCCTGGTTTGGGTGCGATACTGAATCACATCGGTGCGCTTTCCCATCCCTTTTTCGGTAGCAACCAAAATAGTTCCTTCCCGGCGTACCACAAGCATTCCGACAACATAATCTTCTTTCGAACTCAGGGTGATGCCTTTTACGCCCATGGTTTTCCGCCCACTTGCTCGGATATTATTTTCAGAGAATCGGATCGACTTGCCTTCATAGGTTCCCAGAAGAATATCGTGTTCACCATTAGTGATTCTCGCTTCAATGAGTTTGTCACCATCTCGAATTTGGATCGCATAAATACCGCCTTTTCTCGGATTACCATAAGCAGACAAAACAGTCTTTTTCACAATTCCATTCCGCGTAGCCATGGCAATATAGTGGTCATCATCAAACTCCTTCACGCTCACAAATGCTTCCACTTTTTCACCTGGCGCACAGCCAATCAAATTCACAATGGCGCGGCCGCGTGTAGCCCGTCCACCCGGGGGTATATCATAAACTTTTAACCAATAACACTTTCCCTGGTCCGTAAAGAAGAGCATATAATTGTGAGTGTTGGCAATAAAAAGATGTTCAACAAAGTCTTCATCTTTGCTCATGGCGCCCTGAACTCCTCGGCCTCCTCTTCGTTGTGTCCGATAGGTGTTTAATGCGGTCCGCTTGATATAGCCCTGATGGGTAACGGTCAACACAACCTCCTCTTCAGCAATCATGTCTTCCATGGTAAAATTGGAATCCACTGGAATAATTTCTGTTCGGCGTTCGTCGCCATATTGTTCTTGAACCTCCAACAGCTCTGTTTTAATAATTTCCATCCGCTGGCTACGGCTTTCTAAAATACCCCTTAAATGAGCAATGACTTTTATAACTTCGCGATATTCGGCAACAACCTTCTCTACCTCAAGGCCCGTTAGTTTTTGCAATCGCATATCTAAAATAGCTTGAGATTGTATTTCAGAAAGATTAAACCCGTTCATAAGTCCTTCTTTAGCTTGGGTTGGATCTTTACTGCCGCGAATTATTTTAATTATTTCATCAATGTTGTCTAGCGCAATTTTTAACCCTTCTAAAATATGTGCCCGTGCTTCAGCTTCTTTTAAATCAAATTCTGTTCTTCGCACCACAATTTCATGGCGGAAGTTCACAAAGTGATTTAAAATAGTTTTGAGAGGCATAATTTTTGGGATGCCATCTACCAGTGCGAGTAAAATAATTCCAAATGTATCTTGAAGTTGGGTGTGTTTATATAGTTGATTCAAAATGACTTCTGGTACTGCATCGCGTTTTGTTTCAATCACAACCCGGATACCGTCTTTATCTGATTCGTCCCGGAGATCTGTAATGCCCACAATTTTTTTATCCCGAACAAGGTCTGCTATTTTTTCAACCAAATTTGCTTTATTGGTTTGATAGGCGACCTCTGTAATAACAATACTATCTTTCCCGTTCTTGTTCGTTTCGATGTGGGCCCGTGCGCGCATTTTTATTTTTCCACGGCCAGTCGTATATGCATCTTTTAATCCGTCCATACCCATAATAAGTCCAGCTGTCGGGAAATCCGGTCCTTTAATATGTTGCATTATTTCATCGGGGCTAATGTCTTCATTATCAATCAGGGCGATCAAGCCATTAATAACTTCTGTAAGGTTATGGGGTGGAATTTTTGTGGCCATCCCAACTGCAATTCCCTCGGAACCATTAACCAAGAGCGTTGGAACAGTAGATGGCAGTACAGTTGGCTCTTTTAGTGTTTCATCAAAATTTGGATTCCACTCTACTGTATCTTTATCCAAATCTCTTAGCATCTCGCTGGCCATTCTTGTCATGCGAGATTCAGTATAGCGCATGGCGGCAGCATTGTCGCCATCAATGGATCCAAAATTACCCTGTCCATCTACCAGTTGATATCTCATGGAAAAATTCTGGGCCATACGCACCAACGCATCATAGACGGAGCTATCACCGTGGGGATGATATTTACCTAATACATCACCAACAATACGAGCGCATTTTTTATACGGGCGATTCCAATTGGACCCCAATTCGCTCATCCCAAATAAGATTCTGCGGTGTACTGGTTTTAACCCATCTCGCACATCAGGCAAAGCCCGAGAAACTATAACTGACATGGAGTAGTTAAGATAGCTCTCCCTCATTTCATCCACGATGTCACGTGGAAGTGTGTTGTCTCTATTAAAATCAACCATAAATAATTCCTAAAGTTTAAACGTCAAGATTGACGACAAATTTTGCATTTTTCTCAATGAATGTTCGACGAGCTTCTACATCGCTACCCATGAGATTCTGGAATGTTTTTACTGCTTCTTCCCCGCTTTCCACCGAAACCCGGAGAAGTGTCCGCCGTTCCGGATCCATGGTGGTTTCCCATAGCTGGCCCGGATTCATTTCACCCAAACCTTTGTAGCGCTGGATGGATACTTTTGTATTTTTATTATCTTTTTGCATCCTTTCAATGATAAGGTCTCGTTCATTATCATCATAAGCGTATGCTTCTTTTTTACCTTGGGCAACTCGATATAGCGGAGGGAGAGCAAGATAAAGATAGCCGCCATCAATAACTTCTTTCATTTTCCGATAAAAGAATGTCAACAAGAGGGTTCGGATATGAGATCCATCTACGTCAGCATCCGTCATAATAATTATTTTATGATAGCGAAGTTTTTCGATATCTAAATCTCCGGGGGACTTTTCACCACTTTCATCTTCAGAGCCGCCAAAACCGGCGCCTAAGGCGGTGATCATAGATTGAACCTCGTTATTGGACAGTAGTTTATCAATCCTGGCTTTTTCAGAATTGATCACTTTACCGCGAAGAGGTAAAATAGCTTGAGTGCGCCTATCGCGGCCTTGTTTTGCTGAACCGCCAGCCGAATCCCCCTCAACGAGGTATAGTTCACAAAATGCAGGGTCCCGATTAGAACAATCCGCCAACTTGCCGGGGAGGGATGAGCCACCTAATGCGCTTTTTCGGCGAATGAGTTCCCGGGCTTTTCGGGCAGCGCTTCTACTCCGAGCTGCCAAAAGTGCTTTTTCAATAACGCGGCGGCCGATGGATGGGTTCTGCTCTAAAAAGTCTAAAATTCCCTCATACACAACCGTGTCTACAATTCCTTTTACATCGCCATTCCCAAGTTTGGTTTTGGTCTGTCCCTCAAATTGGGGTTCCGCTACTTTGATACTGATGATAGCTGTGAGTCCTTCGCGAAAATCTTCACCGGATAGGGTGATCTTTTCATTCTTTTTTGCTTTGATCAAGTTGTTTTTCGTAGCATGATTGTTCATAGCACGGGTTAACGCAGATCTAAATCCGGAAAGGTGGGTGCCGCCCTCGATGGTATTAATATTATTTACGAAAGTCAGGATATTTTCGTTATAGGTGTTGCCGTAACGCATGGCCACTTCCACGGGAACTTCGCCATCTTCCTTGTTTACTTTAATGATCTTGTTATGCAGAGGGTTATTGTGCTCATCTAAATATTTTACAAAATCACTTAACCCGCCACTGAACTTGAAAATATCCGTTTCACCCTCTTCGGTGCGTTCATCTTTTAATACAATCTCAAGTCCTCGGTTCAAGTAAGCCAGTTCCCGGAGGCGTTCGGCTATAATGTCGTATTTGAAATCAATGGTTTTAAAAACGGTATTATCCGGAAAGAAACAAACTTTTGTCCCCGTTTTTTTGGCAGTACCTGTGACGTGCACTTCGTTTTGCGGATCTCCTATCTTATAATCCTGACGATGAATTTTTCCATCCCGCTTCACTTCTACCCACAACCTTTCGGACAATGCATTCACAACGGATACACCCACACCATGAAGGCCTCCGGAAATTTTATAGGAGCCCTTGTCGAATTTTCCCCCAGCATGAAGAACGGTCATAACCACTTCAACTGCCGGTCTGTTTTCTTCTTTGTGCATATCCACCGGGATACCGCGACCATCATCTTCAACAGTAACAGACCCATCTTGATTAAATGTAACAATTATTTTTTCACAATAACCGGCCATTGCCTCATCAATAGAATTATCTACAACTTCATACACAAGGTGATGAAGGCCGCGTTTACCTACATCTCCAATATACATGGCTGGGCGTTTTCTTACCGCTTCCAGCCCTTCTAATACTTTAATGTTATCTGCGCTATATTGTGCTGATTGTGCTGATTGTGCTTCTGCGCTCATATGAATCGGATATCCTTAATCACTTTTTTATTTAATTTTTTATTCAGGTTTTCTACAATTATTTTCTTCTGGAAATGCAGCTCTTGCCGCCATGCGGGCGTTTCTGTCTTGATGGTCAATATGCCATGTTGAACATCCACTGGTACTGCGTTTTTTGATACATTTTCACCTACAACATTCGCCCATGCTTCCATGGCATTTTGCTGGGCTACTCCTTTTTCAAGTCCGGATAATTTTAAAAATTTTTTGAGTGGCCCTCCAATATGCTGCATTATCGTTCCAAGTGGTAGGTTTTATTTTCTTTTGCACCTGTCAACAAACCGCTCTTTTCTACGTTCAAAAGGTCCGTTGTGGTTACAATGGTTTGAACGGGCTCGCCGGATTCTGTTTCTAGGCTCTGTAAAAGGGTGACTATTTTTTTACTTCTTTCTAGGTCTAGTTTGGCAAAAAGATCATCCAACAAAAGCGTGGGATGAGTACCGGTATTTTTGCGAACAAAAACTAATTCAGCTAATTTTAATAAAACCAATGAAAGCTTATGCTCTCCTTGTGATCCAAAGTTTCGAAGATCGCGATTGTTCCAAGCTAGGGCAATATTATCCCGGTGCGGCCCAAAAGTTGTTCTGCCCAATGCAATGTCTTTTTTTTGGGAATTTTTGATTTTGGTTTGATAAATATCTAATGATGGAATATTATCAAGGTATGATATTTCGAATTGAATGTCTTTATCATATCTCTCAACAATGGATGTGAGACTTGTTTTAAAACTATTTATAAAATTAAACCGAATCTCCCAAAGCTTATGTCCTGTTTCGATTAATTTTTCATCCCAACTTTGTAGGTCTCCTACTTGTTGATTGTTCTCTTTCACGTTCAAAACTGCAGCGTTCCGTTGCTTTAATACACGACTATATTGTTGTAGTGTATCCACATAATTGCGAGATGAAACTGAAAACATTTTATCAAAAAATTTTCGACGCTCTGCCGGGGCGCCTTTTGTAATAGATTGTTCCTCTGGTGAAAGAACAACCACGTTATTACGGCCAATTAGCTCTTTCCGGCCCGATAGGGTGTTCCCGTTCAATTTTAATTTTTGACCCGAAGATCTTTTGACTTCTACGGCCACATTATCGGGATGTTTATTAGATAAAAAGTCGCCACGAATTACAAGTGATTCATCGGAGTTCCTAATCATTTCTCGTTGTTTGTGGGTACGGAAACTTTTTCCAAAAGAGAGGGTGTGGATTGCTTCTAATACAGCTGTTTTACCAGAACCGTTTTCACCCCAGATCACGGTGAGCCCTTGAATGAAAGTGAATTCCCGTATATCATGATTTCGAAACGAAACCAATTGAAGGCGGTGAATGGACATCCGATAATAGCAACCGGAGGGTTAATCATTCAAACGAATGGGCATTAAAAGCATTAAACTGTCAATGTGGTCTTCCGTTGATTCTGGGCTGAACAATGCAGCGCTGATAGATGTACTAAATTCCGCTATCACCTTATCCCCGGAAACGTGGGAAACTACATCTTTTAGGTATTCTGCATTGTAACCTATTGTCAGGGCGTCTCCCTCAAACTCCACAGGTATTTTCTCTTGGGCTTTGGATGATTGTTCCGGGTCTTCCGTGGTAATTCTACAGGATGTTGCGTCCAGATTCAGCGCAACCTGATGGGTGGACTTATTGGAAAAAATAGAAACACGGCGAATAGCACCCAAAAGCATATCTTTATCCGCTTGCATGGTTTTTTCATTTTCCTTAGGAATCACGCTTTCATAATCAGGAAATCTTTCATCAATGATCCGGGTCAACACCATGTCGTTGTCCATTTTGGCCGTGAGGTGGTTTTCGCCTATCAACAGTGCAACATTACCGCTGAACGCTTGGGCAGACATAAAAGTAAGAAACTTCCGGGGAACAATCATATCGCCGGTAAATCCATTTGAATTAAAATCTTTTCGAGTGTATTTCACTAATCTGTGACCATCTGTGGCAACAGCTGTTATCCCGTGATTTCCGAATCGGAACAGTACACCGGTCAAAGAAGGTTTCAATTCGTCTCTACTAACGGCAAAGGATGTGGCATCAATAATGTTTTTCAACATTTCACCTGAGACATCAATGGGCTGTGATCCGGATGTGTCTGGCACGGCGGGAAATTCATCCGCCGGTTTCGCCATGAGATCGTATTCACCCGTATCGGTGGTAATGGTTGCGCGATCCTTATCGTCTACAGATAAAGTAAGGCGGGTTTCTGGAAGCTCATTTGTGATATCTAATAATGTTTTTAAAGGCAGGGCCGTAGCGCCGGCTTGTTCCAGGCTTACGGGTATTTCGACCTGGATAGTGATTTCTAGATCCGTGGCGCGAAGGGTAGTTTTTTCTTCGGATGATTCAAATAAAACACAACCTAAAATAGGGAGGGTTGAGCGGGTGGGTGTAGCCTTGGAAAGTTTTTGTAACGCTTGTTGCAGTTCCGTTTTGGATGTGGAAAATTTCATTGAAATCCTGTCTTAAATATCGATGTGTAATGAAATGGTTCTTACAAAGGTAAGTGAGCCTGTAAAACTACCTAAATCGACCTTTTTTTAAAAAGGGTTTTTCGGGGTTATTTAAATGATTTTAATAAAGAAATTGCATGAGCTGTCGGCCTTAAAACATGAACCAAAACAACACCATGCGTCTTTTTGAAACAATATTTGTTTTCATCGCCTTGCAGATGGCGACGTATTAATCATTTATACCGGTTTTGATCTTGGGTTTAAAATATCATTCGCACGATTAAGAAGGACCGAGCTTTGGTTGATCTCGTTTTTTAAAAGACCATGTAAACTCAAATATTGCAATGGTCTCATCATCGCTATTTGATCCAATGGATTTTCCTGTGGCAGTTTGAGGTTCGCCTGTTTCAATCGCCCGACCTACGGCTTTGTCAAATTCAAACCAGTTACTACAGGTAAATGTGGTAACGCCCGTGGCTTTTTTTACAAATTCCGCACGGGTGGCAACCAGAATTACAGCTATGCTTTCTTCTTTTCCTTTGGTCGCCAAAAGCGCATAAGCACCGGTGCTTAATTCTGCTGCCATTCCAAGTACGGCCCAAAAGGTGGATCTGAATGGATTCTTATTCAGGTAGCGATATTTAACGCAGGTGATGCATTTTGATTCATCTAGTTCAAGAATCTTGAATCCTGTTAAAAATGCTAGTGGCAATTTTTGGATCGCATAGGCTTTGAACAAAAACCAGTTGGTCATTTTGCTACAAAATTTCTTTTGGGTTTCGTTCATTTTTTAAAGCTATGTTAATTTTGTTGTGGGCCAACCCTAACCATCATGTTCGATGCGATAGACGCCTACTTTGTTCTTTTTTCCTTTGACCTTGATGGGCTCTAGTTCTTTATAAGAACAGTGTTTTTGGGTTTCTTTCCAAACGGCTGAAGATACCAAAATTTCTCCCGGACCTGCGGCAGAACAAAGCCTGGCGCCCAGGTTTACCGTATCGCCAATTACGGTATAATCCATCATGTCTCTGGAGCCAATATTTCCCGAAACAACAATCCCTCGATTGATTCCGATGCCCGCTGAAATTGGAATATCTTTTCTTTTTATTCTTTTTTTGTTTAAACGGGTAATCTGTTTTTGCATTTCCACAGCTGTAGTCACTGCTCTTTGGGTGTCGTCTTTGGCAGAAATTGGCGCCCCATAAACGATCATGAGTTCGTCGCCTATGATCTTATCCAATGTGCCGTTATATTTAAAAACGATATCAATCATATCCGAAAAATATTCATTCAGGGTCGAAACAACGTTTTCGGGGCTCATATTTTCAGACATTGATGTAAAGCCGCGAATGTCGCTGAATAAAATAGTGACTTCCCGTTCTTCCCCGCCCAGATTCAATTTGGCATCATCATCCAATAGTTCATCCACTACTTGTTTTGATACATAGCGTTTAAATGTGTTTTTTACTTTGCTCACATCTGTAATATCCTCAATTGCAATGACCAATCCCCGAACACTTCCGCCTGGGTCAATACGTGGAGCTACAGACACATTCACAACAGCTTCTTTAGATACGGTTAAAAAGGACATGTTTATTTCAGAGTGTATTTTGTTTTCCATTTCTGTCATTTGAATTAAGCCAATAATCTCCATGTCTTTTTCAAACAAGTACATGTAGTGATTTCCTATGGTTTCATCGCTGTTCATTTTGAGAATATTCATCCCAGCCTGATTGATGGAGTCAATTTCACCCAATGGGTCTAGGGTTATAACGCCGGTAGCAATACTGCCCAAAATGCTTTCATTGAATTGTTTTGCTTCTGTGATGTCCTTAAACAAGCGGGCGTTATCCAGGGCAACGGCGCCCTGGTTACACAGGGCAGACAACAAATCTAGGTCTGTTTGTGTAAACGCCTCCACTCCGTGTCGCGTTTCCTTATTACATAAAACCATATAACCAAGAATATTATCCTTAGCCCGAATGGGGGCAATGATGATGTGATGTTCGCCTAATTTTTTCTGCAGGGAGTTTTTGTCTTCAGGCGTAAGAATTATTCCTGATTTTATATCATCAATCTTTTTAAATATTGTCAATTTTTTTGAAATAAGCACATCGGTATCTTCCCAATTAAAAGATGAATTAGGCTCAAGAATAGGACTGTTTTCTTTTGGCATCAACATCATCCCCTTAGATGCATTCAAAATACCCACAGACCGCCATAGGATTTCTTCTCCCAGTTCATCTACGTCTAAAACAGAACTGATGGCTACGCTGATATCAAAGAGCGTTTCCAGTTCTAAGAGTTTTAAATTAAGCTGCTTCCCTTTTTCATCAACGTTTTGGATGAGTTCATAGTTATACAGCGCCTTGGTGAGGTGGTTGGCAACAATCTTTAATATCTTGATTTCGGCGCTGGTGTAAGATTCCCCCATGAATTTTTTCCCCACACATAGGAGCCCGAGTAAGCGGTCTTTATGAAATAGGGGAACTAAGATTTTTGCACCCAACTCTAATATACATTTTTTTAATTCACCGGTGATCCATGATTGATTTTCATCTAGCTCAATGTGGCTATACCGATGTTTGAGGCACTGGCCTGAAAGGTTTCTAGGTGAAGAAAGGGGGGCTTCTTTTTTTAACCCCTGTGCTGCTAAAATAGATAGTTGGTCACCTTCGTGGTGATATAAAAAAATAGCGCCTTTCGACGCCATAACTGTCCCCAGCGTGAGCCGAAGAACTCCTTTACTTACTGATGCAGATTGATCTGCGTCAATAAGAATCTCTCCTAATTCGTCCAGGGATGTTAAATAATAATCAAGCTGGTCTAATGCGTTGACTTCAACCACAATAGATCAACCGTTTATGCCATGCCTTCCAGCCCTTCTGCTTCAGAGTAGTATACAGTAGAATATTTTGTAAGACCCATAATATTAAATGTTTTTTCAACAATGGGTGCCAAATTATAGTATCCCAGTTTTCCATCTACGTCCTGAAGTTTTTCAATGATCTCGATCAAAATGGAAACACCAATGCTGTTCACCACCTTTGAATTTTCAAGGTCTAGCA
>JYMV01002821.1_pt1 | contig 27903 bp, 29 predicted proteins | sample 338911 | NCBI WGS metagenome assembly JYMV01 (sample SAMN03354496, study PRJNA234377) | hydrothermal vent metagenome | biome: Deep sea; feature: Hydrothermal plumes at the Eastern Lau Spreading Center, Western Pacific Ocean; material: Seawater | place: Tonga | collected 2009 | depth 2000 m m
AACGTTGCCGCTGGTTCTATCTCAAACCGGTTTGGGATTGCCGAAGGAACACCTCTACCCCGTTCGATTGTTGAATATTATTACAAGTCTGACGAACTAGGGGATCCAATGGTAATAGAGGAACACATCACCGCGTTTGAGTGGGCGACACCTCAAGAACTCGATGAAATGCTATCGATGTCGCTTCGTATCAACGATTTCCTATCTGGCCTTTTCTTGGCTCTGGGAATTAAATTGATCGACTTTAAGCTTGAGTTTGGCCGTCTTTACGAAGGTGAGGAAGTACGCGTCGTTCTCGCGGATGAAATCAGCCCTGACAATTGTCGGCTCTGGGACATCAAAACCAACGAAAAGCTAGACAAGGATCGTTTCCGACACGACCTTGATCGGGTAGAGGAAGCGTACCAGGAAGTTGCCCGCAGGCTTGGTATTCTTCCTGAAGGTGGACCCCGCGACCTGCAGGGTCCGGGCACGATGCAATAGCCCACCAATTGAAAGCAAAAATTCATATAACTCTCAAGCGTGGAGTGCTTGACCCCCGCGGCAAGGCGACTGAACAGGCGTTAACCAGGCTGGGTTTCGAGGGCGTAAAAGAGGTGCGGCAAGGAAAAGTATTAGAGCTTAACCTTACCGAATCAAACCCGGAACGCGCTCGCACTGCGCTTGAGAATATGTGTAAAAAATTGTTAGCCAACACGGTGATCGAGGATTATTCGATCGAACTCGACGGATGACGGGTATTCCGCCAACCAGACATGCGCTCTGCGCATGAGAGCTGCCGTCATCGTCTTCCCAGGTTCAAACTGTGATCGCGATATCGCGGTTTCGCTGCGGGAGTGTGATGGAATGCAGGTTGAGATGGTTTGGCATGGCGAACGATCCTTACCAAAGGTCGATTTGATTGCAGTACCAGGCGGATTTTCCTATGGCGATTATTTGCGCGCTGGCGCAATGGCAGCTCATTCCCCAATCATGGACGCAGTCGTGACGGCTGCGTCAAAGGGCGTCGCCGTGCTTGGGATCTGTAATGGTTTCCAGGTGCTCACGGAACGCGGACTGCTACCTGGCGCCCTTATGCGCAACAGCAACCTTAAATTTCTTTGTCATGCAACAACTCTCAGAGTTGAAACGAACGATTCACCTTTCACGTCTGAATTCGCCGTTAACGACGTCATAACCCTGCCTATCGCCCACAATGAAGGTAATTACTTCGCCGACCACGATACCTTGGCAGAACTCGAAGGAGAGGACAGGATCGCTTTCCGTTATTGTACGGACAATGGAGAAGTTTCTCCGGAGAGTGCACCGAATGGATCGATTAAATCAATCGCTGGGGTTCTCAGTAACTCGCGTCGCGTACTCGGTATGATGCCACATCCTGAACGCGCAGTGGATGAAGCGCACAATTGTACCGACGGTCGTCGCTTGTTCAAATCCTTGGTTATGCAGTTACCATGACCGCCATCACACTGGAACTCGCCGCAGAGATGGGTCTCGCGGCCGATGAGTTCGAGCGTGTACATGTGCTGCTCGGTCGTCCACCTAACTTCACAGAACTCGGCGTATTCTCGGCAATGTGGAGTGAGCATTGTTCTTATAAATCATCGCGACGATGGCTCAAAACCTTACCAACGGAAGCCCCATGGGTAATTTGTGGTCCGGGCGAAAACGCTGGTGTGGTCGATATCGGGGATGAACAGGCCTTAGTATTCAAAATGGAAAGCCACAATCATCCCTCCTACATCGAGCCCTACCAGGGTGCAGCAACTGGCGTGGGTGGGATTTTACGGGATATTTTCACGATGGGGGCGCGCCCATTCGCCTCACTTAATTGCCTGCGGTTCGGTGATCCGAAACATCCCAAGACTCAGTATTTACTTGAAGGCGTCGTAGCCGGAATCGGTGAGTACGGAAACTGCATGGGCGTCCCAACCGTGGCTGGAGAATGCACCTTCGACGCCCGCTATAACGGCAATATTTTGGTGAACGCGATGACCATCGGCGTAGCCGATTCAAACCGAATTTTCTATGCCAGAGCACGGGGTGTTGATAGCCCAGTTGTCTATGTTGGCTCCAAGACAGGACGTGATGGCATTCACGGCGCAACAATGGCTTCAACATCGTTTGATGCTGGGTCGGATGAAAAACGTCCCACCGTGCAGGTTGGAGATCCTTTTACCGAGAAGTTATTACTTGAAGCCTGCTTGGAATTAATGTCGAGCGATGCAATCACCGGCATCCAAGACATGGGTGCAGCTGGCCTAACATCTTCCGCAGTCGAAATGGCCGCGAAGGGAGAGGGTGGAATCGAACTTGATCTCGACCAAGTGCCTCGCAGAGAGGCCGGTATGAGCCCCTATGAACTCATGCTTTCCGAAAGCCAAGAACGAATGCTAATGGTTTTACGACCTGGCACAGAGGCTCAAGCTCGAAGAGTATTTGATAAATGGGAACTGGATTTTGCGGTCATTGGGCACGTCACAGACACTGGTCGCATGGTCCTCAAAAACCAGGGAAACATCGTCGCGGACATGCCAATTAAGCCTTTGGCTGAAGGTCTCAGCTATGACCGCCCATGGTCCGACCCACCAACCCCTGCAACACTACCGCCTCTGCCAAAAGTGGCACCAATGGAGGCATTATGTTCTCTAATCGCTAGCCCCGATCTTTGCTCACGGAAATGGATCTGGGAGCAATATGACCACACAGTTATGGCCGATACTGTACTTGGTCCAGGAGGGGACGCCGCCGTAGTGAGGATTCACGGTACCAATAAAGCGGTCGCAGTTAGCACTGACTGTACACCACGTTATTGTGAGGCAGACCCAGCAAAAGGCGGTGCGCAGGCAGTTGCCGAGTGCTGGCGCAACTTGACCTCGGTAGGTGCTAGACCACTCGCCATTACAGATTGTCTGAACTTCGGTAATCCAGAGAAACCCACCGTAATGGGCCAGTTTGTGCGAGCAATCGAAGGAATGTCAGAAGCTTGTCGTGCACTTAATTTCCCTGTCGTTTCGGGGAACGTTTCTTTTTACAACGAGACTGAGGAATCCAATATTCCCCCTACGCCACAGATAGGTGGCGTAGGCTTGCTTGACGACTGGCGCCATGGAACAAACCTAGCGCTGGGTCCTCAGTGCGAACAGATTCTTCTTATCGGCGACGGATCTGGACACTTAGGACAGTCGCTTTACGCTCGATACTTGCTTGGAAAAGATGTGGGTGTTCCTCCTCCAATCGATCTCAAATTCGAACGTCGGAACGGTGATTTGGTACGCAGGCTTATTAAAGCGGGCTTCGTTACAGCCTGCCATGACATTTCAGACGGGGGACTTTTGGTTGCAATTGCCGAAATGTGTATAGCCGGCAGACGCGGAGTAAATCTCGATATCGATGATAACCCGTCTGAGCTATTTGGGGAAGACCAAGGGCGCTATCTAATCTCAACCACCTCAGACGCCCTTAACCAAGTCCTTGATCAGTCTCACGTAGCAGACGTACCTGTACGCTCTATTGGGGAGGTTGGCGGTCATACGTTGACTCTGAACTCAGCCAATGCCATATCGATATCTGAATTAATTAATATGCACGGGCGCTGGTTCTCATCCTACGCGGCGACTGGATAACCCGTACTCAGTCAGGGGAATAGCTGATGGCCATGAAGTCGGCCGAGATTGAACGCCTAATTCGAGAAGCTATGCCCGATGCCCAGGTCCGCATCGAAGACCTGCGGGGCGACGGTGATCATTTCGCTGCGTACGTGACCTCACAATCTTTCCAGGGTAAGAGCCGAGTACAACAGCATCAGTTGGTGTATCAAGCTCTCAAAGGTGCCATGGGCGAGCAATTACACGCACTGGCGCTTCAAACTTCGATCCCCGAGGACGTATAACAAACGAGCCCAAAATAGGAGCGCATCAAATGACAGCAACACAAGATAATCCGGCTTTGGAGCGAATTGAGCAGGAAATCAATGATCACCCAGTAGTGCTATTCATGAAAGGTACGCCTATTTTCCCACAATGCGGCTTTTCAGCGATGGTCATACAAGTGCTGACCCAAATGGGTGCCAAATTTAAGAGCATCGATGTACTGAACGAGCCGACAATCCGAGATGGTATCAAGCAGTACAGCGACTGGCCTACGATCCCTCAGCTCTACGTAAAAGGTGAATTCATCGGCGGCAGCGACATCGTGCGTGAAATGTATGAATCGGGGGAGCTAGCAGAACTATTTAGTAACAAGGGAGTTGAGCTTGAAGACGCGTAATATTAGTGAAAAAAATGCCAGATGTATCCGGCAACAAAAAACCACCCACTGAGGCGGTTTTTCTGTTTACGAAAAGAAGGCGGGCAGTTTAACGAGAATAATACTCAATTACTAAATTGGGTTCCATTTGAACCGGGTAAGGCACATCCGCTAACATCGGGATACGCACGAAGGTTCCCTTAAGCTTCTCAAAATCGATGTCGATATAGTCAGGCACATCACGTTCCGGAGTCTGGATAGACTCAAGTACTACTGGATGCTGTTTTGATTTTTGGCGGATTTCAATTTCATCGCCCTCTCGCACCCGATAACTCGGAATATTGACCCGTTTGCCATTTACCCTTACGTGGCGGTGATTTATCAACTGCCGTGCTGCGAACACCGTCGGCACAAACAACATTCGATACACAATGGTATCTAAACGGCGTTCTAACAGGCCAATTAAATTTTCACTGGTATCGCCTTTGGCCTGTACCGCTTCCGCATAAATGCGACGGAATTGCTTCTCATTGATATTACCGTAATAACCTCGCAGCTTCTGCTTGGCGCGCAACTGAATGCCAAAATCCGACACTTTGCGACGTCGCTGGCCGTGCTGACCTGGGGGATAATCTCGCTTATTGAAGGGACTTTTGGGCCTGCCCCACAAATTGACGGAAAGCCGACGGTCGATCTTATATTTCGAGCTGCTTCGATTGCTCATAAATTCTCCAAATAAACTATCTGGGCGGAATTAGCTTGCCCTAAAATATCGAGGCGCACTATACCTACAGAACTTGGGCGGTCAACTGCTGTAGGAGGACACTACCTTGTCCCTGATGTATGGTCGACTAGTCCAGAGATAACACCTCGAAGAGTGCGAACCTCTTGTTCCGTCAACTGCGCTCGCTGAAATATATTGCGAATATTACGTACCATGTTAGGGCGTTTTTCTTGAACCCGAAGAAAACCACAATCATCAAGAGCCCCTTCGAGATGGTCAAAAAATCCCTGTAATTCTGACTTGGTCGCCGATCTTGTACCTACCATCACAAGATTATCAAGATCATGGATCGAATCGAGATGAACAAACCACTCGTAACCTATTAGCAGTACCGCCATCGCCAGATTTAAGGACTTAAAATAGGAGTTGGCAGGAACAGTGATTACAGCATCGGAGAGAGCTAAATCCTCATTGGTAAGTCCACTTCGCTCAGGACCGAAAAGCACGCCCGACAACTCTCCCGAAACCGCACCCACACGCATAACTTGCGCCGCATGGGCTGGCGATAAAATCTGTTGAGTCATGTCCCGCGAGCGACCCGTCGATGCATAAACTCTGTGTAAATCAGCGATCGCTTCCTCGGTACATTCAAAAAGACGTGCCTCCGACAGCACACCTTTGGCACCAGAAGCTGCCGCAATTGCCTTCTCGTTTTGCCAGCCAGCGCGGGGACGCACCAGGCGCAAATCGGAAAGTTCAAAATTGAGCATCGCCCGCGCAGCAGTGCCAATGTTCTCGCCCAACTGGGGCTCAATTAGTACGATTGCTGGACCACGCACACTTTCGGCGACTTTACAACCGTGAGTCCCTCCGTCTTTGATCCTAACGATACCCGTCATTGGATTTTAGCCTTGCCCACCCGCAACCGAAGGAGCCACCAACACTACGAAATACGACGCCACACTGTGGTTCCATCGGGCTTATCCTCTAAAACTACGCCGCGGTCTAGGAGGGATTGTCGAATCGAATCTGCGGTATCAAAATCACGATCCCCCCGCGCCACAAGACGCTGCGCTATCAAAGACTCGATGTCGCCACCGCCCTCCCGAGATTCCGAGACGCTACCACCCTGAAACCAAGATTCGCTGCTGTATTGTAGTAGGCCAAGAAGACTGGCTCCGGCGCGCAAGTCGCGCTTAGCATCCAACACCCCATCTCTTCCAACCGAAATGCTCCCGCAGAGCGCATCCATAATTGCAACTGCGCGCGGTGTATTGAGATCATCGCACAATGCCTCTACAATCCCTGTCGTAGACAATCCATCCTCGAAATCAACATCACCGAGTGCGCGGTACCAACGATCGAGCTTTTTTTTCGCATTATCTACGCCGCTCTTAGTAAAATCGAGAGGTTGTCGATAGTGCGTGCTAAGCATCATTAAGCGGATTGATTCGCCGCGCCACATTTTTTCTCTCTCGCCTGCACCCAGAAGCTCTTTGACTGTATAAAAATTTCCAAGCGACTTTGACATTTTCTTTCCTTCTGACCGAAGGTACCCATTATGCAACCACCACTGAGCAAAAGATGAATCGGGATGAGCACACTGGCTTTGGGCGATTTCATTTTCGTGGTGTGGAAAAATCAAATCCTCACCCCCACCGTGAATATCGAAGTCCGGCCCCAGATATTTAGTACTCATGGCAGAACATTCGATATGCCAACCTGGCCGCCCACGGCCCCACGGTGAATTCCACCCTACCTGGTCATCCATTGATGGCTTCCAAAGAACGAAATCTGCTGGGTCCTTCTTGTAAGGTGCGACCTCGACCCGTGCACCAGCAACCATATCGTCGCGATCACGCCTCGAGAGCCGTCCATAATCTTGCAATGCAGGAACGTGGAACAACACATGCTGCTCGGCCGAATAAGCAAAACCTTGAATTAGCAGCAGATTAATCATCTTGATCATGTCATGGATGTGATCTGTTGCACGCGGTTCTATATCTGGTTTCAACGTTCCTAAAGCTTCGATGTCATGGTGGAATTGCCGAATGGTGCGCTCAGTGAGCGCACCAATCTCCTCGCCCCTCTCCGCGGCGCGGACGATAATTTTATCGTCAATGTCGGTAATGTTTCGAACATAGGTGACGCGGGGATATAGATGCTGCAGCAGGCGATAAAGCACGTCGAAGACAATAATGGGACGGGCGTTTCCCACGTGAATGTGGTCGTAGACAGTTGGACCACACACGTAAACACGCACATGCTCCTCATCGAGCGGCACAAATTCAACCTTTTTGCGATTTAGGGTGTTGTATAGATGCAGCATCATGTACTGATCGCAGCGCTTATTCTGCGCTCAGAAACCCGTTCGTGATTGGATAACGGCGATCGCGCCCGAAAGCACGAAGAGTGACTTTCACACCCGGTGGACCCTGACGGCGCTTGTATTCCGCGATATAGAGTAAGCGACGAATTTGCCTCACAACGTCAACGTCATGACCTCGAGCACAAATTTCTTGAACGCCAAGCTCATTCTCCACAAGGCCCTCTAAAATATCGTCGAGCTGATCGTAAGGCGGCAAACTATCCTGATCCGTCTGATCAGGGCGCAACTCGGCAGACGGTGCCTTGGTAATGATATTTAGTGGGATCACAAGACCAGACGGTCCTTTAAAACCATCAACCCGGGATTGATTTCGCCACGTGGCTAACTGGTACACCGCAGTTTTATAAACATCCTTTAGTACGGAAAATCCGCCACACATATCGCCATATAACGTGGCGTATCCCACGGACATTTCGGACTTGTTACCAGTGGTCAAAACCATATGGCCCCATTTGTTGGATAGAGCCATTAGAATCACACCTCGTACACGGGCTTGAATATTTTCTTCCGCTTCGTTTGAATCCTGACCAGAAAACGGTCCGGCAAGCATAGACTCAAACGCCTGATGTGCCTCCTCGATAGGAATGGTATCGCAAACTGTACCCAACAAATCCGCGCAGGCCTTGGCATCCTCGAGACTATGATCAGAGGAATAACGCGAGGGCATCCGCACACATCGCACACGATCAGGACCTAGGGCATCAACTGCAATCGCTGCGGACAAGGCAGAATCAATGCCGCCGGACATACCTACAATAACCCCAGGGAACCCGTTCTTATCGACGTAATCTCTGAGGCCTACCATCATTGCCCAATAAATGGCTTCGAGCCCAGTTATGTCTGGAACCCGCTCCGCATCCGCACAACACCATCGACCATCTGATGAAAAAGACCAATCGCTTACATGTATCGCCACGCGCCAACAAGCAGCCTGCAGACGCAGGGTTTGATCACCGTCAAGTATGAACGAACCTCCGTCAAATACCAATTCGTCCTGACCACCAACCTGATTGACATAGACCAGAGGAAGACCAGTTTCCGTCACACGCGCAACAGCCAAGTTTAGACGAACGTCCTCCTTATCTCTCTCGTACGGAGATCCGTTTAGTACAATCAGTATTTGGGCACCTGATTCTGCAAGTGTCTCAGATACGTCGCCAACCCACATATCCTCACACAGCATGACTCCCAACCGGACACCACGAAACGAGACCGGCCCCGCCAATGGTCCAGCATCAAAGATTCTAGCCTCGTCAAAAACACCATAGTTGGGCAATTCATGTTTGTAGCGACGAGCCGTTATCTTGCCTTCATCGAGCAAAAGTGCGGAATTATGGAGCTTTTCTTCATCACGCCACGGAGCACCAATGAGAAAACCAGGACCACCGTCTGCCGTATCTGCGGCTAGGACGAGTACCGCTTCTTCCACCTTATCTATAAAAGCTTTTCGCAAAACCAGATCTTCCGGCGGGTAGCCAGTAATTGAAAGCTCACTGGCCACCAACAGATCGCCACCCCTTCGAACAGCCTCCGCGCGTGCATCGCGCAGCATCGCGACATTGCGCTCTATGTCACCAACCACTGGATTTAATTGGGCCAACACTATTCGAAGATGATCTGTCATGATCTCAGTGGCAAAAGGATTAGCTGCAAGAAACGTAAATACGCGCTCTAAAAGCCGCAGATGCTCGCCAGACTAGCAATCATCAACGGCACCATCTATTGCAAACGCCCAAATTGAATCATAAAAATCAATACGGTTACTGGACATGTATCGTTAAACCCCACTCCGAATATAATTTAACGCTGTCACCACTAAATGAATACCAGCGAGAAGAGCGCCAAAGCCGTATCGTCTCGCAATGTAGAGTTATACAGCAGTCTCAATTACAGAGTCTTTTGCAAAAGGAATTCCCGCCCAATCTTCACCTCGGCAATGCCGTCATATGCTACGATGTCAGCGGTGGCATAGGTCTCGGACCAATTTTCGGGCAAAAATGAGCCAGTACCGATTGCATCGATCGGTGCATCAACCTGAGACATAAGCTGACATTTAGCGGGGTTGAAACCAGAGCTAGCAACAATTTCGACCTGACCGAATCCCGCCTCATCAAGACTAACACGTAAATGATATAATGCAGCGGCTGTAACTCCAGTTCCCACCAACCACCGTAGCTCAGTATCAGTTCGGTAGGTACGGATCGCCTCTGGCACCTGTCGTTCCAAAATGTCATAAGAAGTGGCAGTGTCGAGACCTTCGACGAATCGACCGCCATGAGTATCTAAACGAAAGCTCAACTGTCCAGTAGTTGCTAAATCAGGGAACCGATTACAAACAGAAAGCGCATCCGTAATTTCCTTACCGTAATAATCCACTAAGACTGTCAACGGTGCGTCAGGAAAGGTTTCATGAAATAGTTCCGCAGCACGTACGGTTGATCCAGCATATCCTATCAAAGCGTGCGGCATAGTACCGATGCCCTTTGCTTGGCCAAAGTAATGCGCGGTCCCGTCATTGGCACCTCCAACGAAACCTACTGCACCGCAATCAGTTTTCGCACGTACAGAACCGACGCTGGCGGCATACGCCATTAGGTCTGCCATCCCGTCACCTGCGCAGTGTCGTGCATCCATCGCAAAAAATCGTACGTGCGGTAAATCCGCACACATTTGGTACGCGTTATAGGCGGCAACGCAAGGCGCACCAAGTCGTTGTAGATAAATGGTTTCCAAATCCACTAAATTTGACATCTGCCCAGAGACGTATAACAACACCTCCCCAGCGCCAACACGCTCACCCTCCTCGAAACACTGCTCAATATCGAAATGTGTTGAACGTTCATGTGCCGCTTCTTCGAGCCAAGCGACAGCAAGGCGTGGGCAAAATATTACCGGTCGGCGCATAAACACTGCATACGTGACCTGCCGTTCACCATGGCAACGAACGATCTCACGGGTCCGCTTAAAATAACTATCAGCCCGCTTCGACAGATAATTCTCGAAATCCGACATTGCTCCAGTGGCCATCATAGACGCGTAGATGTGGCAACATGCCACGCAGATAGTCTTCCCTCAACACTCGTCAGATATTCATATCGTTATTGGCCAACAATTTGTACAGGTGGAAACTTGTCATCATCCAAACAACACCATGCCAACGGAGCCATGCCAAGGGATCTCAACAACGGGGGCAACAGGGCTGAACGTCGAAAGGCTCCGTCCGTCAAAGCATCTGAAAGACCAATATCGCTTTGCTCTGCTAAACTTTCCACAGCCTTCCTCAGGTGACTGATGTCGTTTAATACAGTGACAGTGATGGAACCAGAATTGGCATTGAAGTTGTCGGACTGAACCCACTCCAAAACAATTTCCGAAATCAACTCTCCTGTTGGCAAACGCGCATTAATACGAGGATGGCGTCCCACCTCTCCTAAACTCGCACCATCATTTGCCGCCCGTGCCTTTAACACTAGGCGCCAGTTTTTTTCGTTCCGAAGCACTTCGCCTTCTGTCGCCTTTAACGACCTTGCTGGACCGTAAGGATCTACCCGTACATTTTTTATTAAACCGTCTATGAATTCTCCATTGTCAAGCTGAACCCGTGCCTCTGCAGAAAACAAAATTGGCATAGTTTGCTGCTCGCGACAGGAGAACGACAACATCGTATCCACTAAGCTATTTGGAATAATTTTAATGTCACAGGGCGCTTGATACAGCGTTACAGCACCACCACTCTCCGCCAAGATCCTGTCAAAAATTTCAACATCTTGTGGCACCAGAAACTCACCAAGACCGGCTATAAATTCATCCAGCCAGCTTGGTTCCATTGCGGCGCTACCCGGCATCCGGCGTGGCAAATCCCATACCTCCAGAGGACCCCGTGCATACAAGGGCTCAAACTCATCATCAATCGAAATAACGTCAACGGGGACCCTTGTTTCCAGTAATTCAAGTTTCCTGATTGCACCAACGCCTAAATAAGTCTTCGCACCCCCAAATGGATCAAGGTCCGGCAACTCACGAGATGGGATAGCGATACCAGTCGGCCATTTCTCGCGCCAGGTTTCACGAAACCGAGTAGCAAGGATGAATCTCGCGTCGTCTTGTCGTGTGCCAGGATGTGTATCCGCTGCCAGCCGATAGCGAAGCGCAGCGAATAACGCATTGGCTCGACATTTTATAGATTCAGTTTTATCGGTCGCGCTGCAACCCTCACGCCAAATCAATTGATATGTCGAAAATAAATTAGCCCGATCCGTGGAAAGACCAATGAGGCCAGGAATATCAATGCCCGTAAAAGATGGAATACCATAAAAATTAGGTTGTTCACGCATCAAAAGCGTAGAGACACTTGGATTGGAGTTTGATTCATCCCATGGTTGAATTGCAAAAATTGGTGCATGATTCTGATGACACCCAAGACAAATTGCACGTTCGGCGTAATACACCCTAGGTGTACCGCCCGGCCGATAATCTTCCACAACCTGAAACTCGAATCTCCCCGCAGATTCGTTGTAACTAATGACTTCAATGGCCGCAACGCTCGGCTGATAGCCCAGATAAAGCCGGTCCTTAAGCACAACAAGAGGTTTTCCAGGCACCGAAAGCGGATCCGCTTCAGCAGCTACTACGGCCCTCGGTGATTTAAAAAAATGGGGGCTAGCCGCATTCCGATGAAGAGAACGACCTAATGGAATCAAAACCTTTTGCAACGACCGTGTCGTGGTCGCACGCAAGTACACTTCAATCTCCCCTGTTAGCGCCTCGAAAGGAAACGGTACGCGGTACTGCGGAATACCATCGATTCGCTCAGTGAAAAGGTAATCAAACAATGATCTACCCACCGGCGGCACGTTCGGTCCGGGTTCGTCAACGCTAGCAACCCATTCAGCGCCACTTTCGGACTCAATAACCGCACCGACCGGAGGCACCAAAGAAAGCCACGCCACAATCATCGTGCCAAACACAATAAAACCAGATGCGACATGCATATGTTTGCCTCAACGACTTAGTAAAATTTATTTAGCAACCTTGCGTAGGTCTACAGACAACCGTCCCCATTCTCGACAAAATACTAATCAGAGCAAGGCTAGTATGACCAACAAGATGGAACAATCGAACGAAAATCGGAAAGCCCACTAGACGATCCCTGCTAGGCCACAACAAAGAAATCAAAGTCCATGTAAGACAAGACCTAGATAAGCGCCTAGAAAAGAAAATTCGGATCAAATTTGCCGATATTGTAGTTCTTGTTATCTTATTATTGCGCTGCAACAACGTGCGGCCTCGTATCCTGCCGTTGGGCCTTGAGTTGTTCGGCAATTAGAAACGCCAATTCGAGGCTTTGCGAAGCATTGAGCCGAGGATCGCAATGGGTATGATAACGGTCCCGTAAATTCTCTTCCGTGATTTCCTGTGCTCCACCGATACACTCAGTAACATCTCTACCTGTCATCTCAAAATGAACGCCGCCGGCGTAAGTGCCTTCCGCCTGATGTACGGCAAAAAATCCCCGCACCTCCGCCACTATCCTGTCAAACGGGCGTGTTTTGTACCCACTTGATGACTTGATTGTGTTACCGTGCATCGGATCGCAAGCCCACAGCGCCACTCGACCCTCGGCTTTGACCCGGGCAAGAAGTGGTGGCAACAGCTCGTGTACCTTTTCAGCACCCATGCGCACGATTAGTGTCAGACGCCCCGCCTCATTACCTGGGTTTAAGACGTCCATCAGACGGATCAATTCGTCCGAATCCATACTCGGACCGACCTTGACACCGATGGGGTTTTCAACACCACGCAAAAATTCGACATGAGCTTCGTCGAGACTCCTGGTCCGATCTCCGATCCAAAGCATATGTGCCGAGCAGTCGTACCAATCACCACTCGTACTATCGACCCGGGTTAGCTTTTCCTCATAACTCAGCAATAAAGCCTCGTGACTGGTAAAGAAATCCGTCTGGCGAAGTCCGGAAACTTCCTCCGTTGTGAGGCCGCAAGCCTCCATAAATGCTAAGCTTTCACCGATTCTATCGGCAAGGTCTCGATATCGTTCGGATTCCGGGCTGCCGGAGACAAAACCTAGGTTCCACCTATGGACCTGATGGAGATCAGCGTAACCTCCCTGAGCAAACGCCCGAATTAAGTTGAGTGTAGCCGCCGCTTGTGAATAAGCCTGAAGCATGCGGGCAGGATCTGGTCTACGTGCAGCCTCAGAAAACTCAATGCCATTAATTATGTCGCCTCGGTAACTCGGCAAATCCACCCCGTTTTGACTCTCAATATCCGATGAACGCGGCTTAGCAAATTGGCCGGCCATACGGCCAACCTTAATAACTGGCAAAGTAGCGCCAAAGGTAAGGACCACAGCCATTTGCAGCAATACTCGAAAAGTATCACGGATATGATCAGGGTGAAATTCTGCAAAACTTTCCGCGCAATCCCCACCTTGCAGCAGGAATGCACGGCCATTTGCTGCATCCGCTAGTCGCGCGTGGAGTTTTCGCGCCTCCCCCGCAAACACTAGAGGTGGAAAATTTTTGATCTGTGCCTCAACCGCCACCTGTGCAGTAACATCGGCATAAGTGGGCTGATGCCGTATCGGCATTTCGCGCCAACTGTCCACGCTCCAACGCTTGGCCATGACGTTACCTGTATCGTTTCTGCAGATAGGCACTGCCTATAGCGCGACTTGGCAAGATTTCCAAGTATTTCAAGTAATGCAGGACAAAATATTAGATCATAAAACAACCAATTTCGGGCCGTCCAGAGTACCCTTAATGCATAACCACTCCACCACGGCACATCCAAAGTATTCATCGATCATTGGGTACGACCGTCCTCTCCTCTCCGAAAACCTTTTACGGAAACGATGTGACGCAACGTTACATTGGGGGGTGTACAAATTGGCGGATAGAAAAGTTAACTTAAATTATTACTAACTTTGTATAAGCTAAAATTACTAAAAAAATAAATAATTCCTAGGCGTCTAGAAGCGGTTCATACATAGTCACGAATTCCTCAGACGCGGTCGGATGGATAGCCATCGTGGCATCAAATTGGGCTTTACTCGCACCACATTTTACCGCAATCGCAATGCCCTGGATTATTTCCGCCGCATCGTCCCCCACCATATGACAGCCAATGACCCGTCCACTCTCCTGATCTACAACCAATTTCATCAAGGTACGCCCGCCGTTACCACTAAGAGTAGCTTTTAGTGGACGAAACTCAGACCGATAAATCTTTACTTCTTTGAAGCGCTTGCGCGCCTCCATTTCCGTCAGACCTACTGTTCCAACTGGAGGCTGACTGAAAACTGCTCTTGGAATATTGTCGTAATCCATTTTCTTTGGATCACCATTATAAAGCGTGTCCGCCAACGCCCTCCCCTCCGCTATCGCGACAGGAGTTAAATTTAGACGATCGGTACAATCACCAACGGCATAAATGTTGTGTACAGAGGTGCGAGACCATTCATCCACTTTTATTGCGCCGTTGTCCGCCAGCTTCACGCCGACGTCCGTCAGACCCAAGCTGGAAGTGTTGGGTGCTCGACCCATCGCACAAAGCAATTCGTCGGCTTCGATGACATCTCCATCCGAAAGTTGAACTTTATGCGCCCCTGACACATTATCGACTTTACTGATGGTGACACTTGACTTCATCCGCACACCTTGGCGAATCATTTCACTTTGCAGGTGACGTCGAATATCTTCGTCGAAACCGCGAAGAACATGATCAGCACGGATCACTTCGGTCACCCGGACACCAAGCGTGTTAAATATTCCAGCAAACTCAACCGCAATATATCCGCCTCCAATAATGACTATACGTTCAGGAAGCTCTGGCAGATCTAGCGCTTCTGTCGAGGTCAAAACAGGGTCCAAGCCCGGAACCGGTGGCTTGACCGGCCATCCTCCCGTCGAGGCCAAAATCGTCTCTGCGGTGACCTGGCGCGGGCCACTCGCTGTTGCAACCTCCACCGTATGTGGATCCACGAGCCTAGCTCTCCCAGAAATGAGATCAACGCTGGCATCACTCAGTAATGTTTTATAGATTCTATTGAGACGATCGAGCTCCGCGTTTTTGTTTCGCATAAGTGTCGGCCAGTCAAACTTCGATTCAGAAACAGACCAACCAAAATTGGTCGAATCCTCAAGTTCCTCAGCGAAGTGAGACGCGTATACCAGGAGCTTTTTAGGAATGCACCCCCGGAGCACACAGGTCCCACCCACCCGATCTTCCTCGCAAATGGCTGCCCGGACGCCATAATTACCGGCACGCCGTGTGGCAGCGACACCGCCCGATCCCGCACCGATAGTCAACAATTCGTAATCAAAAGCCATAATCGACTTTTAGGTGGTAGAGGCCGTGCAGACGCAAATCAGATGCCTCCCATACACAAGTATTTTGTCTCCAAATATTCACTAAGACCTTCGCGACCACCCTCTCGACCAAGACCCGATTCCTTATAACCACCGAACGGTGCCACCTCTGTTGAGATGATTCCCTCGTTTACGCCGACCATGCCGTATTCAAGGGCCTCCGAAACTCTCCAGATTCTACCGATATCACGGCTGAAGAAGTAAGCGGCAAGACCAAATTCCGTATTGTTTGCCATGTCTATGGCTTCCTTTTCAGTGTCGAATCGAAATAAAGGCGCTACTGGTCCAAACGTTTCCTCACCTGAAATTTTCATATCTTGAGTTGCTTCCGCAAGAACAGTTGGCCTAAAAAACTGTCCACCAAGAGAGTGGCGTCCACCGCCCACCACCAAACGCGCACCCTTGTCTATGGCATCTTTAATATGTTCCTCAACTTTTTCCACCGCCGCCATATCAATCAGGGGACCCTGTGTGACACCCTCACTTAGACCATGACCAACCTGCAACTCGCCCACAGCCTCCGCAAACAGAGAAGCGAATTCATCATACACACCGTCCTGAACCAAGATCCGATTGGCACACACACAAGTTTGTCCAGCATTACGGTATTTAGACGCCATCGCGCCGCGGACCGCTTGTTCCATGTCACAATCATCAAAAACGATTAGTGGCGCATTGCCACCCAACTCAAGCGAAATTTTCTTTATGGTTCCAGCACACTGGGCCATCAATTCCTTTCCGATCTGCGTCGAACCCGTGAATGAAAGCTTACGAACCGTGGGATTCTCGGTCATTTCGCCGCCTATGGCCCTGGCTGATCCGCTAAGCAGGTTAATAATACCGTTAGGAACACCAGCCCGATCAGCCAACTCCACCAAAGCTGTGGCAGTATATGGAGTGGCGCTCGCAGGTTTTAGTACGATAGGGCATCCCGCAGCCAACGCGGGCCCAGCCTTGCGTGTAATCATCGCAGCTGGAAAATTCCAAGGTGTAATGGCAGCAACCACCCCAACCGGTTCTTTAATCACTACGATACGGCGGTCGGCAATAGTCTGCGGAATCACCTCTCCATACGCGCGCTTCCCCTCTTCGGCAAACCATTCCACAAACGAGGAGGCGTAAACAATTTCGCCCTTCGCTTCCGCTAACGGCTTACCCTGCTCCAGAGTCATCAACATCGCCAAGTCATCCGCGTTCGCAAGTATCAGATCGTGCCACGCTCGAATTACAGTAGCTCGCTCTTTTGCCGTATGTTTACGCCAAGCAGGCCACGCCGCATCCGCGGCCTCTATCGCACGCCGGGTTTCTTCCGCGCCTGCGTTTGGCATGGTGCCTATAGTCTCACCATTGGCAGGGTTAAGTACCTCCATTGTCTCACCGGAATCGGCATCAACCCAGCGACCATCGATAAAACATTGCTGACGAAACAAACGCGAATCATTGAGCTTCATGGCATGTCTCTCCTAGTGTGCTGCCAGTCTAAAGGCAACGGAAGGTTAACACTCTTCACTTCAAGCAACTATCCTTAGTCAGTGATCTCGGCCAGCCCGAAGCAATTTTAGCGCAACATAAATAAACTCGTTGACGGGCGTAGCAACACCATGGCCACGCCCGAGTCGAACAACCGCACCATTTAACCAATCAAGCTCGAGCGGTTTGCCGTTTACAACATCGTGATACATGGACGAAGTCATTTCGGCAGGCAAATTGTCAAAACGGTTCATAAAACTCGCCACCCCGTCGGATGCAATGCCAATACCATGTGCCTTGGCAACCGCCATCACTTCTCTAGCCGCCGCCTCGAGCAATTCACGGCAATCTGGATCATTACGCACCAGGCCTATAGGAGATCGGGTCAACGCCGTCATCCCATTATGCGGACAAAGAAATACAAACTTCGCCCACAGTTCCGCCTCAATATCATTAGTAAACTGAGCGTCAACGGACGCGTTTAGACAAGATGTCAGAAATGACCGCCCACGCTTACTGTCCGAGCCATCAAGCTCACCGAACAAAAGTCGCGCTAATTGCCCGGAGTGACGGATCACTCCAGGCGACCTAATTAACGAGAGGATATACACCACTCCGCCCAGCACATGTTCTCGACCAAGCCTCTCCACCAACTGACTTTCATTTTCAACCCCGTTCTGGAGAGTTATTACGCCAGTTTCAGGACCTAGTAATGGCTTACAAAGTTCCGCCGCCTCTTCCGTTTGTCCACTCTTTACTGCGATCAAGACAATATCGGCGGGGCCAATTTCGGCAGGATTTTCGGTCACTTTGACAGTGTTTAATGAAATATCACCGTGCGTGCTTTCCACTCGTAATCCATTTTTTTGCATCGATCGAAAATGATCGCCTCGTTGAACAAACGACACATCCTCTCCAGCTGCCGCCAAGCGGGCACCAAAATAACCACCGACCCCGCCCGCTCCGATGACCGCAATTTTCATGATGAAAATTTCCTTTTTCCAGCTAACATTGAGAAAATAGGGGGCTACCGAACAAATTCGACGTACCGCATCCTTTTCAAATTGCGGCCACCCGTCGCAATACCACCGTCCCGAATTGTTCCGTTATTGACATATTTCTGGTAAAATTAGAGGTATCAAACTCGCACAACACTACCGGGACGCCCTTAGCCGGTGTAGATATTAGGGGGAAGTAGGAAACGTGCAATGACCGTGGAACTTTCGAACACTGCAATGAGCGACCGCCAACGGCGGTTTCGGGAAACATACCGAGACAATATTGATGGCTGGTACAATGGTTGGCTGCATGTGGCAATCATTTATGCAATCGGTGTCGGTGCATTTTTTATCTTTATTAGCAACATGCAACATGTGTTGTGGTGGGAATGGATAGCAATTCCAGTAATAGGTCTATTTTGCAATTTTTTTGAGTGGTTCCTGCATCGGCATATTATGCACAGACCAAGCAAAAATCCGCTTTTCCGAGCAATCTATACCCGTCATACACTTAATCATCATCAGTTCTTTACCGAAAAAGACATGCGCTTCGCCTACTCAGGTGACTGGCGAGTTACCTTTTTCCCCCCCTATGCTCTGGTAGTGTTCACCCTTTTGTCGATCCCGCCAGCCCTGGCGGCTGGTTGGCTGATCTCCGCCAATGTCGGCTGGCTTCTTATCTCCACCACTGTAGGAATGTACCTCATATACGAGTTTATGCATTTCTGTTGTCACGTTGGCGAAGGCCGGTTTGTCCGCAATTGCCCTTTGGTCAATACGTTGCGTCGTCATCACACAGCCCATCATAGCCATTCCATCATGATGGAAAGGAATATGAATTTGACTTTTCCGATTAGTGATTGGCTTTTCGGAACGTCCGACCTTGACCGTGGCCTTCTTGGGCATCTGTTTAATGGTTATAACAACGCCCATGTACGTAGCGACCTCAGACACACTAGTCATACCCCCGACGGTCGCACGCGAGGCACACCAGTTCCTGCTGAGTAAGTGCTTGAAATAATGCCGACACAAATTCAGATTTTGATCAGTGTTCTTGCCGCAGTGGTTGCAGTGGTCGTCGCAGTTTGGCAAAGCTCCATCGGAAACCAGATAAGCCATTGGATCGCCTTGGCAACCGGAGCCCTTATGTTGTTTGGAATTTGGATCTTTCCTGAAGCAAAAGGTGGTCGAGACAAAAGCGGTTAAAAATACAGTGGGTGATTTCAACCGAGAAAAAGGGGAAGAGATGAAGCGTTACCGGGGAGACCGTACGCAGGCCGGCGCCGAAGTCTGGGTAGATGATAAACCACTTCCGAACCGGACCGACCTAAGAAAAATCTCTCGTGATGGGTTATTCGAGTGGAGCTACGTAGGAAATGAACCTGCACAGCTCGCGCTCGCTATACTTGCTGAGCATTTAGACAACGATGAGGAAGCTGTGACACTTTACCCAACTTTCATGGAGAAAGTGGTGGCTAATTTTGACAATGAGTGGGAAATGAACAGCACCAACATTGAAACCGCTTTAGCTAATATCTCCGAACAATAATATTACGAATCCTAAACCTCAATGGTTCCCTGGGTAGATCTAGACAACTCGAACGTTAGCCGTTTTGATGAGACTGATAGGTGAGGTATTTACCGCCACACGATACCCGTTCGCTCAAAATACTCGACCCAGTAACACTAGATTAGCGTTGTTCAATCGGCACGTGGTTTGCTTAAAAAACTTCTGACGTTCGTAAAACTGACGGTTGCGAGCCCCCGTTCCCGTGACAAGATGCACCCCCGCAGCACCGGCTTGGCTGGCATAGCCGACAAATGTCTCAACTAACACCTTACCAATACCCTGGCTCCGAAAATTGGGATGGCAGTTGACGTGGAAATGAGCTGGGTATTGTTTGTACCATTTGTCAAAAGCTTGGTAATAGAATAAATCGTGATAAAGAGGATGCGCCGCCAGACTATTAAAGCATCCCGTCAGATATCCGGCTATTCCGCACGACGGTGTCTTGAACAACAACGTCTGATCCGGGATGTTGTCGAGATAGTAACCAGCCCAGGAACCGAAAAATTGTTCCCGAGCAACACCTGTAAGTACATTCCCACGGCGTGAAGAGAGAAAAAAAATTTCCTTAATCTGTGCACGAATCTCAACCGGATTCTCTTCCTCGACAAATCTACCGATCATTTATGAGTTTACCGTAAATAAGGTATTTCGTACAAACCACAGTTATACACCATGGCCCTCACCATTTTATGGCGTCTCTTATGGTTGCAAACAATACAAACCAGTAAAGCCGGATTCTCCTAACGATTCCCTTCTTCTTCTCTAACTCGGCATATTTGTCTAAACCGCACTGTGTCTTTATGAAATGTTGTACGCCCATGTCGATTATCAATAAATTTCCAGAATGTTGTTCTATATCTTGACCAAATCTTATTTATTCATCCTTGCCATACTAGATTTCACTTCATCTATTTTCGGCTGAAAATATTTCATTATTTTCCTCAGAGGATTACTTATTAATTCGCAATTAAAATAAACGTTCCCGGCATCCACTTTCCTCAGCTCTAAATTAGCTCTGTTAAGAAAATAGGTTTCCTCGCCCCATTTCATTATCTTTGAGTCAAGGTAGTAGACTCCAAGATTGTTATTTCCAATCATTATTGGAGTTTCATCCGCCCTAAAATAGGGCTCAAGAACTTCTTTCCCTTGGAAGTAAAAAAAACTCTCGTGTCCAATTGAATAGCCATTAATGTCGTCATTGTCGTTTTTGGATACAGTACAGTGCAAGCCTCTTCCATCCAGAGCTCCGCAAGCTAATAAATTCGGAATAAATGTAAAAAAGATGATCAAGGAAATAACGAACGACTGAACCCTATTCATTTGACCGCAACCTTATACGGTCTACCGGATAAAATATGCATGTACAATCACAGCCTCCTCCACATGAACACTCGCGTTTTCCGGATATCGCGATGATACCCTTCTCTAATTATAACGAGAATATCCATCTTCCTGAAATAAACAGTCAATTTACGGCTCCACCCCAAAAGAACCATCCTAATCCTATGAAGAAAAGTGTATCGCCATATAAACTATGCTCTAAAGAAACCATTAAAAGAGATTTTGTTTTTTTGTAAGTACCGGCAAATATTATGCCGGCAGCAAGCCCTAAGACAGGTGCCACCCAGTTAATAAAGAGAATATGTGCCAAACAAAATGCTAAAGAACTCATCGCAACCATCAGCGTTTTCTCTCCGAAAAAAGATTTATAACGAGCAAAGAAAAACTTACAGAAGATAAATTCTTGAGGAAGTGCAGAGAAAAAAGGATAGAAAATAATTATTTTCCATATAAATCCTGGATTTGATTTCTGCACTATAAATAATTTTTCTGGAAAGACGTGAAACGTGAAAATAAATAAACAAAAAGAAAATACTACCCACCTAATAAAAGCAAACTCTAATACATTCTTAGTAATCAAATTTTTGTGTTTAGATTTGTAGTATTTTTCTTCACATAAATAAAAAATAAATAGACAATATATTAATATTGCCCAAAGAAATAATAGCAAATTAGAGGAAAATTTAAAATATGAAATTATGAAGGGTATTATTATACTAAGTGTTATTAATTCTAAAGTTTTATAACTTGTACTATTAAATATTATCAATAAATTTCTTTCAAAACTTTGTATTTATTCTGAAGTAAAAATTATTATGATATTTAGATGGCTCCACTTACAAGAAACCACTCTACCTTTCCCGACTAGGTTCCGCTGGATAGCTTTGGCATTCAAATGGAAGGAATGCGCTAGAATTTATTTTGCTTGGAGCAGGCGTATCGCATTCCCATTTTTTGTCCCGTATTCAACAACCCTTGTAGTTGTTTTCAATGCATCGACGAGAAAGTATTTCTGCTTCCTCAATCTGTGAGGCGTTTGTAATTTGTTAAATCACTATTTAAATTAGTTTATGCAAAATTTGGGTCATTTCAATTATCCTACTATCCTTTAATGCAGCTGCTCGTATTCGAGCTATAAGTAAATAATTGGGATCACTAAACATATCTATGAAATTGCGTCTCGTAGGGTATTTCACAAGAATTACAACGTCCCAATCATCAGTCCCTATAATTGAGTTGTGAACTCTGCCCATCCATAAAGGCTCTCCTCCATATTTGGGCTGAAATTTTGCAAATTGTTTCCCATAAACTTCATAAGCTTCTCTTCCGGTTAAACCATCCACTCCAAACCCTAATTTTGCAAAATCTAAATATTTTAGTAAATTCAACATTACCACTGGATCGTCTAAATTACCTTTTTGCATATTTTTTAAGGCATCTTTTCGTACATCTGTACTATTTACCATCTAAAACTCACCACTCTTAATTGCGTCAAAACAATTCATTGCAGAACCTCGTGACTGCCATTAGTCCAAATTACCTTCGAACACCCCCCTCTTGTCTTCAATAGAAAGACGAAAACAGTCAGCAGAATGTGCAACACTCGTTTCATAAGGGAATAATGCCAAAGTTCGGTACACTGTGGAATGCGATTGAGCGAAGTGGTGTTGCGGGGATACAGGAAAACAGAAGGGTAAAATAGGGAGGTAGATAAATGGGATATGTGAGTGAGTGCGTCACGGTTGGCACTGAGTTTCCTGACGAGAAAAGGGTTAAACCGCAGAAGCAATTCAAAAAGCGCTTGATGTAGGAGTTAAAAAAGGTTGGAAACTTCATTCCTGCCAACCAACGTCCGGCTATGTTGGTGTGGAACTGTTCAATCCTAACCGAACAGCAAACTTTACTTATCTTTTGATTTGGGATACCGACGCAAGAATTCCATAACGGAACAAAATTGCTATTCCGTCGATGCTGCTAGAGATTTAGAAGGGCCAGAGAGAAAAACCTGAAATTATCTAAGTTATTGGCTGGGATTAGTGACATACAAGACAATAAAAATTGCACTTTTATTAACAACATTATTAGGATTGTTCTATATTATATTTTTTCCATTACATAAAAATTCATTAAATTATTTACCTCAAAGCAAACAAATATTAAGTGTAACAAAAGGTCAAAAATTCTTCGATAAATCACGAATAATTCAAAAATTTATTATCAAAGACTCAAATCTAGGTTTAATAAATTTAGCAGTAAGTTTTCCCGACCCCCTGCCAAATCACCCTCTTCCAATCCTATTTATACTTGGAGGATTAGAAACAGGATTAAATAGTGTACGTCATGTTTCGCATATCGGTAATAATATTTTAATAGGTTACAATTGGTCCTTACAACCTAATCTGCCCAAAGGATTCAATATTATCTCCAAATTTCCTAGTATTCATAAAGAAATTTATCGTGCTCCTGGTCAGATTGCTGCCGCAATAGAATGGATAGCAGAACAACAATGGGCTGAAGTAGAAAGAATCAGTTTATTAGGGTTTTCAATTGGAGCAATTGTTGCCCCAGCAGTACAACACATACTAGAAAAGAGAGGTACTATACACGTGGGTTGGACAGTACTCGCTTATGGTGGCACCAACATTGGTAAAATTGTAAACTATAACCCTAATATAAGACCTAACTGGACAAAACCTTTATTTGGCTGGATTATTCAATATCTATTCAACCCTCTTGATCCTAAAGAACACTTACCATACCTTTCTGGAACATTTCTTTTGATCAATGGTACAGAAGATGAATTTATTCCAAAACAGTCATCTTCTTTAATGCAGAAAATTACCCCTCATCCCAAGAAGATTATATTTTTAGAAGGACAACATATGGGTGTTGGAAAAAACCAAAAAGCTCTTCTATCTAGAATTATTGAAGAAACAAAAACCTGGTTAAAAACTAACGGTGCTGTAAACCCATGACTGAATACATTCCACCCACGTTAGATTGGGTGCGTGAGCAAGTAGAATTGTATGAAAATAGTGGGGGGACCGAAGGTACCACTTTGAGAGACACCGGTTTGCCGTGCATTGTCGTTACGCATGTGGGCAACAAAACTGGCGCAATGCGAAAAATTCCAGTGATGCGGGTTAAGGTGAAGAATAGTTATGTGTTGATTGGTTCTTATGGCGGACGTCCCAAAAATCCGGTGTGGGTATACAACCTAAGAGCAAATCCAGATGTGGAAATACGAGACAAAACCGAGCTATTCAAAATGCGAGTTCGGGAGGTCTCAAACGATCAAGAACGTGAGCGTTTGTGGGATGCCAGTGCAAAAGCGTACCCGCCATATAACGATTATCAAGCAAAAACATCTCGCCAAATCCCGGTGTTTATTGCCGAACCAACATAAATGCTCGATTGTAGATTTTCCTCATTCCCAACTTCTTCTTACCCCTAACGGTGGGGTATCCGTTAAGGGAGATAGTGTTGCGAGGGAAAGAATCTGAATAGAGAAATATGGGACATTTAGATCCTACCCAGACCTCTCCATTCTACATGTATTATGCCACACTTTATCTATGAGATACGGGAATGAGTTGTGGTGCTGACTATATAATGAATAGGAGCAATAACTATCGGGAGTATAGGATTTTGGCAACTAGTTCTAATTTTGATTCTGGGATTGTATCTGTACGGGTATGTTTACAACTATAAACTAGCAAAGAAATACTCTCGAAATGTCTGGTTATGGGTATTCTGTTATTCTTTAATAGGTCCTATTTCTACTATTATTTTGCTTATAATGGGCAACACGCGTTTCAGAGAGGAATGACTTCAAAACCTTCAAAAACTGGGTGACCCAAGTAAACATCACTGTGCTCACCTGCTCCTTTATGTGCTTGGCGAAATGCTTCGGATTTTGTCCAATTGATAAAATCAGTCTGCGATTTCCACGTGCTATGTGATGCATAAAGTGTATGGGTCTCTTCTGTTCCTCCCTTAACTAGATGAAATTCTAAAAACCCTGGCACATCATCTAAACGGGTTTCACGTTCCTTCCAAATTCTCTCAAAATCTTTTTCTCGACCTATGACAATCTTAAAACGGTTCATTGCTATATACATTTTGGGAATCCCAACCTGAGACTTGGCATTTTAATTATTTATTTTTTAAATCTAGGGGTTACTCAACTGTATATGAGAATGATGCCAGATTGGGGGAAATCAGGAAATGCTTTTGAGGGAGACGGTGTTGCGAGGATGTAGGAACAAATAAGGGAGCAAACAAATGGCATACAGGACGCAAACCCACTTATTGGGAACAGAAGAAAACGGAACTCTTGCTGATAATGTTGATAGGGAACTCCAAAAAATACTTGATGACGGAGCAAACTATGGTTGGAAACTCCTCACTATTTCCCATTCATTAGTTTCCCAAGCAAATATTTTTGAGAACGACACACACCGTGCTTTGTTTAATTTGGTATGGGAAACCCCAGACTAATGAAAAACAAAATCCTGCTTCCCATTTGTGTGCTTTTATCTATGGATGCGTATGCTACAAAATGATTCTAGAACCCTTCAGCACTTCTGATCTGATTGCAGAAATTAGAGACTACCAGACCAATAATCCTGTGCTCTTACAGAAGTCTCATCATTTTGTTTTCGATTGCCCTTTGGAGGGTGGTTCCATGAGTAAACCAGATTATATCTGGATGGGACTTAATCCTCGCAATGACTCCCCTGATTGGGAAAGAACAAGCAATAAAAATGATGAAGAAACGAGAGAACGTAATTTTCAAGAGATCTTCGGGCGAAGTAGGAGTAGCAAAGAGAGAATGACAAAAGCCGAACGTTTTCTGGGAACTGACTACTTCCATTCTACGACTCATACCAAACTATTTTTTTGGTGCTCAAATGGGATCTCTAATGATTTCGAACTAAGATATGGTACAAGTTTTGGCAATAGTCCTCATGTGAACTTTTATTGCAAAATTAACAAACGACTGATTGAAACAGTCGAACCTAAGGCAATGTTTTTTTGAAAGTATTCCTAAAATTTCGATTCTAAAACAATATTTTCCGTTAAAACTTATTGAGGAATACAAAGTACAGACACGGAAAGTCGACGTATACCTTCTAGAAAATAAATACAAACTGATCAATTTTGACCACCTAAGTGCTTTAGGTGATACCATCAAATACAGGTCCGAGGTGAGCGGACTTGTACAAAACCTACTAACTGAGTGATTTTGTTTCCAATTGCTAAAACGAACTGTTTAGAAATCAATTCGTAGAGTACGTCCTTTGGACGTTACTCCACCGTAACGAAGTAAGTTCTACAGCATCATTCTGACATTCAATTTCACTGCTTTCCTACCATCTACTACTACATTTTTTTAGGAATAGCGCTTTGATATCCCTACCTTATAGAGCGTATATCCCTCTTTTCTGCTGTTAAGGAGCCTGTCTTACAAGGGATATATGTCAGACGGTTTTTTCCATTTCAACTCGTCGTATACAATTAAATATACAACCTACAATAAATATATCTTAAGGAATAAAGATGCTGAGATTAAAAAATAAAATCGCATTCATTACCGGAGGCGGTGGAGGTATAGGACGTGCAACGGCAGAACGTTTCACTGAAGAAGGAGCGAAAGTCATCATCGCAGAAATAGATCCTATCGTTGGTGAATCCGCTGCTTTATCAGCTCGTAAAAAAGGTAAAAATAGTGATGGCGACGCATACTTCATTAAAACTGATGTAAGAGATTCTGATAGTGTCAAAGCAGCAATAGCAGAAACTCTTAATCGATATGGGCACCTTAATATCCTTCATAACAACGCTGGTGGATCTACTTTACAAGATGGTCCAGTAACAGAAGCGCCGGTTGAAGAATTCTGGCGATGTATCAACCTTGATTTATTTGGCACATTTTTATGTTCGAAATACGCTATTCCTGAAATTGCTAAATCTGGAGGAGGATCTGTTATCAATATGTCATCTAATGTAGCACTAATGGCTTTACCTGGTCGCGACTGTTATACTGCAGCAAAAGGAGCTATCGCATCTATGACTCGCTCCATGGCAGTTGAATATGCTCCAGATAAAATTAGAGTTAACGCTATTGCACCCTCAGTAACCTTAACAGATCGCGTAAAAAAACTATTAGAGGCAAGCCCTGAGATTAAAACAATATCAAAAACACACTTACTTGGATTAGGCGAACCAATCCATGTTGCAGAGTTAGCAGTGTATTTAGCAGGAGATGAATCAGCTATTACTACAGGGCAAGTTATACCGGTAGATAGTGGGGTGACTATCGTCTGAAACTAGTATTTCATATTAAATTCAAGACAGATGCGTATAGAACAGGAAGAATGAGTAGTATTCTCTTCACGTCATCCACACTCAGTCATCAGAATCGGTAGTTCTCGTTTCATAGGAGCATGATGCCAGATTGAGGGAAATCAGGAAATACTAACTGCGAATCACCTGTATATCGCCTATAGAGACGTCTACGGCGCCTTCCCTCTCCTCTTTCGTCAAACTGCTCTTATACATTCGCTCTATAAGTTTCGCAGACAGAGGCTTCCCTCTCGTTGAGAGATACCCACGAGTCGTCAGATATGCAGCAATTTGTTTATACATCCACCCCTTAGGTCTCCTTCTACGGATCTCTGACAACAACAGGTTTTGGTATGGGGTGTATTTCGCCAAGTAACCCAATTTTACATTCAAAAATATCGTGAACTTGACGGTTAATTTGCGTATTT
>JYMV01008943.1_pt1 | contig 27875 bp, 20 predicted proteins | sample 338911 | NCBI WGS metagenome assembly JYMV01 (sample SAMN03354496, study PRJNA234377) | hydrothermal vent metagenome | biome: Deep sea; feature: Hydrothermal plumes at the Eastern Lau Spreading Center, Western Pacific Ocean; material: Seawater | place: Tonga | collected 2009 | depth 2000 m m
AGATGTGTGGGAAGGCGGTGGGGTTAGTGATTTAGGCTGTTTGTTACCAGATAAAAATGGTCAATTGAGGTTTGTCTCTTTACTTAGCAAACTAGAGCAACGAGACAAAGATTTTGGTCAAATCTGGACTTGTCATTCTACACCAGAGGGCATTTATTTCCAGGCTTCTAAAAGAATATTTCGATGGGATGGGGAGAAGTTTAAAGTTTGGTCTTTAAATTCTACCAATGCGGAAAACAGGTTCCATAAGATGTTTTATATAAACAATACTATATATGTACGGCAGAAGACTGTAGGAATGAAGAAGATATTGAATGACCGGTTGGTTATGATTCAAGGAGGAGAATTGTTTAACTCTCAGGATGTGTATTTTATGATTCCTTACAAAAAAGATAAAATTTTAATGAATACAACAGATCATGGATTATATATAATGGAACCTACACCTGTAGATTATTTCCCAAAAGACAGGTTGACTCCTCAACACTTAAATGTTATTACGCCATTGCAAACAGATGCAGATCAATTCTTTATAGACAATAAGATTTATAATGGTGTTTTATTAGGAAATAATATCTATGCTATTGGAACTGAGGGTAGTGGTATTATAATTATGAATGGAGAAGGAAAGGTATTACATCATTTAAATAAAACTACTGGCTTGCAAGACGGCACTATTTTTTTTCAATATCTGGATGTTCAGAATAATCTTTGGCTGGCTCTTGGAAACGGAATCTCAAAGGTTTCGGAAATCAATTCTCCTATAACTCATTTTGATGGCAGGTTAGGTTTAGAGGGTACTATCCAGTCTACATTGCGGCATAATGGGATTCTATACGTGGCCTCATTAACAGGAACATATTATTTAGAGAATGAAGGTATTGTTCATAATAAAAGTAATGAAAAAAATTCCGATAATATTACTGATTTCGAGCCATCAAGATTTAAGCGGATTGGTGGAATCAATACCCAGTGCTGGGATTTTGTATCGATTGAAAATGAAGATAATAAAAGTTTATTAGTAGCATCTAATGAGGGGATTTACCAAATAAATGAAAATCATAGTGTATTATTAATTGCCAAGTACGATCCATGGTTAATGTGGCACTCAACTGTAGATTCTAATCGTGTGTTTGTGGGTGCAACGGATGGAATTGGATCATTATATTATTCTGAAGGTTTCTGGAAGGATGAAGGGCGTATTTTAGGTATAAATGAAGATGTTCACTCGATCTGTGAAGATAAAGAAGGGCAATTATGGCTAACAACGGACGGAAAATTGTTAGAAATAAGATTTTATTTTTCTGAGAATATTAATTCTAAATATTGGGAAGATGTTAAAATAATCCAACATGATTCAACAGCTGGACATCCTGGAGGATTAGTTTTTGGTTATAATGTAAAAGATAAACTCCTCTATACTTCGGACCAAGGCGTTTATGAGTATAAAGATGAGAGGTTTGTTAAATCCAAGGGGCTTGGTGACCGTTTTATGGACGACACATATTTAATCCATAGATTTTCGGAGGATGTTATGGGTAACTATTGGATGGAGACAATTTTAAATCATGATTTTAGCTATGAAATTGGATATGTGATAAATGCCTCCTCTGATTCTGATGGATGGACAAGTACCCCTTTTAATTCAATATCAGAAGATATAATACATACAATATATCATGATGTAGGCGGAATTACTTGGTTAGGTGGAAGCGGGGGGATATATCGTTATGATATGGCAAAGGCGAAATCATATTCTGATTCTTATCCTTGCTTGATTCGTAAAGTCATTGTTGGAAAAGATTCTCTTGCCTTTGGAGGTGCATTTTATAATGAGGATAGTTTATTGATAAATGATCAACCAATGAATTTTATTCCTGAATTGGAGTATATAAACAATGCATTAACATTTATGTATGCTGCACCCAGTTTTGAGGAAGATGCTTCATTGTTGTATAGTTGCTATTTAGAGGGTTTTGATCAAGGTTGGACTGACTGGAAGAAAGAATCTAAGGCAAACTATACTAACTTGCCTGAAGGAGATTATATATTTAGGGTAAAAGCAATTAATCTCTATGAGAATGAGAGTAATGAGACAATATATGCGTTTACTATTTTGCCGCCCTGGCACAGGACAATTTTTGCATACATTGGCTATTTTCTTAGCTCTGTGGCATTTGTGTTTTTTTCTATTAGGATTTCCACTTTAGGCCTTCAAAGAATTATCAAGCAAAAAACAGCTGAGGTGGTTAAACAGAAAGAGGAGATTGAATTAAAAAATAAGGATATCACGGATAGTATCAACTATGCACAGAAAATACAAGAGGCGATATTGCCAAGTGATTTAGATATCAAAAAACACCTCCCTGAGAACTTTGTTCTGTTTAAGCCTAAAGACATCGTAAGTGGTGACTTTTATTGGTTCTCAAAAAAGGAGGATAAGGCATTTATTGCTGCTGCTGATTGTACAGGGCATGGTGTTCCTGGAGCTTTTATGAGCATGATCGGAAATTCCTTGTTAAATGAGATTGTAAATGATAATGGAGTAGATGAGCCGGCAAAGATACTTCAGCAATTAAAGGAAGGGGTTATAAAGTCCCTGAAACAGACTGGCGAAGCAGGGAAACAGAAAGATGGTATGGATATAGCACTGTGTGCTTTTGACTTTAAGAATAATAAGCTGGAATTTTCAGGAGCCTACAACCCTCTTATAAGAATAAGAGAGGGTGAATTGGAAGAGACAAGATCTGACAGGATGCCGATTGGCATTTATAGTGATGATGGAGGAAGGAAGTTTACCAATCATGAGCTCGAAATGAAAAAAGGCGACATGTATTATTTCTTTACCGATGGATTTGTGGATCAGTTTGGTGGGCCTAAAGGAAAAAAATATATGGGTAAACGATTTAAAATATTGCTGAAGGAAATATACCAGCTACCAATGAAAAAACAAAGACAAAAGCTTGATGAAGTTGTTGAAGGGTGGAAGGCACATGTAATGGCAGATGGCAGCACTTATGAACAGATGGATGATATACTGGTAATAGGCGTAAAAGTATAGCTCCTGTTTTTATTCGTATTTCTTGTTGAATTAATTCAGATTTCCACTATTTTTGCATCCTCAAATACTCCTCCTTAGCTCAGTTGGTTAGAGCATCTGACTGTTAATCAGAGGGTCCTTGGTTCGAGTCCAAGAGGGGGAGCCAGATAGGGTTTCAGGTTTCAATACCTGGAGCCCTTTTTTATTTTCAGACAATAACCTCTTGAGAAAATAATATCAAGGGTTTTTGTATATTTGCTAGTATCCCATATTATTGAAAATGAAAATATTGGCCCCTTTTCATTGTTTTGTTTTCCTTTTTCTGGTATCTGTTCTTACTATCTCTTGCAAAAAGGATAGTGAAATTATTCCTGATAACGATGCCCCATATTATGATGGTATCCCTACAGTTGTTGTTGAAAATTACATCAACAGGCTCTTTATTGACTTGATAGGAAGGGAACCCCTGAATGCAGAAATGGCCAGCGAGCTAGCAGCATTGAAAGCTGCAGAATTAAGTGCTAGTGCTAGATGGCTGCTGATAAATAAATTGCAAAACGGCACCAACTTTGTGCAAGGTGATTCGTCTTATAAGCACGCCTATTATATTCGGTTTTATGAGCTTTCAAAAGCAAGGATGCTGGAAGGTGTTTCTGATTATCAAATCAATAGCGAATTTATTTCAATATTAAAAAATAATGTTTATTCCGATTCTGTTAACGGTGATTTCTTCAATATGGAGATTGCCAAGCAAAAGATCAAGCTGTTGGAAGATGTATTAGCAATCTCTGAATATTATCGTCTGGATTCTATAGAGATCCAGGATGTGTATGCCCGGTTATTAAATAATAAGGTATATGATGAGATCAATATGAATACCTTTAATTTTTTAAGAGCTTCTTTTAATGATCTTTTCTTAAGGTTTCCAACTCAGAGTGAATTTGACAAAGGTTATGAGATGGTTGAATATGAAAGCCCGGAAACATTATTTGGTATTTCAGGACAAAATAAGGGTGATTACATTTCAATAATGATAAATTCTAAAGAGTTCTATGAGGGCATGCTCAGATGGTTGTACCAAACCTTGTTGGCAAGAGAGCCATCAACTTCTGAGGTTTATAGCCATATGACGACCTTTTTCTATGATCATGATATTCAAAAGGTTCAAAGAGCAATCTTGCAAACTGATGAATACGCAAATTTCAATTATTAAAAAATGAAGATAAAACTATTTCTGTTTCCTAAAATTTTATTGGTTTCACTTTTGGTGTCTCTGGTGCCTCATGGATGTACAAAAGAGGATGATTCCTACCTGGTAAATAATGAGGTGCTTCTACCGGCCAATGCATTTAAAAACAAATTAAAAACTGATCAGCAGTATGCTGCAATTCTACATGCAAACCTGTTCCAGCAGGCTTTATCTGCTAACGAGCTTTATGATATTGCCCAATGCATTGAATCTATTGGTGACAAGGAGGTTGCACGGGAAGTAATAATAAGCAATTTTATGAATAAGCAGGGGGTGCAAATGCCTACAGATTCAGTCATGCGAGCAGATATTGATGGATTCGTTTTTGACACTTATAGGCGATTTTTGGTGAGAGAGCCAACAGAGGCTGAAATAACCTATTTTAGGAATTACATATTATCGGATCCTAATGTGACACCTGAGCTTGTGTATTTTTCCTTTGCTCTTTCAAATGAATACCTGTTTTATTAATCTCTTGTTTTAATTAGCCCACCATGGATAGAAGAAAATTTTTGAATAAAACTGGAAAGATTGCTGCCGCTACAGTCATTGCCCCCTATATTCTGCCCAGTGGCCGTCTTTTTGCCAGTACCGGCAGCCAGCTGGCTGAACATGTGGTTTATGTACTCTTTGCCGGTGGAGTTCGCCAACAGGAATCGATACTGCAGCGATATTTAGATGATAGCCAGGACCTGCCCTATTCAGGTAATATCATGTATAACACCTTCAGTGGGGCTGCTCCAACTCAAAAGATTGTATATGGCACTGGAGCCGGAGGGCCTAATCCAATTCCAGCTATTTTAAGTCAAAGCCTGGAATCTCAGGGTACAGTCTTTAAAGAGGTTTCAAGTTCAACTGCTGCCCATTATGGGGGATTAAATGCGTTGCTGCAAGGTAATACAGCTAATACACAGGGTTTAAAGTTAAAGCCTGTTTTTCCTACCATTTTTGAATACTTGCGTAAGCATGGTGGCTACCCTGCTACAAAAGTCTGGTTTGTTGGAAATGGTATTGGCAATTCAGTTCCACTTTTGAATCACAGCAATTATGCTGGATATGGTGCACAATATGGTGCGAATTTTTTTGCTCCCACCTTCACTTTTGGTGATGAGGGGTTTGATTATTTGTCTGATGCAAAGGTCTACCATCCTGAAGATCAGTTGTCGCCTATTTACCAGATGAAGTATTTTCTCGATAATAGCTTTAAGAATTTAGGCAACTCACTACCACTATTGAATAACACCGATGATGAGAAGCAGGAAATCAAATTATTCATGAAAGAGATGTTTGAGAAAACAAGTGCCGGCACCATTGATTTTCCACCCATTACAGATAATGGTGATCTGCGAACTATTGGATATGCTTGCGAATTAATGAAGTGGTTTAAGCCCGCCCTGACGGTAGTAAATATGAATAATGTAGATGGTTGTCATAGTAATTTTACAGGATACCTTAAGAACTTGCATCGTGCGGATCATGGATTAGGTCATATTTGGAATTGTATACAATCCATCCCTGAAATGGCAAACAATACTATTTTGATTGCTATGCCAGAATGTGGTAGGAACCTGGAGCATAATAACATTAAGGATGTAGATAATCAATGGTTTGCATACGACCATTCCGACACCAATTCTAGGCGTGTATTTGGGGTGATGGCTGGCCCCAATGTACCTGTTAATTTGCAGGTTGGAAGTGAAACGAATCCTATTGGCTTAACAACAGATGGGGTTCCTACTATTGCAGAAATTTTAGGTGGAGATGCTCTGAAAAGCCAGGTGATGAACAGTGGATTTCTTGCACCAAACTCTATGTCTTTGTTTGACCGTATATAATCATCCCTAATTGCTAAAATGCATTATAAGGTATTGAAATATAAGTATATATTATTTGTTCTTGCAACTTGCGTATCGATAATTTTCCATACTTGCAAGAAAGATGAGCCTGTCAATCCATTTGATGATCCAGATTTGCAGCCACCAGAAGAAGTTGACTTTGTTGAAACGCTGGATCCCAATGGTTTTGCCTATCTCCACAAATACATTTTCAAGCCTACTTGCTCCAATTCTGGGTGTCATGATGGTACATTTGAACCTGATTTCCGGACCATTTATAGTGCATACAACACTTTAGTTTACCACTCAGTTATACAAAATGACCCTGGAAACACATTCGAATACAGGGTGCTTCCTGGTAATTCTGCTCTTTCTGTTTTACACGAACGGCTCATTAATATTATTCCTAACTCATCAGGGAAAATGCCATTGTCTGTAGACCCTGGTTCAGATTGGTATCAGAAAAAGGCAAGCTATATTCAGAATATCACCAATTGGATAAACAATGGTGCTATTGATATATATGGGAATGCTCCTTCAATTGGTAATTTGCAGCCCAGTATAATTGGTGTCGTTGCATTTTATGGGGGAAACATAGTACAGCCATATGCACGAATCAATGGAAGTGATTCTCCAATTGGAGTGTTTGCAAATACTGTTGTTGATGTTTGGTTTGCCGTTTCAGATGATGAAACTGCTGCAAGTCAAATGCAGTTCAATCAATATAAGCTACATACAAGTCCTTATAATTTTTTAGATAATTATACAGGTGCATTACAGATAGAATCACCTATTATTGAAGATGATTTATGGGGAAATCCTGTCTCTTTCACCCATAAGGCAAGTATAAATGTATCTGCTTATCCCGTTGGCACCTATTTATATGTAAGGGCCTTTGTGCAAGATGCAAGTCATTTGCTTCCTGTTGAATTGCCTAATGATGGTTCAAGTACCTTGATGCTTACCTATTTTACACTTAAGATAATCTAATGTCTAAGCGAATATCGATATTGTTTCTTTTCATTATCCTTTTCTCTTTCTGTAAGAAGGAAGAAGAAGAACCTAAAATCCCAGTCCTTAAACTCATTGATATCACTCCACTAAGCTTAGTTCAATATAATGAGCCGGTGTATATTACTATTGGCTATAGTGATTTGGATGGTGACATAGGATATGAAAATCCTGATGAGTATGCACTACAGATTAAGGATAATCGCTTGGCAAATCCAGATTGGTACCACGTTTCTCCCCTTGCACCTATTGAAAGCAATGTTGCTATAGAGGGAGATTTAACAATTAAGATCAATTCACTGTTTTTATTGGGTAATGGCTCCCAAGAGCTCACTTCCTTTACAATTAAAATGGTAGATCGTGCTGGTAATTGGAGCGAAGAAATTACAACCCCCCAAGTCACAATTCGTGACAGTATATAATTTTTTAGGGTTTATGACTAAGACGGAATTCAGAGTTGCTTTTAAAAAACCCCCAGTATGGATTTGCTGTCGATAAATCTTAAATTGGCAAAAGGCCAAATAACAAGGTGGTTATTTCTTTTTTTCTTGTTCATTTATAGTGCAAGCTATTGTTTTTCTCAGGTAGAGTCTTTTAATATGCACGACACGATAGTTACTGATTGCAAGGGGCTCTTTTATGATAGCCAGGGCCCCTCGGCTATATATCTGTATGATGAGGATTATACCTTTACCATTAATACACAAGGTGTGATTACCATGGTTTTTGATACATTTTGTGTTGAATTAGAAGATTCTATACGTTTTTACGATGGGCCTGATACTTTTTCCACTCAGATAGGACCCGCTTACTCTGGTACTATTGCACCTCCGGTGATAATAGCTGCTAGTGGTTGGCTGACGATTAGTTTTATGTCTGATATCAATGTTGCTTATTGTGGATGGGAGGCCTCATGGTCTTCCGTAGTTCCACCACCTGTTCCACCTTTAATGTCGGTTTCTCCAATTCCTACATGTAATTCCACCATTATAGACCTGGACTTTTCAAGTCCGTTTAGGTGTAATTCTGTTTCTTTCAGTGATTTTGTTCTAACAGGGCCTTCAAATATTACAATTATTAATGCTATACCACAAAATTGTATTGACGATTCTTCAACTTCAATAAAACTAGAGCTGGATCAACCCTTGGATGAAAACTGTAATTATTACATTGATTTTAACTTGGAAATGATCGATGGCTGTGATAGTGTGTGGCAATTTCTTTTATCTGATTCCTTTTTGCTTTCCACTTGCCCAGCAAATGTTGTTATTTCTGTTGGAAACGATTCTATATGTGCTGGAACTTGCACTGATATTGAAGCAGTATTATCTAGTTGTCTGGCATATAATTATAGCTGGACCCAAGGGCTGCCCAGCAATCCAGGACCCTTTACGGTCTGCCCTATAGTTACTACTGACTATACCGTTAAGGTGCAGGATGTTGGAGGAACAGGCCCTCCAGATTCTGTTACTGCAACCATATATGTGATTGATCCTCAAATTATAAATAATGACACCACGGTTTGTCAATCCGATAATCCATTTGATTTACTGGCTAATCCTACAGGTGGTTTCTGGAGAGGCCCAGGCCCGGGATTGCATGATATTCTGTATTTTATGGATGGGATGTGTGCAGATACTGTTTTGGTCAATGTAAAGGAGATTGATGCTGGCTTGGATGAAGCTGCTTGTCCGGGATCCCCTCCCTTTATGGTTACTGGGTTCAGCCCATTAGGAGGTATTTGGTCCGGAGATTCCATACAGGCTAACGGTTTGTTCAATCCAGATACTAATGGTGTGTATACCATTACCTATTCATACAATGGCTGTTCAGAAGATAAATTGGTTTACGTAGAGAATATTGCGGGGCCAACCCAACTGGATACGGTATGTGAGTCAAATCTCCCTTATGATATACCTATTACACCATTTGGGGGCAGGTGGTATGGAACAGGTGTTACAGATTCTGTTTACGGCACTTTTGACCCAGATATTGCCGGTGGGGGATTACATGATGTGCTTTATCAATTAAATGGTTGTGTTGATACAATTCAAATATTTGTTCATGAGATCGATGCAGGGTATTTGATAAAGGCCTGTCCTTTACAGGCTCCTTTTATCATCAATCCTCCCGCTACTCCCGCCGGTGGATGGTGGAGTGGCCAGGGTATATTGGATTCTATAACAAGCCTGTATGATCCTAATATTTATTACCAAAATGAAGGAAATGGTTACGATTCTCTTGTTTATACACTGCCAAACGGCTGCACAGACACCTTGTTGCTAATGGTGTATTTGACAGATATACAGGTAGATACCGTTTTCTTTTGCATTGGTGACGATTCTCTTAAATTGAACTGGGCTTCTGTAAAAAGGGCTCCTAGCGGTGGCAATTGGTCTGGAGCAGGATTATCTGGGAACAATAATCAATGGTTCAATCCATCGGCAGCAGGGCCTGGGGTGCATACATTGGTGTATTTGGCAAATGGTTGTTCGGATAGCATTACCATGATTGTTTATCCAGAACTGAATGCTTTGGACACCTTAATGTGCAGCAGTCAGGATCCTTTTATAATACAGCAAATGCCTCCTGCCGGCACTTGGTGGGCGAATGGTCCCGGTATAGTTGATAGTGAAACCGGACTCTTTGACCCTGGCTTGGCCTTGCAGGACACTCAATATGTTTATTTTTCTACGCCAGCTGGATGCGAGGATTCTGTTCTAATTGCTGTTTACCAATTTGAGACCGCAACAATAACAGGCTTGGATACTTTGTATTGCTTTAAGGATGAGGATCATGTGTTTTCATATGTTCCTGCAGCTGCTTCATTGACCAGCCCCGTGACTGGAAATGTTTTTAATCCGGCTATAGTGGGCGAGGGGTCATATACTTTTTCTGTTGACCATGGAATTGGAGAATGTGCTACTTCTGATTCTTTGCAGGTGAGTGTATTGCCTCAATTAATAAGTACACTTTCATCCTCAGAAGATACCATTTGCAATGGAGAAGGAGTAACCCTTATAGTGTCCGCATCTGGAGGGGTTCCAGGAGTAGTGTATTCCTATGTATGGAGCCATGGATTATTTCCAATAAATATCAATTCTGTTATTCCAGAGGATAACACAACCTATATTTCCACGGTATCTGATGGATGTTCTGATGATGCCATAGATTCTGTTGCAATTGTAATAGCAGAGGATTTTTCTGTCTCCTTTGTAACCAGCTCAATAGCCTGTTATGGTACCGAAGGATTTGTAAATGCATATGTTTCTGGGTCAAGTACTTATTCATACTTATGGGATAACAATCCGTCCCAAACAAGCGATAGTATTAATGGTATTGCCGGAGACAGCTATACGGTAAATATTACAGATAATAATTCTGGTTGTGAATTTGATACTTTGGTAAAGATTCCTAATTATTCTATTGTTAATGCGATGTTCAGTATTAGTCCAAATGTTGAATGTGTCTCATTTGACCAGAAAGAATTACTTTCTTTAATTGATTTGAGCAAACACGTTGACAGCGGATATTGGGATTTTGGTAATGGGGAAACAAGTCCTTATGCAATAGGCGAAAACCCTAAGCCATCCTTTGAAACTTCTGGATATTATAATGTTGTGCTTACTGGATTTAATGAGGGGGGGTGTATGGATGCTTTTGCGTTAGATATTTGTATATATGACCCTGTAGAGTTATTTGTAGCTGATGCATTTTCTCCAAATGGTGATGGTGCCAACGATTTTTTATTTGTTCGCGGCAATGGACTGGTAGAGCTTGATTTTATAGTGTACAATCGATGGGGGCAAAAGGTTTTTGAATCACATGATGTTAATCAGGGGTGGGATGGAACATATAAAGGAAAGATGCTCAATTCAGAGGTCTTTGTGTATTATGTATATGCAGTTACTGGTCAGGGAATAGAAATAGAGATGAAAGGAGATGTAAGCTTGGTTCGCTAAGAAAAGAAACATATATGATTAATAATTTTGAAATATTAAAAAAACTAAGAACTGGCAGCCTCATTCTCCTGGTATTTGCTTGGCATGTTATCCATGCACAAGATCTTCATTTTTCAACTCCTTTCAGGGCGCCCTTGCTATTGAATCCTGCCTTGACAGGAGCAATGCCAGAAGATTACCGAGTTGTATCTGCGTACAAAAACCAATGGGCAAGCGTTGGCGCTCCATTTAAAACAATTTATGCTTCCTATGATATGCACTTGTTAAGCACCAATGATAATAATAACGGTTTAGATGCTGGGATGTCATTTTTTAATGATAAAGCAGGCAAAACTAGTATGGGCTTGACCCAGCTAAACCTTATCCTTTCGTATAAGTTTCAAATTAAAGAAGTGCAATTTTTGTCAGCGGGGGTGCAAATGGGATATGTTCAGAGAAGTATTAATTATGAAGGAATTAAATGGGACAGCCAATACAATGGGGTTGGTTATGACCCAGCACTTCCAACAGGAGAAATGTCTCTGCTTCAAAATAATTCTTATTTAGATGCAGGAGCTGGAATTACATGGAAATATATTCCAAGTAAAAAGTTCTTTGCGAAACTTGGTGGGGCTATGTATCATTTAACCATGGCAAATGGATCATATCTTGAAGCGGCGGAAGATCAATTAAATTTAAAGATGGTGCTCCATGGCGAGGGTGAAATGGTTTTAAATGATCAATTTGCAATTCTTCCTCAACTAGTAGCATTTAAAAAAGGAGCAGCATTTGAGGTTAATGCAGGAAGTTTTTTAAAATATGTTACTGGAGAACGGTCTAAATATACGGATGCCATGATCCCTTCTACTATTTCTGTTGGCTGCTTTTATCGTTATCTGGATGCTGTTATTGCTAGTGTATTGTATGAATATAGGCGTATTTTGTCAATTGGTATAAGCTATGATTTAAATGTGTCTCCTCTTAAAGTAGCAAGCTCTAGCAGGGGAGGGATAGAAATCACATTACAATATAGAGGCTTTTTTGAAAAAGGGCACATCAAATTGTAGTTGTTTAAGAGTTAGAAAATTTCTTGTTTTGTTGCTTTTTATAGATGCTTACATTTGCATCCAGTTTGTACTGGTCTTCAGTGCATAAATCCATTTTATAATTATATAAATATAATCTATGAGTTTATTAGTAGTTGGCACGGTAGCCTTTGATGCAATAGAAACCCCATTTGGCAAAACAGATAAAATAATAGGTGGGGCAGCAACCTATATTGGCTTGGCAGCATCCTATTTTACTTCAAACCTGAAACTTGTCTCAGTAATTGGTTCAGATTTTCCGCAAGAATCTATAGACCTGATGGAGGAGCGTGGAATTGATACAGAAGGCTTGCAGGTTAAACAAGGGGAGAAGTCCTTTTTCTGGTCTGGCAAGTACCACAACGATATGAATACAAGAGATACGCTGGCTACTGAACTTAACGTGTTGGAGCACTTTGATCCTTTGCTTCCTGAGAGTTATAAAGATTCTGAATTTGTTATGCTGGGAAACCTCACTCCCTCTGTTCAAATGCGTGTATTGGAACAGTTAACATCAAAACCTAAATTGGTAGTGATGGATACCATGAACTTTTGGATGGATATTGCCCTGGATGATCTTAAGGAAGTGATTAGAAAAGTGGATGTGCTTACCATTAATGATGAAGAGGCCAGGCAATTATCTGGAGAATATTCTTTGGTAAAAGCTGCGAAAATTATTCGTGAAATGGGGCCTGAATATCTTGTTATAAAAAAGGGCGAGCATGGTGCTTTGCTCTTTCATAAAGACCGAACGTTCTACAGCCCCGCCCTTCCATTAGAAGAAGTGTTTGACCCAACGGGGGCTGGTGATACTTTTGCTGGTGGATTTATTGGTTTTCTGGCCTCTACAGAAGATCTGTCTTTTGATAATATGAAAAGAGGAATTATTTACGGATCTGCCATGGCATCCTTTTGTGTTGAAAAATTTGGTACTGAAAGTTTAATTGGACTATCACGAGAGGACATAAATAGCCGAGTGAAGCAATTTGCGGAATTGGTGCATTTTCCTCAGTAGGCGAAATAGGCTTTTGCCCATAATCAGGAAAACTAACTTCTGTACTCAGTTGAGCAAGAAAGGAGGCAAACCCTAATCACATTGCTTTACTATATCTGCTTTCACCAATATCTCAGCATCTGGCCAAAAAATGGTTTTGCCATCTATGCCAGTATGTTTCTCTTCACAGGCTTTTTGTAAGTTGCTGAGGGCCTCTTGGCAATTCCATGCAGTAAAATCAAGAGAACAGCGAAGCTCTATGGTTTCATTGTCGACTATATAAGTGATGTCAACTTCCTTAGTGACGGCGTTTAATGTAAGCAGGCAGGTACCGGAGCCTGATACATTGGTTCCTGACAAAGTTTTGATGCTACCTTTAATAGTCTTGGTGTTTTCCATACTTCCAAAAAAGAAAGTGCTGATTTTCTGGTCTCTTCCCTCGTCTTTTGAATTAACGCTTGCCGGATAAATATTAATGCTGGCATTTCTTATTAGATCCAGGATATTGTCAGCATCTTCTCCTGTCATCGCAAGAGAGTCAATTTGCCCTTTTACTTCAGCTCTATTGGAATGCTTGTAAGCAGTCCAGTAGATACTTGCTTTTGAGCCGTCTAATGAATAAATACATGATTCATTGATCTTCTCTGCCTCTTGAACTAATAATTCCGGTTCTGCTGCATCCTGGTTTGTATTATTGCTATTGCTGCAACTGAACAAAAATAAGGCTCCAAAACCGATTGCTAATATCCTATGCATTATATATTTCATTTAAATCTTATTAATACCTCATTTTTTTCTACCGAATCTCCAATTTTTACTTCAATAGCATCTATGATGCCATCAGCAGATGCTTTTAAAATGTTTTCCATTTTCATGGCTTCAAGGATGATCAATGGTTCATTTTCCTTGATCTTATCTCCAAGTCCTGCTTTTAATTCCAATACTTTTCCGGGCATGGGTGCTTTCAGGTCCTTGGTTTTGGTGCCAGAAGCGCCTGAAAGCCCAAGTTCTTTAAGGATAATGTCATGCCGGTCCTTTGCTTTTACTTTATACTTTGCTCCATTTACTTTAATGTCAAAAGCCTTATCCTCATAGTTGGACTTTAAAACTTGTACTGTATAAGATTTGTTCTCTTTAATTACACTATACATTCCATTGCCCAGGTTTTTAATATCATGAGTAGCGGATTTGCCATTTACCTTTGCGACATTGGACTGTTCATCATCGAGTTCTATTTGATAAACCTTTCCTTGAATCTTAATCTGGTACATAAAGCAAAGGTAAATTATTTATTTAATAAACTTAAATTCGCAATGTCAATCAAATTGTAATGAGTTTTCTGAGGTTATTGTTGTTTCCATTTTCCTTGATTTTTTGGGTTGTATCCTCCCTTTATCATTGGTTATACAACTTAGGAATCCTTAGGTCCAGGAGCTTTGCAATTCCAATAATTTCTGTAGGAAACTTAACCACTGGGGGAACTGGAAAAACCCCGCATGTTGCCTATATTATTAGACTTCTTCTTAGGGATGAACAAGGCTTTTTTGATAGAGTTGCTACTTTGAGTAGAGGATATGGCAGGGTAACCTCTGGATTTAGATTGGTAGACCATGAAGCTACAGCTGTTGAGGTAGGTGATGAACCCCGAATGTTGAAACAAAGATTCAATAATATTTTTGTCGCTGTGGATGAAAATAGGGCCCATGGGATTGACAAATTATTGTCAATGGTCCCGGGATTAAATGTAATACTTCTCGATGATGCATTTCAGCACAGACGAGTTAAACCAGGGCTGTCTATTTTGTTACATGACTTTCAGGGTGTTTCAAAGGCTAAGATGATGCTTCCTGCAGGTGATTTAAGAGAACCAGTCAAGGGTGCAAGAAGAGCCGATATAATAGTTGTTACCAATTCTCCTAATATGCTCTCCCCCCATGAAAGGAGGAGGGTCATTAAGATTATTAAACCGATGGATTCTCAACAAGTTTATTTCTCATATGTTGGATATCATGACTTTGTTCCTTTGGTGGGGAAAACAACCAAAGAGAAGGCATCAAAAGACTATTATTTCAAGAAGAATTATGCCATACTTTTAATAACTGGCATTGCCGATCCCGAGCCCCTAAAAGAATATTATTCAAAGGAGGTTTCAGAATTAGTCCATATTTCTTTTTCTGACCATCATGAATTCACCTTGGAAGATATTCGTAAGGTTCAGAAAAAATTTGATAATATTGTAAATGAAAACAAGATTATTCTTACGACGGAGAAAGATGCTATGAGATTAATTATTCCTGGGGTAGCAAAAGAGTTGCAGGATTTACCTGTTTTTTATCTTCCAATAAATATAAGATTCCATGGAAATGATGCTGAGAATTTTAATAAACAAATATTAAACTATGTTACAAAGGATTAAAGATACTGCTGCATATATCGAAGCAAAAGTTGGCTTGAAACCAGAGGTGGGGATAGTATTGGGGACCGGCCTGGGAGGACTAGTACAAGAAATTGAAATAGATACTGCTATTCCCTATGAAGAAATTCCCAATTTTCCGGTTTCAACTGTGGAAGGTCATTCTGGTAAGCTCATCTTTGGAACCCTTGGTTCAAAGAATATAGTAGCTATGCAGGGCAGATTTCATTTTTATGAAGGTTATGCCTTTCAAGAGCTAGCACTTCCGATCCGGGTAATGAAGTTTTTAGGAATTGAAAGGCTCTTTGTTTCAAATGCCTGTGGTGGGGTAAATCCGGATTTCGAAATAGGTGATCTTATGATTCTTGACGATCATGTGAACCTTCTTCCCGGCAATCCATTGCTTGGCCCAAATTATGATGAGCTTGGCCCAAGATTCCCTGATATGAGTGAGCCCTATGACCATCAATTGATCGCAAAAGCGAAGGAGATTGCAGCAGCAAACAATATCAAGGTCCAAACTGGCACCTATGCAGTAGTTTCTGGTCCCTGCCTTGAGACACCTGCTGAGTACAGGTATATATTTAATATTGGAGCAGATGCCGTGGGAATGTCAACGGTGCCGGAAGTTATTACAGCCCGTCATATGGGGATCTCCTGCTTTGCTATTTCTATTATTACCGATCTGGGTGTTCCAGGTAAGATTGTAGAGGTAACCCATGAAGACGTACAAAGGGTTGCAGAAGAGGCAGAGCCAAAGATGACTCTAATAATGAAGGAACTTATAAATTCACTTTAGATAATGCAGCAATTATCAAGATTAAGCCTCTTGTTACTGTTCTTTTTGTGTATTTCTGATGCTTATGCGCAGGATAGCTTAAAGATTAGTATGATATATCATTGGGATGATGATACCCTGGTTCCTGCAGCACCCTTTAACAATACTTATAATGAGATCTGGGGGTTAAATATTGGAAACCGTGAATATGCAGTTATTGGCTCTACTGCTGGAACACATATTTTTGATATTACTGATCCGCTAAATGTTGATACAGCAGTATTTATTCCAGGAGCATCTCAAGGAACCAAGATCATCCATCGCGATTTCCATGATTATAATGGTTATCTTTATATGGTGAGTGATGAAAACCAAGGTAATGGAATTTTCAGCACATTGCAAATAGCAGATTTGAGCTATTTACCTGATTCGGCACCTCTTGTTTACGATTCGGATGCTCTTTTTTCAAGGTCACACAATATTTTTATTGATGAGGCAACTGGAAGGCTCTATACTTGTGGTGGCAATAATAACAATGGACTTAGAGTTTTTTCTTTGGCCAATCCTGAGCTTCCTATAGAGCTAGTTAATTTCACTACTCCAGGGGGGGTTCATGATGTATTTGTTAGAAATGATACAGCATATGTGAACATGGGGGCTAATGGTTTGTTTATATATGATATGTCTACAATTACATCTCCAACCTTGATAGGCTCTCTTACTTCTTATCCTGACCAAGGTTATAATCATTCCGGATGGTTAACAGGAAATGGAAATGTCTATGCTTTTGCTGATGAAACCTGGGGTATGGATGTGAAAATATGTGATGTTTCAAACCTGGCTAATATCAACGTCCATTCTCAGATAAATTCAAATGTTGATTCAAATTCCATTGCTCATAACCTGATTATCAATGGGAATTATTTATACTTGAGCTACTACTATGATGGACTGCAAATATTTGATATTTCTGACCCGGTTAATCCTTTTCGAACCGGTTATTATGATACTTATTCCTTGCCAAACATGGGTTCTTATAAAGGGGCTTGGGGCGTTTACCCATTCCTTGCCTCAGGCTTGGTGCTTGTTTCTGATATGCAATCCGGGTTATATGTGCTTGATGTTTCTGAAGCAATATGTAATAATCCAGTGAGCAACTTTTCATTTACCACTTCTAATTTAACAGCTGATTTTATAGATGCATCAACTTTTAAAGGAAATCCAGCATATAGTTGGGATTATGGAGACGGTAGTAGCATCTCTACGCTCCAAAACCCAAGCCATACATATACATTGGCAGGTACTTACAATGTATGCCTTACAATAGTAGACAGCTGTGGTAGCAATCTTATTTGTCAATCAGTAACAGTTCTAGATTCAATGGGATGCCCTCCTCCTTCATCCTACTTTGGGTATTCTGCCAATGGATTGAGTATAATGTTTGCTGATTCAAGTATCGTTTCAGGTAACGCTACTTATTCATGGGATTTTGGAGATGGTAGCGGTTCTGCTACTCAACAAAACCCAAGCTATACATATGCAGCATCAGGCACTTATAATGTATGCCTTACGGTTACAGATAGTTGTGGTATAGCTACCATGTGTAATGCGGTAACAATAACACTGGGTACAGGTAAGCCTTCAACATTCATAGAAATAGATTGGTGGGTTGGGCCTAATCCATTTTATCAGGACTTTAGTGTTTTTCTTCCGATAAGAGATGATGGGTTAATTGAGTACAGTATTTATGATTTTTCTGGTAAACGAGTTAGTTTCGGTGTCGGTTTAATTCAAAATGGGAAAATGGAAATCTCTGATGTTGGGGAATTATTGGCGGGCATATATTTGTTGGAATTGAAAACAAATAATCTTTATCTTCATGAAAAGATTGTAAAATTCCTTCCATTAAAATGATAAAGAAGCAGTAATTTTTCGTGAAGATTTAATTAAGTATTATGAAAAAAGCGTTGATCATATTAATGGTCTTTATCGTTTGTAACGTTGTATTAGCCCAAGATAGCCTGAAGGTTAAATTGCTTTATCATTGGGACGATTCAACAGTATATATGTATAATGAGGTTTGGGGTCTTGTTCAGAATAATAGAGAATATGCTGTAATTGGGGCACTTGAAGGAACCTATTTCTTTGATATTACAAATCCTGCTAATGTGGCAGAACTTGGTTTTGTGCCTGGGAAGGAAGGCGGCTGTGTTCATAGAGATTATCACGACTTCAATGGGTATTTATATATGGTGGCAGATGAAGGTGCCAGCTCATTGCAAATAATTGACCTGGACTATCTACCTGATTCTCTTGCTCTTGTTTATGATTCAGATTCCCTTTTTACAAGGTCACATAATATTTTCATAGATTCTTCAACGGCACGGTTATATACTTGTGGAGGGGATCAGAATAATGGATTACGCGTATTTTCTTTGGCGGACCCTCTTAATCCGCTTGAGCTCGTAAATTTTGCTGCTGCAGCAGGATACGTTCACGATGTATATGTTCGTGATGATACAGCCTATGTGCATGGTGGTGGAGGATTTTTCATATATGATCTGACAGATGTCGTTAATCCGCAATTAGTGGGGTCCTTAACTTCATATCCTACAAAGGGATATAACCATTCTGGATGGTTGTCGCTGGATGAAATGATATATTGTTTTGCAGACGAAAACACCAATACTGATATTAAGATTTGTGACGTAAGCGACTTTGGTAACATCACGGTACTTGATACAGTTAATTCAGGGGGAGATACCAATGCGATACCTCATAACCTGATCATTAAAAACGGCTTCCTTTATGCCAGCTATTACCAGGATGGGTTATGGATATATGATATTTCTGATCCAGCCAATACCAGTGTTGTTGGTTATTATGACACACATCCTGCTATAGCTACAGGCTATGGTGCCTGGGGGGTATACCCCTTGCTTCCTTCAGGTGTCGTCTTGGTTTCAGACATGGCGAATGGACTGTTTGTATTTGATGTAACAGATGCAATTACCGCAGTTGATCCAACAGGCTCAGAGAAGGATTTGATGAGAGTGCATCCAAATCCTTTTACATCACAAATATATGTTGAACTGCCTCATTTTATAACGGAGGGGAAAATAGAAGTATCACTTATTGACCTTCAAGGAAGGATCGTGACACATCGCCTTATAACTAATAATGGTCAGAAGAAATTTGATTTAGACACTCGCTTTTTAACACCAGGAATTTATTTTCTTAAGGTTGCTTCTGATGAAGGCACCCATGTTCAAAAGATAACCAAGGCTGGAAGAATTACCCATGAGTAAAGAAAAATACGAACCGGTCATAGGCCTCGAGGTCCATATACAGCTTTTAACCGACTCTAAAGTGTTTTGTGCTGATTCTACCGAGTATGGTAAAGCCCCAAATACAAATGTTTCCCCAATCTCTTTAGGGCACCCTGGTATCTTGCCAAAATTTAATGAACAAGTGATAGATTATGCAATAAGGTTAGGCCTTGCCTGTGATTGTGATATTCGCAGAGAAAATGAATTTGCAAGAAAGAACTATTTCTATGCAGACCTTCCAAAAGGTTATCAGATCACACAAGATAAGACGCCAATATGTACAGGTGGGTATATTAAGATAAAAGATAATGATGGGAATGAAAACCAGATAGGCATTACTCGTATACATATAGAAGAAGACTCTGGAAAAAGCATTCACGACCAGGACCCTTTTAAAACATTGATAGACCTGAATAGGGCAGGAGTACCTCTTTTAGAGATGGTATCTGAACCTGAAATACGTACACCGGGAGAAGCTTATAGATTTCTTACAGAAGTCAGAAAATTGGTGAGATATCTTGGAATCTGTGATGGTAATATGGAAGAGGGGAGTATGCGTTGTGATGCCAACGTATCTGTTAGGTTAAAAGGTGAGAAGAAGTTTGGAGAAAAGGTAGAGGTGAAGAATATGAATTCCATCAGAAATGTTCAGCGGGCAATTGAGTACGAAATAATCAGGCAAGTTGAGGCACTGGAAAATGAGGAAAAGATCTTTCAGGAGACAAGAAATTTTGATGCCGTTTCTGGTACTACCGCTGTGATGAGAACTAAGGAAATGGCAGATGATTATCGTTATTTTCCCGAACCAGATTTGCCAAGGGTCATTATATCCAAGGAATATATTGAGTCTGTAAAAGCAGATTTGCCCAAGCTTCCAAATTACCTCTTTGATAAATACACCAATTCCTTAGGACTCTCTGAATATGATGCTCAAGTGATCACAGATTCAAAGTCAATTGCCGAATTTTATGAGGTGCTTATTACCCATACGAAGAATTATAAGGCAGCTGCAAACTGGCTCATGGGTCCTATAAAATCATATCTCAATGAGAATGCCAAAATAATTACTGATCTGCCTGTTTCTGCAAAAGGTATTGCAGATTTGATTCAGCTGGTAGAGGAAGGTAAAATAAGTTATAGCATTGCTTCCCAAAAAATATTTCCTTTGCTGATAAATAATCCGGAGAAATCACCATTTCAAATTGCTGAGGACAATAACTTGCTTCAGGAGAGTGATGATGATAATATCAGCGAATTTGTAAGCCAGGCAATAGCAAAGTATCCTGATAAGGTGATTGAATATAAAAATGGAAAAAAAGGGCTGATAGGCCTTTTTATGGGTGAGGTGATGAAGTTGTCTAAAGGAAAGGCAGACCCCCAAAAGGCCAGTATACAAGTTGAAAAAATGCTCAATGAATAATAAAGCCAAATCTGGAAACATTAAGAAACTGGATTTAAGTTACATTATAATGTTACTGGTTCTGGTGTCGTGTTCAGCTCCATCAACGGATGGTTATGAGGTCAAAGGGAAATTGCAAAATGGAGCAGGAAAATCCATTTATATTGATGAGTTGACAGCAGCATCAGCTACAACAATAGATTCTGCCGTTATAGATCAAGAAGGCAATTACTTTTTAGAAGGTGAAATTGCTGAACCAGGATTTTTCCGGATGAGGCTTGAACAAAATAATTTTGTAAATATTATTCTTAACCCTGGCGATAGGATTGAATTAAATGGCGATGCCTCCTACTTGTTCGGAGACTATGAGGTTAAAGGATCTCGCGATGCTATTTTGCTTTATAATCTGAATGAATATTCTAGAAAATTTGGATTGCAAACGGATTCAATTCGAAAGATTGTGCAGTCATATGCTGGAAATCCTAAAATAGATTCGGTTAATAGGTCTCTAAGCATTTACTATAATAATATGGTTAATGCTCGCAAGTCTTATGTGCTAGACTTTATTGATAATAACACAACATCTATTGTATGCTTAGCAGCCCTTGAATCAATGGATCCTGTTACAGACCTGAAATACTTTGTAAAAGTAGATAATGAGCTGTATACTCGATATCCGAATTCAAAGAATGTGAAAGATTTTCATGTAAAAGTGGCACAGGTCTCAAGACTCGCAGTAGGTTCTGAGGCACCTCAGATAGTTCTTAATGATCCTGATGGAAATACCATTTCCTTGTCCTCTTTAAGGGGAAAAGTTGTCTTAATAGATTTTTGGGCATCCTGGTGCAAGCCATGTAGAATTGAAAATCCCAATGTTGTACGTTTATACAATGCGTATAAAGATAAAGGTTTTGAGATCTATGGGGTATCTCTTGATAAACATAAAGGAGCTTGGGTTCAAGCCATTAAGCAAGATGGTTTAAATTGGATCCATGTAAGTGATCTGGGCTTTTGGCATTCAGCCCCTGTAAAATTATATGATGTTCAGAGTATTCCGCAGACCTATCTGATAGACCAGAATGGAAATATCATAGCAAAAGGCTTGAGAGGTAGTGCACTTGAGGAGAAAATAAAAGAAATCTTGGGCTGATCATTTTGCCCTGCATTATTAGATATGATGAGAAATTATTTGCTGTTCGTTTTATTTGTTACCCTTTTTGCCCAATCAGTATTTTCCCAAAATTATTGGCAACAAAACATTTCCTATACTATCAAGGTAAGCCTGGATGATAAAAACCATGAGCTAAATGCTCAGGAAAGCATAGATTACACAAACAATTCTCCAGATGAGCTTTCCGAAATTTACATGCACCTTTGGCCCAACGCCTATAAAGACCAAAGTACGGCTTTAAATAAACAAAAATTGGAGAATGGCTCTGATAACCTTCATTATGCTGCAAAGGAAAACAGAGGCTATATTGAAGGGCTGTTTTTTAAGGTAGATGGTAAAGTAGTAATCTGGGAATGGGATGCAGAGCATATTGACATTGGTAAGATAACATTAAATGAGCCTCTTAAAAGTGGGGGAAAGATAACGATAACCACTCCTTTTAAAGTTAAAATTCCATTGGGCGTATATTCCCGATTAGGACATATTGGAGAGTCATACCAGATTACACAATGGTATCCGAAACCGGCAGTTTATGATGCAAATGGCTGGCATAAAATGCCTTATCTGGATCAGGGAGAGTTTTATTCTGAATATGGCACTTTTGACGTTTATATCACCCTGCCAGAGAATTATGTGGTTGGTGCTACAGGTGATCTTGTTAATGGTGCAAGGGAGCTTGAATGGCTTGATAAAAAAGTACAGGAAACCAAAACATACATAAAGGGCATTGAAGATAAAATTCAGATTAATATTCCAGGCCAGAAAAGGCTGAAAGAATCACAAGGCGATGAAGAATTGAATGGTTTGGAATTTCCTGAATCTTCAGCCAAATTGAAAACCTTGCATTACCGTCAAAGCCAAGTGCATGATTTTGGTTGGTTTGCTGATAAGAGATGGCACGTCTTAAAAGGTGAAGTAAAATTGCCGCATTCGAATAATCTTGTAACTACCTGGGTAATGTTTACTGATGCAGAGGCAAACTTATGGCAAGGGGCTATTGAGTATATGAATGATGCAATCTATTATTATTCTTTATGGAATGGGGATTACCCCTATAAACAAGCCACTGCAGTAGATGGAGCATTGAGTGCCGGAGGAGGAATGGAATATCCAAATGTAACCGTGATAGGCAGGTCAGGATCAAAGTTTGGCCTGGAGACAGTAATAATGCACGAGGTTGGGCATAACTGGTTTTATGGTATTCTGGGTTCAAATGAGAGAGACCATCCCTGGATGGATGAAGGCCTGAATTCATTTAATGAGAACAGGTATATTGAAACAAAATACCCAAACAGGAAGCTCATTGGAAGTCAGGGTGGTACAAAAATGTCTAAGCTCTTTGATCTTGACAGGTATCTTCATAAAGACTCCTATTACCAGGGTTACCTGTTAAATGCGCGACGAAATTTAGATCAGGCAATAGAAAATCATTCAAATGACTATACCATGATCAATTACGGAACTATCGTATATGGGAAGACTGCCCTGGTCTTTGACTATCTGATGGCTTATCTTGGAAATGATGTAATGGATAAAGCGATGCATGCTTATTTCGATGAGTGGAAGTTTAAACACCCACAGCCTAATGATTTGAGAAAGGTTTTGGAACAAGAAACAGGAAAGAATTTGTCCTGGTTTTTTGATAATATGATTAATTCTACGAACAAGGTCGATTATAAGATCCGTAAGGTAAAAGAAGTGGATGGCAAGCTGAATGTACAGGTGAAGAATAAAACTGGAACGGCTGTTCCATTTAGCATAGCAGGAATGAAGGACGGAAAACCAGGTGATGTTATTTGGTTTGATGGATTCCAAAAGAAACAACAGGTTATTATAAACGCTGGAGACTTTGAGGCCATTAGGATTGATCCTACCTTAGATATACCAGAGATAAATAGACGAAATAATACCTGGAAAACAAAAGGTTTGTTTAAGAAAGTGGAGCCTTTAAAACTGCAATTCTTGGGCAGTTTGGAAAATCCTGATAGATCTCAGCTATATTTTATGCCCATTGCCGGATGGAACAATTATGATAGATGGATGCTGGGGTCTGCCTTTTATAACTCGCTTGTGCCAGCTAGAAGATTTGACTTTGTTATAGCACCTATGTTTAGTGTTACTTCCAAGACGCTTCTGGGATCTGGAAATCTTGGTTATAATATCTATCCTAAAGGCAATATTTTGCAGAATGTGAGAATAAGTATAGGAGGATCTAGGTATTCAAATGGTCAAAAGGTGGAGACCTTTCATGTTACAAGTCCTGGCGAAGGTGTTTTGTCTCTGGTCCGGGCAAATAAAGTAAAAAGTGAGATGGAATTTACATTCAAGAATGCAAACCCCAGGAGTAAAGCATCTAATGTGCTTAGTATTACGAACTACCAGCTCATATTTACACGGCAGGAAACAGGATTGTCTTTAAATCAGGTGCTGGATAGTGCCGCCTTATTTTTGGAAACAGATAAATACTATATCAACAGGCTCGCCTGGGATCATGTAAATTCAAGAATAATTAATCCCTATAGCATGAACCTTAGCTTTGAGCAGGGAGATTATTTTGTGAAAGGTTCTTTTACAGGGAATTACAGGCTGTCTTATAAGCGGGGGCGGGGCCTTGATATCCGATTGTTTTCCGGAAGGTTTTTATTTAATGAAATCTCTAAAATGGATCCTAAATATGGTTTTTCTATGGATGGGAATAGTGATTATTTATATGATGCCGTCTTTTTGGGAAGAGCTGAAACTTCAGGTGTGTTGAGTGGTCAATTTGTTGAGAATGACGGTGGTTTCAAGAATGAAGTGAATAAAGATTCATTAGCAAATGCTCAAACTTGGTTAACAGCTTTAAATGTTCAAACGCCAATAATCCGAAAGTTGCCTGTTTTGCTTTATGCTGATATCGGATGGACTTCCAGTGCTCCTGAAGATATTATTTATGGTGGTGGTGCTGCACTTGAATTGTTTGGCAATATATTGAAGGTGTATTTCCCCTTTTATGTATCCACGGAATTGCCCCATACACAATATGAAAAAAACATCCGGTTTGTCTTTAATGTTGCTGCCTTGAACCCTTTTGAATTGTTAAGGAAAATCCCCAACTAGTTTTTGCCTGGATTTAATGAAAATATATTTTGCTTCAGACTTTCACTTAGGCGCTCCCAATAAGGAGGAAAGCGCAGTGCGAGAGAAACGCATTGTAAGCTGGTTAGATGAGATAAAAGCAGATGCAAAAGAGATTTACCTTATGGGGGACCTGTTTGATTTTTGGTTTGAATATAAATATGTGGTTCCAAAAGGATTTGTCAGGTTTTTGGGAAAGATAGCAGAATTAACCGATTCTGGAATACCGGTACATCTTTTTATTGGAAACCATGATATGTGGATGTTTAATTATCTGGAGGACGAGCTTAATGTCACCATTCATAGAAGTCATGTGACAAGGGAGTTTAATGGTAAAAAGTTTTTTATAGGCCATGGTGACGGAATAGGGCCGGGAGATTATGGATATAAGTTTATTAAGGCAGTATTTGCCAATAAAATTTGTCAATGGCTATTTGCCAGGCTGCATCCAAATTTTGCCTTTGCTGTCGCAAATTATTGGGCAGATAAAAGCAGGGTTGATGTTAATTTGCTCAAATTTTTAGGCGAGGAAAATGAACATCAAATTATCTTTGCAAAAGAGATGCTTAAATCAGGGCATTATGATTATTTTATCTTCGGACACAGGCATCTCCCCAATGATATAAAACTTTCGGAGAACTCAAGGTATATTAATCTTGGTGATTGGATTGTCAATGATTCATATGCTGTATTTGACGGAGAAGAACTTTGTTTGAAGAAATATTCAATACATTCTAATGGCTAAAAAAATTCTTGCGATTCCAGGTAGTAATAGCATAGAATCCATTAACAAAAAATTGCTGGTTTCTGTTGTCTCAATGCTTGAGGATACTAAAGGAACTATTGTCAATATAAATGATTTTCCGCTTCCCCTGTTCTCTGTCGATCTTAAAGAGGAAAAAGGTGTTCCAGAACCAGCCCTGAATTTTAAAGAAAAGATGGAAGAAAGTGATGGGTTTATTTTGTCCTTTGCTGAATATAATGGTTCCTATTCTTCTGCTTTCAAGAATTTATTGGATTGGCTTTCCGTTATTGAAGGCAAACTGTTTGAAGATAAACCTGTACTGCTAATGTGTGCAACACCGGGAAAGCTTGGAGGCAAGAATGTGCTGCATACTGCAAATGCCTACCTGCCTCATATGGGTGCCAATATTATTGGCTCTGTTTCTTTTGGAGAGTTTTATGAGAATTTTAATGATGGGGATGGGATTCTTAATAAAGAATTGCTAAACGAAGTGAAAGAGAAATTGAAAATATTCGAAGCTAGTCTTTAACTTTGCCTACTCTCTCTATCAACTCCGCCAACCTTGCAGAGTAGCCCGATTCATTATCATACCAACCAACAATTTTTACCACCCTGCCTAATACTGAAGTTAGCAGTGAATCAAAAATACATGAATGAGGATTACCTACAGTATCTATCCCCACAATAGGTTCATCTGTATATTCCAAAATCCCTTTTAGATTTCCGGATGCGGCTTTCCTGAAAGCACTATTGATCTCTTCAATGGTTGCCTCCTTGTTAATTGTACATGTTAAATCAGTTAATGAGCCGTCTGGTACTGGCACGCGAATTCCACAGCCTCCCAGCTTGCCTGTTAAATGAGGGAATATCTTGGTTATCGCTTTTGCGGCACCAGTAGAGGTAGGTATAATTGATTGTGTAGCGGCCCTGGCACGCCTTAAGTCTTTATGCGGTGCATCGTGCAATCTCTGATCACCGGTGTACGAATGAATGGTTGTTATGTATCCTTGTTCCACACCCCAGTTTTCATCCAGGATCTTTACCATCGGGGCGGCGCAATTCGTGGTGCAAGAAGCATTTGAGACAATCTTTTCGTCTCCAGCTAAAATATCATCATTTATTCCAAGTACTACAGATTTGATATTGCCAGATCCCGGAGGGGCAGAAATGATTACGCGCTTTGCTCCAGCTTCTAAATGCAAGCTCGCTGAAGCCTCATCTTTAAACAGTCCGGTTGATTCCAAAACCACATCTATGCCTAATTCCTTCCAGGGGAGGTCATTAGGAGAGCGCTCATTATAGGTCGTTACTTTTTTCCCATTTATGAGGATGCCATCGTCCACAGGTTTAATGGTTCCATCAAAGATCCCATGAATGCTGTCATATTTTAATAGATGTGCAAGTGTGCCAGAATCAGTTAGGTCATTTATGGCAATAACCTCAATGGTATCCATAGCCTGTATTGCCCTGAAAGTGACCCTTCCGATCCTCCCAAAGCCATTAATTGCAACTTTGATTTTCCCCATCTTTTCTAGGTTATTTGTACTTAAATAACAAAGCTAAGCAAATAAATATTTAAATTTAATTAAGTGATTGTGGTTTAATGTCGAAAATGCCATTACTTGATTTATAAAATGTACAAAAACTCATAAATTGTTTTTATGTAAAAAATAGAAAAATGTATATTTGTTAGCAATTTTCAATATGAATTTTGTTAAAAGGAGAAAGCTGATTCAGGACAGAAAAAGGAAAAATGTTCAATTCGGTT
>JYMV01027969.1_pt1 | contig 27870 bp, 31 predicted proteins | sample 338911 | NCBI WGS metagenome assembly JYMV01 (sample SAMN03354496, study PRJNA234377) | hydrothermal vent metagenome | biome: Deep sea; feature: Hydrothermal plumes at the Eastern Lau Spreading Center, Western Pacific Ocean; material: Seawater | place: Tonga | collected 2009 | depth 2000 m m
GAATAATTTCACGCTGCATTCAGTGTAAATCTGAAACACAGACAACTAAATTTTTAAGGGAATAGTTTATTACTTACTAGGGAACGGTTGGGAATGTTGGCGGTTCACCAATATCATTACTGCTCGATCCACCATCGCCGCCGCCCAGGGCCACGGCTGCACCACCAATGCCAGCCAATCCAACCAACCCCCACAGGAGCCAGTTCGGGCCATCATCAGCCGCAGACATCTGCCCGCTGGCGGCATAGCGCCGCTGCTTCTTGATCAGGTCCTTGGGCGCATTCAGTCCTAAAATTGTCCAGGACAACAGCTCGATCTCTACGATCAGGCCGTCCACCTTACCCTGATAGGTCACGCTCTGCATATTCTCCGCCGCACCGGTGGCTACGCTAAACATTTTTATATCAATAGTATAGGTATCACCCAGTTTACCGATGGCGCCGTTAACCATGAATTCTACACCGAGCATGGCCCCTACTTCAGCCGCACATTCTTGACTGGTGCAATCACCAGATTCCAGGCCCTGCTCTTCCAGCACTTCGGACATGACCCCCCGTTCCACCATCTGCACCTTGCCTGTTTTATTCATGGCCGTGGTAAAACGGTCGGTTAAGGTTTGGGCTTCTAGCATGGAAATTCCGCGGCCCTCAAAATCGAGCACCGCTACAGTAGGTTTATCTATTTCACCGGCTCGTTGTAAACGCAGTCGCTGGGGCGCCTGCAAACCAACGATTTCCCAGGCCAAAATCTGCATTTCTATCAGCAGTCCAGAAACATCGCCTTCGTGGGTAGCACTGACCGTGCGCTCGGTAGCGCCAGTCTCTACGGAAAATATTTTCGCGTCAATCGTATACTTATCGCCCAGTTTACCTATACTGCCGTTGACCATAAACTGCACACCTAGAAGTTGTCCTACTTCCGCCGCACATTCATCGGTGACACAACCGGACTGGGCCAGGCCCTGTTCCGCCATAATATTTTCGATGGCTTTTCTTTCGATCAGGCGTACGGCATTGGTGGCCCCGATCTCCGAACGCATCCGCTCGGTAAGGGTTTTCACTTCCTGCTCGCTAATGCCTTGACTTTCAAAATCCAGAATAGCTACCGTAGGGCGCGTATCCTGGGCCACAGCCATTGCCGCGAACAGGAGAATAAGCGCTACCTTTTTAACGGGTTTTGTTTTAACCATAAACTGCTTAGAAACTGCATGGAAAAATACTTTAATTCAAGTAGATAAAACATTAGTGAGATTGGTGCTTGCCTTTTCTATGTGGTTTCGATCACAAATAGTGATAAAATTCTGCCGTCCATTACATGAATTGAAACCATGAAAATCGGTAAGCTCAAGATCACCAATCCTGTTTTCCTGGCCCCTATGGCCGGCGTGACCGACTATTCCTTCCGCATCCTGTGTAAGGAACAGGGTGCCGGCATGGTCTATTCCGAATTTGTATCCGCCCACGGCATCATCCGCAAGAATGAAAAAACACTTGCTATGATCCGCTTTACCGAGTTTGAGCGCCCCATCGGAATCCAGATATTTGGCGATGACCCGCAAATCATGGGTCAGGCAGCGCGATTGGTGGTGGATATGTTCAGTCCGGACCTGATCGATATCAACTACGGCTGTCCCGTACCCAAGGTCACCAAAAAAGGTGCCGGTTCCGCAGCGCTACGGGATCTATGCCTGATGGATGAAAGTACCATTGCGGTGGTTGAAGCAGTACCGGACGTACCGGTTACGGTGAAAATGCGCGCCGGCTGGGACGCAAAATCAATCGTTATACCGGAAGCAGGACCGCGGCTGGAAGCCCACGGTGTACAGGCCATCGCCCTCCACCCTCGTACTACAAAACAAAGTTATAAAGGACTATCAGATTGGAACTTAATTAAAATACTTAAAGAATCAGTTTCAATACCTGTGATTGGCAATGGCGACATCCACGGTCCGGAAGATGCCCAGCGTATGTTCGCCGCAACCGGCTGTGACGCAGTCATGGTTGGCCGGGCCGCTTTGGGCAATCCCTGGATCTTCAAACAGCTTTCCGCCTACCTGAAAAAGGGCACCCTGCCGGGTGATCCGGATATTGAGGAACGGCTGCAGACCTGCGCCCGCCACTTTACCCTGTTGGTGGAATCGCGGGGCCCTGTTGTTGGCGCTAACATGATGCGCAAGCACTTCGGCTGGTATATCAAGAATTTCCCGGATGCTGGCACGTTGCGTCGGGAACTGGTAACAGCCAAGGATAAGGATGCCATGGACGTGATTCTTTCTACCGCTATCAAAAACAGCAGAACAATTCTAAAAGCTAGCGCTTAGATATTTTACTACCTGCGACCGCAGGATTTAATTCGCTCAGGAATACCCAACGGGCGTGCTGCAGCTCGGTTTTTCGCAAGCCGGCTCAAAGGTTGCCCCGCCGACGACTACCGCTGGTGCAGATAATTGCCTTTTGGCCTTGTTTTCTGCGCATACAGGGCACTTTATTGTGTTATCCGTTACTGTACTCGAATAAACCAGTTCCTCGAACATATGTTCGCAATGAGCGCATTTATAATCGTACATGGGCATAGGTAATATTACAAAATTATTGCCGCAATGGCTACTGCGCGGGGGGCGGCGCTGTAAAACCGCTGCAAACACCCTCTGCGGCCCTGGCCAAGGCAATGGTGGTATAATCTTCCAGATAAGGTCCGATAACCTGCAAACCGATTGGCAAACCGGCCGGACTTTGCCCGATGGGTATCACCGTCGCCGGCAGGTGCGCTATGGTGGCCAAACTGGGCCAGACGGTAATCTCGGAGTAGTGCCTTTCCTCCCCGTCTACAGGTATGTACCGGCTGAGGATATCGGGATTATGGTCGTGGGCAAAGGCAGTGCTGAACATGACGGGACAGAGCAATACATCATACGATTGAAAGAATTCATCCCACATGGCCTTGATGCGCAGGCGCAGCTCATTGACTCTTAGCCAGTCCTTATGGGATATAAGAGCGCCGCGGGCCTGTCGGACGCGGGGATCCTTGTCATCAGGAGCGCTATTTTTGAGTAATTGTTGCATTTCGTCCAGGACCGGCTGCGGAAAACCGGTTGCAATGACCGCATTAAACAGGTTCCAGAAAAGATCATTATTCATTTCCAGGCTGAAACCGGGGTTTGCTTCTGTAACAGATGCACCCTGCTTAGCCAGCTGATCCGCTGTTTCCTGGATAGCGTCCGCCATGGCAGTTTCCACGGGGCAAAAGTCGTCGTCGGGCCACAGCGCGATCCGAAAATCCTTGAGCTGTTGCTGTCTTGCCGGCGGCAGGTTCAGCTGCCAGCCCTTCCTTTCCGAAGACCTGGGTCCGGCCAAGACCGACAACGCCAGTTCCAGGTCAGCTGCGCTTCTGGCTAACGGACCTGCTACCGTTATAGAATCATTTTCACTCAAACTCCCTGGCGGGGGCGGCAGGTGCCCCCTGATGGGGATCAGGTCATAGCTGGGTTTATGTCCATAAACACCGCAAAAATGGGCCGGGATGCGGACCGAGCCGCCAATATCGCTCCCTACTTCCAGGGGTGTAAGCCCGGCAGCTACTGCGGCGGCAGAACCGCCGGAGGAACCGCCCGGTGTTTTTGTGTGGTCCCAGGGATTGTTGGTCACTCCAAATATCTCGTTGTAGGTCTGCCAGTCACCCGAAAGATAAGGGACGTTGGTTTTCCCAAATACGATCGCCCCGGCAGCGGTCAGGCGCTCCACCACCTCGGCGTGCCGCTGGGGCACATGATCCTTCCATTTTGGCGATCCGCCAGTAGTGATAATACCTTCCACTTCATAGGCATCCTTCACTGTCATAGGCAAACCGTGCAGCGGACCCCAGTCTGCCCCATTTTCTAAAGCTTCATCCGCCGCTGCAGCCCGTTCCCGGGCCCGGTCCTCGTCCATGGTCACTACAGCGTTTATATCCGGGTTTACTGCGCCAATTCTGTCCAGCAGCTTATCCAGCAGTTCCACTGCGGAAATATCCTTATTCTTGATCTGTTGGATTAGTCCGCTGGCCGATTGGGTAAGGTCGCTGTCCGTCATTAGTTTATGTACTCACTTTGCAGCATTGAAATAATAATATTATTTGGTTGATTTTAAATAAGTATAACCCGTTCGAAAATATTTGACCAGCATATTATTCATCTTGTTGGTATCCGCAACTATTCGGCACTTTAATAATTCCTGAACCTCTAAAATCTTGGTAGTAATATTGGCCCGGAACCGAACCGATAAAAAACCAAATAAAAACTATGAAAAGACTATATTTCTATGCACCGCTTGCAATTATTTTACTTGGCACTATCCTGTTAGCGCAAAATCGACCCATAGGAACTGCCTTTGCCACTCGTTCCGAAGTAATTGCCCAGCATGCCATGGCAGCTACCAGTCACCCGCTGGCCACACAGGCAGCACTAGGAATCCTCAAGTCCGGCGGTAACGCTATCGATGCCGCAATTGCGGCCAATGCGGTATTGGGCTTGGTGGAACCCACCGGTTGTGGTATCGGAGGGGATCTGTTTGCCATTGTCTGGGATGCAAAAACAAAACGACTCTACGGCTTAAATGCCAGTGGACGTTCACCCCAATCGCTGTCATTAGATTATTTTAAAGACAAGGGTCTAACTGCGATTCCTGCGCTTGGTCCACTGCCCGTATCCGTCCCGGGGTGCGTCGATGGCTGGTTTGAGTTACACCAACGTTTTGGAAGTCTTGGTATGGAAACTATTTTAACACCGGCAATTGATTACGCCGAACAAGGTTTTCCTGTGACGGAAGTTATTGCCCATTACCTGGCGGTAAATGCTGCTTATCTCGAAGATTTTCCAGGTTTTTCTAACACCTTCCTGCCCAATGGAAAACCACCGGAAAAAGGGGAAATTTTCAAGAATCCCCGCTTGGGCAAGACCTATAGCAGAATTGCTGCACAAGGTCGGGATATTTTCTATAGGGGCGAGATTGCCCAAACAATTGTTGCCTATTTAAAGGCCCAGGGCGGTTTCCTTAGTATGGATGATTTTGCCAGCCATAGGTCGGAATGGGTGGATCCAGTGCATACCAATTACCGCGGTTACGATGTCTGGGAACTGCCGCCCAACGGTCAGGGTATTGCGGCCCTGCAGATTTTGAATATGCTGGAAAATTATGACATTGCCGCAATGGGAGCTGGCAGTCCTGAATATGTGCATACCTTTGTGGAAGCAAAAAAACTGGCCTATGAAGATCGGGCAAAATATTACTCGGATATGGATTTTAATAACATCCCCGTTGCTCAGCTGATATCGAAATCATATGCGCAGGACCGCCAGGCATTGATTAAACCGAACCGCGCAGCAAAATCCTTCCCTGCTGGTAAATTAAAGGATGGGGACACCATTTACCTGACGGTGGCTGATAAGGACGGCAACATGATCTCTCTGATCCAGAGCAACTTCCGCGGCATGGGTTCCGGCATGACACCAACAGACCTGGGCTTTGTGCTTCAGGATCGGGGCGAACTATTCAGCCTTACAAAAGGACATTTCAATGTCTATGAACCGGGCAAACGTCCCTTCCATACGATCATTCCTGCTTTTGTGACAAAAGATGGTGAACCGTTCATGAGTTTCGGTGTTATGGGTGGCGCCATGCAACCACAGGGTCATGTACAGATTATCGTGAATATGATAGACTTTGGGTTAAACCTTCAGGAAGCTGGTGATGCACCCCGCATCCGGCATACTGGTTCCTCACAGCCCACCGATGAGATCATGAACGATGGCGGTGTAGTAAACCTGGAACATGGCTTTGACAAAGCAACGATTCGCAGGCTAAAATTGTGGGGCCACAATATAAAAGTGAGTACCGGCGGTTTTGGCGGCTACCAGGCTATAAAATGGGACCGGGAAAATAAAGTCTATTACGGCGCCTCTGAATACCGCAAAGATGGTCAGGCTGCGGGCTATTGAGCAAACGAATAATTAAGTATTATCCTTGAATACAGGGACTGGCTTATCCTGTATTCCTATTATTGGGCCCTGTTAGTTACCTAATGTTTCCTTGAACGAATTAATCGTATAGAGTATATCTTCTGCCGTAATACCGTAGTGGGTCACCATCCGGAACCGCCGCGGACCCGTATCAAAGAATTGAATACCCTTGGCCGCCAGCACAGTGAGGAAATCAGCACTTTCCATAGCAGAGTCCTCCAGGTCAAAATAGATAATATTGGTCTTGATCGTTTCGGGATCCAGGATAACATCGGGTAGGTCGGCAATACCCTCTGCCAAGAGCCGGGCATTGGTGTGGTCTTCCTGTAGCCGGTCCACCATGGTTTCCAGCGCTACAATTCCTGCCGCGGCAATGATCCCCGCCTGGCGCATGCCGCCGCCCAATCCTTTGCGGTTCCCCCGAGCCTCTTCAATATAATCCTTACTGCCGCAAATAACCGAACCAACCGGTGCGCCAAGTCCTTTGGACATACAGAACGACACACTGTCCGCATCCTCAACCAGTTCCTGGACGTCTACACCCAGGGCTACAGCTGCATTAAAAATCCGGGCTCCATCGATATGCAGTTTAATATTGTGCGCTCTAGCCAGGTTCGCCACCTCTTTCGTGTAAGCCACGGATAAAGGTGCGCCGCCACAGACATTGTGGGTATTTTCCAGGCAGATCAAACTGGTTACCGGAAAATGGTCATCTTTAGCGCGAATGGCAGCCTTGATATCTTCCAAACGCATTGTGCCATCATCCTGGTTGAGTATCTGGGTAGAATGAATACCGCCATAGGCAGATATACCGCCTTTCTCATATTTATAGGTGTGGGCCCTGTTGCCCAGGATCACTTCCGCACCGCGGCCGCAGTGGGTCAGAATGGATGCCAGGTTGGCCATGGTGCCGCTGGGCACCAGCAGCGCCGCTTCTTTCCCCATCCGCTGGGCGGCCAGATCCTGCAGCCTGTTAACGGTTGGGTCACCCTGGAATACATCGTCCCCCAGTTCAGCTCCTGCAATCGCTTGCCGCATTTCATCCGTGGGCAAAGTGGTGGTATCGCTGCGCAGATCTATGGCTCTCATGTGGTGTCTATAACTGGATAAGTAATTTTAAATATGCTCATAATACCAGCGGTAATCTAAGGAAAATTAGCAAATAAGTGTACCTGGTAGCCAACACCATGATTGCACTCTTTGTCCCAATAGTGCTTCCTTGTTCGAGATCGATGATGCCGCTAAATTCCCGCACTTGTTAACCTGAAAATTTTCATTGGAAACCTCATGAGCGCGATACCAAAACCAGTTAATGAACCAATTCTTAATTTTGGCCCGGGTTCACCGGAAAGAATCAGCCTGCAGGCCAAGCTCAAGGAACTCAGTGCCAAGGAAATTGAAATTCCACTGATTATCGGCGGTGCGGAAGTCCGCACTGGTGATACAGGCACCTGTGTTATGCCCCACAACCACGGCCATGTTCTGGCCCGGTTTCACCAGGCTGGCCCAGCAGAGGTAGCGCAGGCCATCAGCGCCGCAAAAACAGCCTGGGAAGACTGGTCCCGGACGCCGCTCGATGAACGGGCCCAGATTTTTCTCAAGATGGCCAAATTGCTGGCCGGCCCCTACCGGGACATTATTAATGCGTCGACCATGCTGAATATGAGTAAGAATGCCTTCCAGGCCGAGATCGATGCCGCCTGCGAACTGATCGATTTCTGGAATTTCAATTGCTGGTTCGCCCAGGAACTATACAGCCACCAGCCTATGTATTCTCCTAAACCGACCAGAAATTCAATGGAACACCGTTCGCTGGAAGGATTTGTTTTTGCCGTTACACCGTTCAATTTTACCAGTATTGCCGGTAATCTGCCTTCGGCCCCAGCGCTCATGGGTAACGTTGCCCTTTGGAAACCGGCTAGCAGCGCTGTATATCCGGCCTATTTTATCATGCAGTTGTTCCAGGAAGCTGGCCTGCCTGACGGTGTGATCAATTTTATCCCGGGTCGCGGTTCCATAGTGGGTCCGCTCGTTATGGATCATCCTGATCTGGCTGGGGTTCATTTCACCGGTTCTACCGCTGTATTCCAAAATATGTGGCAGCACATCGGCGGCAACATTCAGCAATATAAAAGCTATCCCCGCATCGTCGGTGAAACTGGCGGCAAGGATTTCTGTGTGGCCCACGAATCCGTTGACCGGGACGCCCTGGTCACCGCCATGGTGCGCGGCGCCTTCGAATTCCAGGGGCAGAAGTGCTCAGCCATGTCACGAGCTTATATTCCAACAACCATTTGGGCGGAAATCCGCGACCAATACCTGGCTGAAGTGGCCACCATAAAAATGGGTGATCCCAGTGATTTTTCCAATTTTGTTAATGCAGTCATTGATCGGGCTGCTTTTGATTCGATCAAGGAATTCATCGATCATGCTGCCAATGCCGATGATGCAGAGGTCCTCAGCGGTGGAAAATGTGATGATTCGGTGGGGTATTTTATCGAACCCACAACCATTCTGACCACCAACCCGGAATTCCGCACCATGTGCGAAGAAATTTTTGGACCGGTCCTCACTATCTATCTCTACGACCCCGCTGATTGGCAAGCCACCCTGGAACTAGTGGATTCCACCTCCCCCTATGCCCTTACCGGCTGTATCATGGCCGCCGACAAGGCCGCCATCGCTGAAGCGTCAGCAGCATTGACCCACGCCGCGGGAAATTTTTATATTAATGATAAACCGACTGGTGCAGTCGTGGGCCAGCAGCCCTTTGGCGGCAGCCGTGCCTCGGGCACCAATGACAAGGCCGGTTCCATGTTCAACCTGGCCCGTTGGGTATCCCAGCGCACGGTGAAAGAAAATTTCGATCCCCCCAGAGATTATCGTTATCCTTTCCTGGCTGAAGATTGAACCATGGCGGTTCAGTCTGAAATCGCTCCAATTCGCCAGGTATTGATCCACACACCAGGGCAGGAACACAACTATACACTGCCCAAAAATACGACCGAATGGGTAGCGGATGAATCCGGTCAGCTGATCCAAAATCCAGACTACCTCCTATTCGATGATATCATTTCCCCCGGTGGGATGGCCGCTGAACACAATGAACTGGAAGATGTACTGACCGCTTTCACAGGGCAGGATCATACCTACCAGTTCAGGGATCTCCTGGTGGAGACACTGCAAACACCTGCCCAACGGCAGGAACTTTATAATGCCTGCTGTACCCTTGACCGAAAACTATATGGCACGGAAAATTCTGTAGATACCCAGCATATTCTGGACCTGGAAGTGGCTGATTTTGCGACCGTATTGCTGTCTGGCCGGATCGACAAGCCTACCCTGGAAACAGTATTCAAATGGCCCCTGCCTAACCTGATTTTCACCCGCGATATTGCTGTAGCCTTGAATAATGCCCTGGTCCTCACCTGGGGCAAATGGCCGGCACGGCAGCGGGAAATGCTCTTAATGAATCATGTGGCCCAGCAGCATCCTCTTTTTTCCAGTTTCACACAGTTCGATTTCCATAAAATTTGCCCCGATCTATTTTTGGAAGGCGGCGATTTCATTGTCCTGGATGCGGAAACATTACTTATTGGACTGAGCGAGCGAAATTCCAAAGAGTCAATTGAAGCGGTTCTGCCGCTGTGCTTTGGTGAGGGCTTTACCCGCGTCCTGCTTATTGATCTGCCCAAAACCCGTAGCATGATGCATTTGGATACACTTTTCAGCCGCATCAGTGCAACGGATATTATCGTCTACCCCCCCTTATTCCATGATCAGGAAATCAATGGTCATACTGTACAAACCTATTGCCTGGAGTCTGGGCAGTCATTATTTGATCTTTCTCCCGTACCCCAGACACTGACTGATTGTCTCCGCGATCAGGGTTACGATTTTAACGCTATAAACTGCGGCGGAGATGAACCGCTCCATCAGGTACGGGAACAGTGGACCGATGGCGCCAACGCATTCACGCTTGCACCGGGCAAGATCATCAGCTATGCCCGCAACAGTGAGACCACAGCCGCGCTGCAACAGGCCGGTTACCGCCAGATAGATGCAGCAGATTTTATCGCCAATACTGCAGACCACATGGCTGACGATCAACAATTGGTCATAACCACAGCCAGTGCTGAACTGCCCCGCGGTCGCGGTGGTCCACGCTGCCTGACCTTGCCCCTGGATCGAGCATGAGTTCCAAACGGACCATCATGGTAGCCCTGGGCGGCAATGCCCTGGCGCCAAAAGGTGAAGCGGGTACCATTACACAGCAATTCGCCCGTACGCGGGAAAGCCTGGATGGGATCATGCATTTTGTCAACCTGGATTACAACATTTGTATCACCCACGGGAACGGTCCCCAGGTAGGCGATGAACTCCTACGCATGGATCTAACCCATGAGCAGGTACCGCCCTTGCCCCTGGGCGTTTGTGTCGCCGGTACCCAGGGTACTATTGGGTATATGATCCAGCAATCACTGCAGAATAAACTCCGGGAAGTAAAAGTGGACCGGGAAATAGTCGCCTTGGTTACCCAGGTGCGTGTTGATGAAACTGATTCCGCCATTACCAATCCTACAAAATTTATCGGGCATACCTATTCAAAGGAGCAGGCCGAAAATTTTGCCAAGCAATTGGACTGGACCATAGCCGAACAGAATCCCGGCGAATGGAGACGGGTGGTCCCCAGCCCGGCACCACACTACGTAATGCATGGGAAAAGTATTAAGACGCTGGTGGATCGCGGCACTATGGTGCTGGCTGCTGGTGGCGGCGGCATCCCAGTGTATAATGATAATAACTACAGGCTGGAAGGCCTGGACGCTGTGATCGATAAGGACCTGACCGCGGCCATGCTGGGGCGGGTGATTCGCGCCCAAGAACTTTGGATCATCACCGATATAGATTGTGTATATTTGCGTTTCAAAAAAGCGGATCAAAAGTCAATTTCAAACATGACAACGGCTGAGGCAGAAAAATTTTTGGAACAGGGAGAATTTGGCAAAGGCAGTATGGCCCCGAAAATCAAAGCAGCATTATACTTCCTGGCTCACTATGGCGAAAAAGTAGTCATCACCTCTATTCCTACTATTGAACAAGCGATCAAGGGCCGGGCCGGGACAATAATAATGAAAACGGAAGACAGGCAATCATGAAGATACACGAATACCAGGCCAAGGAAATTTTCAGAAAATATAACGTCCGTGTCCCGGAGGGGCAGCCGGCCTTTTCTGTGGCAGAGGCATTGTCTGCATATGATACGTTGGGTTCAGAAACTGTGGTGGTAAAAGCACAGATCCACGCCGGCGGCCGCGGCAAGGGGGGCGGCATAAAACTGGCTCACAGCCGCAATGATGTGGAAGCACTGGCTACCCAGATGCTGGGCATGAACCTGGTCACCCATCAGACTGGACCGGAAGGTAAGGAAGTACAGCGCCTGCTGATCGAGACCGGTATTGATATCGCCCAAGAATTTTACGCCGGCATTGTGCTGGACCGCAAAGAAAGCAAATTTGTTTTCATGGTCTCCACTGAAGGTGGTGTCGAGATTGAGAAAGTAGCCGCGGAAACACCGGAAAAAATAATTAAGGTATGGATCGATCCTGAAGACGGATTGATAGCCACACAAGCGGCCACCCTGGCCCAGGCCCTGGGTCTGCAAGGGGCACAACTGGATTCAGGGGTGGAAATTTTTACAGCGCTATGGACAGCATTCATTGGCCTGGATTGTTCCCTGATGGAGATCAATCCGCTAGTGGTGACCAAAAGCGATGTTGTAATTGCCCTGGACGCAAAGATCAACTTTGATGGTAATGGACTTTTCCGTCATCCGGAATTGCAGGAACTGCGGGATGAATCTGAAGAAGATCCAGCCGAAGCGGAGGCCAGCGCATACAATCTGAACTACATTAAACTGGATGGCAATGTGGGCTGTATGGTTAATGGTGCCGGACTGGCCATGGGTACCATGGACATCATCAAGCTCAAAGGCGGTGAGCCGGCAAACTTCCTGGTCCGGAAACAGTGGCCAATGGTTTCAAGATCATTCTAACTGACCCTAATGTACAAGCGATCCTGATCAATATTTTTGGCGGTATCGTACGCTGCGATCGAGTGGCTCAGGGTGTGATCGATGCTATGGAAACGATCACAGTAGATATACCCGTTGTAATCCGCCTGGAAGGGACCAATGCGCAGCAGGCATCCGAATTGCTGGAGCGATCACCCCTGGACTTCATTGTGGCCAATAGCTTGAGCGATGCGGCGGAAAAAGCCGTCGCAGCAACGTTTAAAGGTGCAGCATGAGTGTTTTAGTAAACAGTGATACACGGTTGGTCATCCAGGGCATCACCGGTACAGAGGGCACTTTTCATGGCCAGCAGATGATCGATTATGGTACAAATGTTGTCGCCGGGGTAACACCAGGAAGTTTGCCGGCTCACCGCCTTTGAGCTTGATGATGTCCATGGTACCCATGGCCAGTCCGGCACCATTAACCATACAGCCCACATTGCGATCGTTGAAGCGATCAGCGCGGGCCTGGATCTGGTGATATGTATCACTGAGGGCATACCAGCTGCGGATATGGTAAAAGTGAATCATGCCTTAGAAAATAAACCAACGCGGCTGGTGGGGCCCAATTGTCCCGGTGTAATAACACCGGGTCAGGCCAAGGTTGGCATTATGCCCGGTTTCATCCATACCCCCGGCACCATCGGCATCATGTCCCGCTCGGGAACACTGACCTATGAAGCCGTGCACCAGATCGGTACCCAGGGACTGGGCCAGAGTACGGTCATCGGTATAGGCGGCGATCCCATCATTGGTACAACATTCATAGATATGCTGGAACTGTTTGCCGTGGATGAGGATACAGAAGGTGTGGTCATGATCGGTGAAATTGGCGGCACTGCCGAAGAAGAAGCAGCGCAATGGGTCACGGATAATAACTTTTCAAAACCAATGGTTTCTTTCATCGCTGGCCAGACCGCACCACCCGGTCGCCGTATGGGCCATGCCGGAGCCATTATTGCCGGTGGGAAGGGAACGGCCAAAGAGAAAATGGCCGCGCTGCAGTCCGCTGGAATTCAGGTCGTCGAAAGTCCGGCTGATATCGGTCAGGGCATGGTCGAAATGTTAAAAAGATAAGGCGGCAGGAGAAATACGTTGGGTAACCAAACACTTGCTATTATTAAACCGGACGCAGTACAGAATCAGTACACAGAATTAATTTACGAAAGCATTGTGAAAGCGGGCTTTATTATTTTAGCTTCCAAAATGATCCATATGACAAAAGCAGAGACCGAAAGTTTTTATGCCGTTCATCAGGGTAAGCCATTTTACGAGGAACTGACCAGTTTCATGTCCTCCGGCCAATGCATGGTCCTGGCCCTGGAAAAAGAAAATGCCGTGGATACCTGGCGAGAAATCATTGGCGCCACCAACCCCGCTGAAGCTGCAGTAGGCACGATCCGAAAGGACTTTGCTACGAGCCTGGGAAAGAACGCAGTACACGGATCTGACTCCGATGAGAATGCAGAAAAAGAGATTGCCTTTTTCTTCTCACAGAGTGAACTTAGGGCAAATAAATAAAAGACTTATGAAATTGCGCACCTTTTTTATACTTATTACCGGTTCTTTATTGCTGATAAATTGCGGTGGTACAAAGGGCGAGGGAATCATTGGCGAAATAATACACATCAATGGTGAACTACCCGAAGAAACAGAATCAATCGATCTTTTCTGGACCATCAGCAGCCAGCCGGATGCCAGCAAACTATCCATGAAAACTCTTGAATTCAGCAAGAATAAATCCGAAATGTCTTTTACTCCCGATGCGGTAGGAAAATATGTTTTTGAAATGGAAATTTTCCAATACGGTGACGAATTGGAAACCCAGAAATTCACCTATAATGTTGATTCAGTCGAACCGCTGGTGGCAAGTGAAACAGAGGATGAGGCTCTAGCGGATGAAGAGGATGAAGATTGGCTGGATGAAGAGTATGATGAAGAGCTTGAAGACGAAGAATATGAAGATGAGGTTTATGAAGATGAAGGGTACGACTATGCTGAAGAGGCAGAATATGATGAAGAGGATGAAGAGTATGATGAGGAAATAGAGGAAACAGAAATAGCTGCTGCAGAAATAACTCCGCCAGCAGTAAAGCCTAAATCAACCGCTGCAAAACCCGCGAAGAAAAAAAGTTCCCGTTATGTAATACCTTTTGATAAATCACGTTATACCATTCAAGTTGCCTCCAAAAAGAACCTGAAAGATGCGGAAAAAACCGCTGCAAATCTGATTGAATCAGGATATGATGCCTACATTCAGAAAGCGTATTTTCGTGATACGGATGAAGTCTGGTTTAGAATCCGTGTCGGCAGCTATGATAACCGGGAAACGGCACTAGCGGTTGGTAAAGTTATCGCCAGTGCTATGACCACGGATGTCTGGGTTGATTTTGTAAGATTTGAAGAATAACCATTTTCACAAACCAAGGAGGAAAAAATGGATCCAATGAAACTGTACTTTGATGTACGGGACATTTTTCGCGCACCCCGACTCGCACTGAGTGGAAAAAAAGTCATTATTTTCATGCAGGCCAATCTGGTCGGCTATGCGGTATACTGGGTGTTGAATTATCTAGGCGCTGCGGTCCATGGCATGGCTTTTTCTGATACCTGGGCAGCCTATGGACTTTACCCCTGTTTACTGAGCCTTGATTCCCTCTCCGGCATTGCCTGCCTACTGTACTGGATGGGCGCTGCCTTCTGGTTTTATGCCATCTCTTTAGGCGCCACTGCGGTATCGCGCGTAACCTATAAACAGCTGAAAGGTGACGAATTTTATTCCGGAGGGGATGCCTGGTCCTATGTCAAGAAACACTGGCATCCGGTTGTTTTCAGTTCCATTTCACTAGCCTTGATACTTGCCTTCCTTTTCTTCCTCGCCGCTATATTCGCCTTATTAGGTAAAATACCCTATGTTGGTGAATTTCTATTTGTGCTTCCTTACTTCCTGTATTTCTTTGGGTCGGTATTTACCATCTACACCGGCATCGTATTCCTGGTCGCCCTGGTCTACACACCGGCCATTGTTGGTACCTACGAAGAAGATACTATGGGCACAGTCTGGCATAATTTTTCCATTACCTGGGGTCAGCCCTGGCGAATCATTCTATATCACACTGCCCTGGTACCAGTCCTGGTGCTGGGTGCGTATCTTTTCTCTCATGCCTGGATTAGCGGCTATGGATTGATCAATGCAGTGTACAGTCATGAATGGTTCATGGGGTCAAAACTGCTCAATGTTGTTGGTTGGGCCACCCAGGCCGTTCACCCGGGTGCATTGTGCTCCCTGCTGGGTAACATCTGCAGTATTTGTAGCGCCTGCTATGCCGGCTGTGCAAGCTGCGGCTCATTGCTAACATCCAGTGGTGTTGCACTCTCAGGCACAGAGCAAGTAGCTGCATTCATACTGGCAGTTTTCCTGTTCTTGCTGATCGTTTCGGCAGTATCCTATACAATGGCCGTACTTTCAGTAGGCGAAACACTGATGTTCATCATTTTCAAAAAACGCTCTGATGATGATAATCTATTGGAAAGAAAAGATGAAGAAGAACTTGAAGAAGAGGAAGATGATGATGATTCCTCTCTAGATGATGATGAATTTGATGATGACAGTGATACGAATGCAGGAGAAGATGAAGAAGGATCAGAAAATGAAGCGGATCAGGATGATTCCGAAACGGAGGATAATTCCTAGGTAAGTAGCGCTTCTCATCCAGGGGACAATACTGTTTTACCCTTTGGATGGATCTTGACAAGCTGGGTAATTTTCTATGATACAAGTGAAGTTATTTAGAGCGGATTTAGAACGCGGTTTAGATAAACAGCTTTTTGAAATTTCCAGCGAATATTTTGTCGACCAAATTGTAGAGTTTGCAGAAGAAAAGATTACCTGTTCCCTGACATCGGAAAAACAGTGGCATGGATACCGCTTAACCGGAGAAATATCCATTCCTTTTTTCGAGACTTGTGATCGTTGCCTGGTTGAATTTACCGATCAGCACACGGCCGAATTTTTTATCCTACTGACCAATGATACTGAACTATTAAGCACAGAAGATGATGATGTAATCTGGTTTGGTGATGCTAAGAACACAGTTGACATCGGTCCAGTCATCCGTGATCTGGTCTTGGTTGAAGAGCCGTTTAAGAAGATATGCAGTGCTGATTGCAATGGAATTTGTCTGCATTGTGGCGCAAATCGAAACCAGGAAAACTGCGGTTGTGATGTAGATGCCGTGGTAGATGACCGCTGGGAAAATTGGAAGCAAATGATTAAATAAAATAATAAGAAAAAAGAATTAGGAGAAAGAAATGGCACTTCCAAAAACTAGAATATCAAGAGCAAGGGGCCGTAAACGCAGAACCCATTACAAGGCGGGACATGTGGCCATCATGGCCTGTCCACAGTGCAGTCAGAAAAAAATGCCGCACCGCGCTTGTCCAAATTGCGGTTATTACCGTGGCAGACCAGTTATTTCGGCTGCTGACTAACCACATTTAATGAAAATTGCTTTAGATGCTATGGGGGGAGATCTGGCACCTTGGTCCCCTGTTAAAGGCACACTGCAATTCCTGCAGGATCATACTTCCGGAATGGAAATAATCCTGGTCGGTGACCAAACCATATTAAAGGAAGAAATAGGATACTCTGTCCCTAAAGGTATCAGGATCCACCATACTACCCAAGTGGTGACCATGCATGAACAGGGCTCCAAAGCAATAAAAACCAAACCAGATTCATCTATTGTGCAGGGTATAAACCTGGTCAAGGATGGTCTTGCAGATGCCTTCGTCAGTGCCGGTCACACCGGCGCGATGGCGCATAGAAGGGTTAAAGCGCCCGGCCCTGGCAGCCTATATTCCTACAGCAACCGGCGGGAAAATAATATGCGATGTCGGTGCTAATCCTGATGCGCGACCGGAGCATATGCTGCAGTTCGCGATCATGGCCGCCATTTACTTTGATCATGTGGAAGGCAAACCGCATCCAAAGATTGGCCTGGTCAATATTGGTTCAGAGCCCAACAAGGGCAGCGATCTCTATCAGGAAGCACATAAACTGGTGAAGAAAGAACTGCCCAATGACTTTATTGGTAATGTCGAAGGAAGACACTTGTTGGATTCACCGGCTGATATCCTCATCTGCGACGGATTTGTTGGCAACACCATACTGAAATTTGCTGAGAGCTGGGTGAACCTTTTTATTGGACAGCTCAATAAACAGATTATGGACAAACGGTCATACCAAATGGTAGCGCGCATGCTACAGCCTGTTTTTACCAACCTGAAAAAGCTTTACGACTATGAAGAATTTGGCGGTGTTCCCTTGCTGGGGGTGAATGGGGTCGTTATTGTCTCCCACGGAAAATCTTCTCCAAAAGCAGTGAAAAATTCACTCCTGGCAGCCAAAAAATGTATCACCGAAAATCTGCTGGGAGATATCCAGCATGCCATTACTGAACATATGGTAGTAGTCAATTGAGAGCAGCAATTACAGCAACCAGCCGTTATTTACCGGATCATATCATGACAAATTTTGAGTTGGAAAAAATGGTGAACACCTCCGATGAATGGATCAGAACGAGAACGGGTATCTCCGAACGCCGCGTAGTCCACAAAGGACAAACCACTGCGGATATGAGTACGAATATTGCCAAAGAATTATTGCAGCGTTCAAACACCGACCCGGAAGACGTAGAAGTAATCATTATCGCTACAGTTACGCCGGATATGGTTACGCCGGCTACAGCTTCATTGGTGCAAGATAGAATTGGCGCAAAAAATGCATGGGGCTTTGATCTTTCTGGTGCTTGTACTGGATTTATTTACGCCCTGGATACAGCAACAAGACTGATTGAATCGGGAAAATATAATAAGGTCATGGTTATTGGTCTGGATACCATGAGTTCTGTGCTCGATTATACGGATCGCGATACCTGTGTTCTATTTGGAGATGGGGGCGGCGGTGTGATGCTTGAGCGAGCAGCCAATGAGGAACATGGTGTTTTAGATTCCATTTTGCGTTCCGATGGTTCTGGCGGTGATTATCTTAAGATACCTGGCGGCGGCAGCCTCCACCCAGCATCCCATGATACGGTAAATAAGAAATTACACTATATCACACAGGATGGTCGCGTGGTATTTAAATTTGCTGTAAAAGGTATGGCCGATGTCAGTGCGCAAATTCTTGAAAAAAATGGCATAGCAAGTAGTGCCGTAGATCTATACATCCCCCACCAGGCCAACAAGCGCATCATTGATGGTGCGGCCAAGCGTTGTGGATTCAATGAGGACCAGGTATTTATAAATATTGATCGTTATGGTAACACAACGGCCGGGACTATTCCTATTTGTATGGATGAGGCCGTAGAATTTGGACGGTTACAGGATGGAAATCTGCTTCTCATAGCTGCATTTGGCGCTGGTTTTACCTGGGGCAGTATGCTCATTCGCTGGGGCAAATAAAAATGTCCACAGCGTTTGTTTTCCCTGGCCAGGGATCTCAAAAAGTATCCATGGGTCATGACCTCTATACGAGTAGCATAATTGGGAAAAAATATTTTGATCTGGCCAATGAGATCATGGGGGTTGATATCCAGGATATAATTTTTAATGGCCCTGAAGAAAAATTAAAAGAAACCCAATATACCCAACCAGCGATTTATATTGTCAGCGTTATTTTAGGTCATATTTTATTGGAAAAGGGACAACAGCCGGATATGGTTGCAGGCCATAGTCTGGGTGAATATTCCGCCTGCACAATTGCTGGATCGCTTGCTTTTGAAACAGGATTATCGCTCGTGAAGTTGCGGGCAGAAAGTATGCAAGCTGCTGGAACCACCAATCCCGGGACCATGGCTGTGATTATTGGTATGACTGATGAAAACGTCATGTCCATGTGCAATACCATCTCCAATGATGAATCTGTAGTTGTTGCCGCAAATTTCAATTCCCCTGGTCAGGTAGTTATATCCGGAAACATTAATGCAGTACATGAGGCAATGGAAAAAGCCCAGGAACTAGGGGCTAGAATGGCGAAGGAACTGAATGTCAGCGGAGCGTTCCACTCCCCACTGATGGTACCGGCCAAGAAACAGTTGTCCGCTGCTCTTGATAATATTGAAATTAATAGTGCTGCCATGCCTGTATACGCTAATGTCACTGCCCAGTCAACAACTGCAGCTGATGAATTACGCTCGAATTTGAAAAATCAGCTTGATTGTCCGGTAAAATGGCATGAGACGATTGACAATATGAAAACTGCTGGCGCTAGAGAAATGATAGAGGTTGGTCCCGGTCGCGTACTGCAAGGTTTGACCCGCAGAATTGATAAAGAATTAACTTCAAGGGGTGTAGAAACATTGGAACAAATCGAAGGAATTGCCCATGTTTGATTTATCTGGAAAAGTTGCCCTAGTAACTGGCGCATCCCGCGGTATCGGCTGCGGTATTGCCAAAACACTGGCTGAAAATGGTGCTCATGTTGTATGTGTCAGCCGCAATGTAAGTGATGTACAGTCTGTTGCCGATAAAATGTTGCCTGCGATATATCTGATTCAGATAATGTGAGTAAATTGATCAAGGAAACAGTCGCAACCCATGATCATCTCGATATATTGGTGAACAATGCTGGTGTTACCCGAGATAATTTGTTAATGCGCATGTCTGAGGATGACTGGAATACTGTTTTAAACATAAATTTGAAGGCTGCTTTTATCGCCATCAAGGCAGCAGCACGAACAATGATAAAGCAACGCAACGGTCGAATTATTAATATTTCATCTGTAGTTGGTCTGATGGGCAATGCCGGCCAGGCCAATTATGCCGCATCCAAAGCAGGGCTTATTGGGCTAACCAAATCCACGGCCCGTGAATTGGCATCGCGCGGTATCACTGCAAACTGCATTGCTCCTGGTTACGTTGCGACAGATATGACCAATGAACTTGGAGATGAAGTACAACAATCATTAATTGAACAAATACCACTTGGGCGAATGGGTCAGGTAGAAGATATAGCCTCTGCTGTCGCTTTTCTGGCATCAGACGAGGCAGCATATATCACAGGGCAGACGCTGGCCATTGATGGTGGTATGGTTATGTAAGCTAAATCAAAGGAGGAATACCTATATGTCTACATTTGACAAAGTGAAAGACATCATTTTGGACAAACTTGGTGCAGAAGAAGACAAAATAACAGAAGCTGCATCTTTTATGGATGATCTCGGAGCAGATTCTCTTGATACGGTGGAATTGATCATGGAAATGGAAGAAGAATTTGGCATAGAGATACCTGATGAAGAGGCAGAAAAACTTGTAGCTGATAAACTAGTCTTTTAATATGCGGGTTGTTGTCACTGGCATGGGAGCGGTTGCTCCCAACGGTAATAGTGTTTCCGAATATTGGGATGCCTTAATTGCCGGTCAGAGTGGTATTGATCATATTACTTATTTTGATACCACCGACTTTCCTGTAAAAATTGCTGGTGAGGTGAGCAACTTTGATCCAGAGCAATATTTTGAACGGAAGGAAGTACGCAAGCTGGATCCATTCAGCGTTTATGCACTTGTAGCCTCTAATGAGGCTATATATATGTCTGGTCTGGATGCTGGCGGGTTTGATCCACAGCGTGCTGGTGTCATGCTCGGTTGCGGCATCGGTGGAATCACGACAATATTAGCTGAACATGTGGTTCTTCAGAACCGCGGTGCCCGGCGTATAAGCCCCTTTTTTGTAACCAAACTGATCGCCAATATCGCTGGCGGACAGATTGCCATTAAATGGGATCTGCGAGGACCAAACCAAACTGTTACCTCTGCTTGTGCCTCGGCAACTGATGCAATTGGATTGGCATTACGGTTGATTCAATCAGGTTCGGCAGATATTATGGTTGCTGGTGGAACTGAAGCATCCATTTGTGACTTACCCCTGGCTGGTTTTTCAACCATAAGGGCCCTTTGTAATGCGGCTGATCCGCCCCAAAGTGCAAGTCGCCCCTTTGACAAGGATCGCAGGGGTTTCGTCATGGGCGAAGGCTCGGGTATCCTTGTTTTGGAAACGGAAGAGCATGCGCAATCCCGTGGCGCAACAATATTAGGAGAACTCGCCGGTTATGGATCCACCAATGACGCATTTCATGTTACCAAGCCCGCAGAGGGCGGTGCCGGTGCTGTAAAAGCTATGCAGTTAGCCCTGGAAGATGCTGGGGCAGAACCAGAAGAGGTTGATTACATTAATGCCCATGGAACATCTACACCGTATAATGACAAGAATGAAACAGCTGCAATAAAAACTGTTTTTGGGGACCATGCACGTAAGTTGAAGATTAGCTCAACTAAATCTATGACCGGGCACCTATTGGGTGCCAGCGGTGGCATTGAGGCGATCGCAGCCCTGAAAGCAATCGAAAAGCAGACCACTGATCCAGATTGTGATTTGGACTACGTCCCCAATACTGCAGAAGAAGCGCAGGTAAATTCAGTCCTATCAAATACCTTTGGCTTTGGAGGCCATAATGCCGTTATCTTCATGCGCAAGTGGCAAGATTAGCATGGGTCTGATTACTGCCCTAAAATCTGCCCTAAAATCTGCGCCTGCTCCCCACCCAGAAATAACCAAGACCATTGGCTATCAGTTCAAGAAACCAGATTACCTTGAACAGGCTCTTACACACCGTTCGGTCACGCCCGAGCCGCGCAAAAACTATGAACGTCTAGAATTTTTAGGAGATGCTGTGATTGATATCATCATTAGCCGTGAACTAATGCGGCATTACCCGGAAGGTGATGAGGGTTTGCTTACCAAAAAACGTGCGGCCCTCGTACAGCAATCATTCTTAGCAAGAATAGGTAACATGCTCGATCTGAGCGATAACTTGAATGTAGAATCAAGTGTAGACCTAACCAATGAGAAGGTGGCCCTTAAACAACAGGCCAACCTGGTGGAAGCCCTAATCGGTGCAGTGTACCTGGATGGCGGTATTAAGCCAGCAAAAAAAATAATCCTGGATACCATCTGGAAATACCGCATTGAAGCCTGGAAAACTATTAATTATAAAGGCCAGTTAATTGAATATTGTCATGCCAATGCTATTAACAATCCAAAGTTTCATTTGGTTAATGTTTCAGGACCTGACCATCAGAAAATGTTCGAAGTACAAGTAACCATCAATGGTCACGATTATCCAACGGGTGTGGGAACAGATAAAAAGTCAGCTGAACAATCAGCTGCCCAAATGGCCTTGGACAGTCTGACGGCTTAATTAATGCTTCAGCTCTTTGATCTGATCGCGGATCTTAGCAGCAATTTCATATTTCTCCCCTTCAACTGCTACCTGCAACCGACCTTCTAGTTCTTTTACCGATAAACTGGTGCTTGTTTCCCCTGGGTCGTTATTGTCTTCCTCTTCAATTCCGGCTTCATCAAATAATTCTTCCGCGATCATAATTGGTGCCTGCATCCGTAAACCGACTGCGATTGCGTCACTGGGTCTGGAATCCACCGAACGCTTACCCGTGATCTTGCCATTGATATCTAGCGTGGCATAGAACACACCTTCTTCCAAATTCGTGATTCGTACAGCAACCAGATTCGCTTCTACTTCCTTAATCAACAGACCGATCAGATCGTGTGTGAGCGGTCGCGGAGTTTCCATTGATTCCAGGGCCAAAGCTATAGACTGTGCTTCGAAGGCTCCTACGATAACAGGCAGTTTTCTAACTGCGACTTGGCGGGTGAAATGATATTTTCTGGACTTTAACCGGTATCATAGGTGAAAATAATTTAGGCTATATAGAGGTGTGTTAGCCAATCTTTTTTCTACGAAATGGTAATTTATTTACGCGATAGTTGATCTTTTAGGTACGAAATTTTTTCAACCGGTGATGGATCGGTATTGTGCAAATATGCGCACCACAGGCTAACCCAGTCTCCGTAATGAATAAGATGCAATAATCGTTCGAAGCGACTGTCCCCGGCTACAGCAACTTCGTACTGGTTTTTTGTAACATTCTCTAGGATCGCACCAGTAACATCCTGGCGCATAGAGACCCGTTCATGATCGCTTTTATCTTTGAGCCAGATAATACTCAGATGATTGAACAACTCAGGATTATTTTCCCAGCCAACGATCTCATTATGGTTCAACTCCGGCAATTCATTATGAAAGGCTAGCATTTTCCCATTTTCACTAAACTGGCTCCGCCAGCGAAGCGCAACTACAGCTGTACTCTCCGTCTCACCATATATTATAGGTATTGTACCATGAACACGTTTCGCCAATGACCAAGTTTCATTTTCTTCATCGGCTTTACTGTAGTTATCCCGTAAGGATTCCAGTAGATCAGCTGTTTTTTTAAGTTTTTGCTCTGCATCTGAAGCCACCAGCCCAACTCCCTTCAGTAGGTACAACATCGGTACAAATGAATAGGCCAATGCGGCTCTAGGCTGCAGGCCGGTCGGTATGAGTACAGTATCGCAATCATTTTTCTGCAGCACATCCAACAGTTCCCCGCCAGTGGTGATTCCACAGATCTGGCAGCCTTTTGCCCGCGCATCCGCCACCGCACTCAATGTTTCCTCTGTTTCGCCGGAATAAGATGATGCGATCACCAGTGTATGTGCCTTAGCCCAGGCCGGAACCTGGTAATTACGGGAAATATATATAGGTACATTTAATTCATCACGCAGGAGCATACGATTAACATCGCCGCCGATCGCTGAACCGCCCATGCCGGCAATGATAACATTATCGATTTTAGTATATGTATTGGTTAGGGACACCTGTTGGCCAATAGCCATGGCATCTCGCAGATTATCCGCAAAATTATATATGGACTTTTTCATATCCTGGGGATCTGTAAATGATTCACTCATATCAGTAGTTCCTGCTTTTGACAAAGTTTATGAATGCCACCAATACTTCTCGGCATGGATCCGGTATAACGGCTAGATCTTCGACCGCATTGTTGAAATATTCTTCCGCCATAGCTATTGTTTCTGCATAGACACCAGTATCCTCAAAGAAGGTTCGCATCGCGGCCAGTTTTTCATCGATCGGCTGTTCTCCTGAACGCTGCCACAATTCAGACAATTGCTCTGGGGCCATTTTTCGAGCCATTAATGACAGGGCAGTTTGCTTCTCGGCGATTACATCACTACCCAGACTCTTACCCATTTCATCGGCATCACTAAAAATCTCCAGTATATCATCCTGAATCTGAAATCCCTTGCCAATATCATAACCGAACTTCCTTAGTTGACTGCATACCGCTTCCTCCTGGTTGGCCAGTAACGCCGGTATTTCCATACATAAACTGAGCATAGCACCAGTTTTTTTCTCTGTCATATGAAGGTAATCATTTAGTGTTATGGTTTGATTTTCTTCATATTCCTTATCATATGCCTGGCCAACACAGACGGCCAACGCCCCATCATTAAATACAGTGTGGTAATGGCTCGTTGGGCCTCAACAAATAGTCCGTCACCAGCTAGGATAGCGGTTGCATTATCCCATTTTTTTTGAACGGTAGGCTGTCCGTGGCGTAACAGATCATCATCCATAATATCATCATGCACCAGAGTAAAATTATGCAACAGTTCCACCGCCAGGGCGGCATGCTGCAGGTCATCTTCATCTACTCCGAAGGCCTGACCAGTTAACGTTAATAAGACCGGTCGTAATCGTTTAGCGCTTCCGGCAAGCACATACCGCAGTGGGTCGTACAAATATTCTGGTTGCTGGGGAAAGGGATAATTCTTGAGTTGCCCATCCAGTGTTTTTTGCAATTCAGCAATTTTTTGCAAAAAGTCGTCAGCCACCAGGCTCGATCTCCACGGAACCAAAAGATTGCAGTTTGGTAAGCACCAGGTCTTTGATCTCTTCCATGCGTTCCTGTGAATTGGCTTCAAAACGACAGACAATTACCGGCTGGGTGTTGGAAGATCGAACCAGGCCCCAGCCATCACCAAATTTGATCCGTACGCCATCCACGGTGATGCAATCATAATTGGCTATAAAATATTCTGCTGCTTCATTGGCAATACGAAATTTCTCCTCATCAGACTCACAGGCCATTCGCATTTCCGGGGTGGAATGATACACGGGCAATTCTGCTTTCAATTCAGAAAGTTTTTGATCTGTGCGAGATAAGGTTTGGACAATTCGTGCCGCCACATAGATCGCATCGTCGTACCCAAAGTAATCATCTGCAAAAAAAATGTGTCCGCTCATTTCGCCGCCTAGTTTACAACCCAACTCATGCATCTTTTGTTTAATAAGGGAATGCCCTGTCTTCCACATCACTGGCTTTCCACCGTATTTCACGATCATATCTTCCAGTGCCTGGGAACACTTCACATCAAAAAGAATTTCGTCACCGTCTTCCACCAATTCTGGCAGGAATAGGGCTATTAGCTGATCTGCCCAGATCACATCACCGGTTTCATCCACCACACCGACCCGGTCCGCGTCCCCATCGAAGGCAACACCAATATCGTAATCACCGGACTGTATAGTCTGTATTAGATCAGCAAGGTTTTCTTTTACCGTCGGATCTGGATGATGATTGGGGAACGTACCATCCGGTTCGCAGAAAAGTTCGGTGAGTTCTACGCCCAAATCCTTGAATATTTCCGGTGCGTTAAGCGCTCCCGCTGCATTACCGCAATCCATCACTACTTTCATTGGCCTGGCAATATTGATCTTTTCGATTATCATGGCTTTATAATCGGATCGTATGTCATGTTTAATCTCACTGCCTGTACCTGTCTCAAAATCATTATTCTCGATATACTTACGCAGTGTCTGGATACTGTCGCCATAAACTGCCTTCCGGTCCAATGACATCTTAAAACCATTGAACTCCGGTGGATTATGACTGCCCGTGATCTGCACCGCACCACCTACCCCCAACTTGAACATACTGTAATAATTGGTTGGTGTAGGCAAAAGCCCCAGGTTGATCACATCGATTCCCGTTAATAATACACCTTCTTTGAATTGTTCCATGAGATCGGGGGTGGTGAGTCGTATGTCACCGCTCAAGGCTATTTCCCGGAAACCATTTCGTTTAACAAAGGTACCAAAACCGCGCCCTAGCTGGGTCACCACATGGGGCGGAAAATCGTCCACAACTTTGCCGCGAATGTCATATTCTCGAAAAATATACTTATTGATCATTGATTCCTTTATGATGATTTAAATAATTGAAAATTACTGGTGAGTTTACGGAAAACATTCGCTTGAAAAAATAAAGATGGTTTCTAATACGCAGTATTGCCTTTAGTTTATATATCATGAGTCTGGAACCGATTGATTATTTTTTCTGTTTTGGTGACTATTTTGTAGCTATATCCTTGGCCATTCTGTTTTTCAGGGCCTGGCAAAAAAATCTACTACCCAGATATTTGATCAAGGCTTTTATGATTGGCTGCTTGATTGGTTCCACGTGGGAATTCACATTTCATTTTCTGGGGGACGAATTTCTTTATGCTGTAAAGCAATGGCCTCTGGGGCTCTCTGGCTGGCCCAAAAAACTGAGTCATTCTATTTGGGACGGTGGCTTATTTATGTTTGGTATTTGGCTATGTTTCAAATATCTGCCCCTATCCCTGTTTACTCGCTTTAGCTGGCGCGAACTGGGTATTATGGAAGCCTGGGGTATATTTCAGGAACTGCTGGTAGAATACTTATTTAATGGACGGGTCTGGGTCTACAATGAACTGTCCTGGAATCCGGTCATTATTCCACCTTTACCCGGATCAGCTACCACCGTGGGCTATACCTTGATCCCCCAGGCTGTCTGGGTGGTGGCACCGGTGCTGTTTTATTTGATCTTGCTGCGGTTGCCTAAAGATCAATAAGATCACTTCGCGAATAATTCGCTTTTTATATCACGAAAGGCTTTGAATTCGATGGCGTTGCCGCTGGGATCAGAAAAAAACATGGTTCCCTGCTCACCGGGCTGATCCTCAAACCGAATGTAGGGCTCAATAATGAAATCAACTTTTTGATCCCTGAGCCGCTGGGCTAATTCTTCCCAGTCATCCATATTTAGTACCACACCGAAATGGGGTACCGGCACATCGTGCTCATCTACAGCATTTGAATGAGCTTGTAATTCCATATCTCTATTCAGATGACAGACCAGTTGGTGCCCATACAGGTTAAAGTCAATCCAGGTTGCAGCACTGCGTCCTTCGCTGCAGCCTAAAACGCTGCCGTAGAATTCTCGTGCTTGATTCAGATCATGTACTTGTATCGCTAGATGAAAAGGATTTTCCATCAGGTTATTTTAACGGTAAAATACGGGCCACTTCAACAGATTATTTTTAGGGTTCGATTGGTTAATTTTTCATCTAAAATTTTTCTGTAAATGCGCTATATTTGCTGGTCTTAATTTTCTCTGTTGAATACTATGGTACATAATCAATTGATCAATAAAATTATTGCTACCGGTTATTTTATACTTATCCTGGCTGGCTGCAGCAGCAGACATAATAACCATATGGAAGAATATGTCCGCAAGGCAGATCCTGCTTTTCGCTATGAAATTGAAGAAACATACAAGGCCGATGGCTGGACCGAGTACCGGGTAAAGATGGTTTCCGGCACCTGGCTTACCGAAAAGGAAGTAAACCACACCGAGTGGTGGCACTGGGTTACAATAGTGGTACCCGATGATGTAGCGGAAACCGAAGCGCTGGTGGTCATTGGTGGTGGATCTACACGGGATAAGGAACCGCAGGCTGCGAATGAATTACTGGTCCAGGCAGCGGTAGAAACCAAGTCCATTATCGCCGAGAT
>JYMV01047691.1_pt1 | contig 27838 bp, 36 predicted proteins | sample 338911 | NCBI WGS metagenome assembly JYMV01 (sample SAMN03354496, study PRJNA234377) | hydrothermal vent metagenome | biome: Deep sea; feature: Hydrothermal plumes at the Eastern Lau Spreading Center, Western Pacific Ocean; material: Seawater | place: Tonga | collected 2009 | depth 2000 m m
TGTAGTGATCGCCAGTCGGGGCGGTAGGGTTAATTCAGTCGATGCTTCTCGCATTGTCGTCAAAGTGAATGACAAAGAGATGGGAACAGATGATGCTGGCGTCGATATCTATAGCTTGGTCAAATACACACGGTCTAACCAGAATACCACTATCAATCAGCGTCCCCTGGTCAAGGTCGGTGACCGTATCAATGCGGGTGATGTGTTGGCCGACGGTCCTTCGACTGATCTTGGGGAGTTGGCTTTGGGTCGAAACGTGCTCGTCGCTTTTATGCCGTGGAATGGCTACAACTTTGAGGACTCGATTCTGATCTCCGAACGGTTGGTTCAGGACGATGTTTACACGTCGATACACATTGAAGAACTGCTGTGTGTGGCTCGCGATACGAAACTAGGGTCAGAAGATATTACGGGCGATATACCGAATGTGGGTGACTACGCTCTTGGAAAACTGGACGAAGCCGGCATCATTTATATCGGAGCTGAGGTCGAGCCTAACGATATTTTAGTCGGCAAGGTCACGCCAAAAGGCGAGACACAGTTAACCCCGGAAGAGAAGTTGCTGCGTGCCATATTCGGTGAGAAGGCGTCTGATGTGAAGGACACGTCTCTTAGAATGCCCTCTGGCATGTCAGGGACTGTTATCGATGTGCAGGTGTTTACCCGTGATGGTATTGAGAAAGATAAGCGGGCGTTGGATATCGAAGATTACGAACTTAGGCAGATCAAGAAAGACCTGAATGATCAGTTCCGTATCGTTGAGGACGATGCTTACGACCGTATTGAGCAGTTACTGATTGGGAAGATCGCCGAAGGTGGTCCGGCAGGTCTTGAGTCAGATGCCAAACTCACTCGGACGTACCTGAAGGATTTGCCTCGCGAGAAGTGGTTCGAAATTCGAGTTCGTGATGAGGAGGTAAATCGCGGTCTTGAACGTATTCGTGACCGTCTGTCTCGTCAGGACAAACACTTCAAGGATCTCTACGACCAGAAGCGTGCGAAACTCGAGGCGGGTGATGAAATGCAGCCGGGTGTACTCAAGCAGGTAAAAGTGTTCGTCGCTGTCAAGCGGCGACTCCAGCCTGGTGACAAGGTTGCTGGACGTCATGGAAACAAGGGTGTGATTTCAAAGATCGTACCGGTCGAAGACATGCCGTATATGGATGATGGTACGACTATTGATATTGTGTTGAACCCGTTGGGTGTGCCATCGCGAATGAATGTAGGGCAAGTGCTGGAGGTGCATCTGGGTTGGGCATCACACGAATTGGGCAAGCAGATAGGCGCCTTACTCGATCAACAATCGCCGGTCAGTGATATCAAAGCTCAACTGAGCAAGGTCTATAACGGTGATGGTCGACCTAATGGCATTGCATCTTTAACAAATGATGAAGTGATGGAATTGGCCACCAATCTCCGCGGTGGTGTACCCATGGCGACACCGGTGTTTGACGGTGCATCAGAAAGCGAGATCAAGAGCATGTTGAAGTTGGCCGGGCTTCCGGAAAGCGGCCAGGCCGTGCTCTATGACGGCAGAACCGGGGAGCAATTCGATCGGGCGGTGACTGTGGGGTATATGTATGTGCTCAAACTGAATCACTTGGTCGACGACAAGATGCATGCACGCTCGACCGGTCCATACAGTCTGATCACGCAGCAACCATTAGGCGGCAAAGCCCAGTTCGGAGGTCAGCGGTTCGGTGAAATGGAAGTCTGGGCATTGGAGGCTTACGGTGCGGCTTATACCCTGCAGGAAATGCTAACGGTTAAGTCCGACGATGTGTCGGGACGGACCAAGATGTATGACAACCTGGTCAAGGGGGATCACCGAATGGAAGCGGCCGTGCCGGAGTCGTTTAATGTGTTGGTAAAAGAAATCAGGGCGCTTGCCCTCAATATTGAAAAGAGGGAAGAACGTTAGTGCTGCAAATAACGCAGCACCGACCACCCAATAAAGCCCGGAATAAGTTTGAGGAATTCCAATGAAAGATCTCTTTAGTTTGATCAACAAGCCTGATACGAGTCATGACTTTGACAACATACGCATCGGTATTGCTTCGCCTGACAAGATTCGGTCATGGTCTTTCGGTGAGGTAAAGAAGCCCGAGACCATCAATTACCGGACGTTTAGGCCAGAGCGCGATGGCCTGTTTTGTGCGAAGTTGTTTGGGCCCATGAGTGACTACGAGTGTTTGTGCGGTAAGTATAAGAGACTCAAACATCGCGGAGTCATCTGCGAGAAGTGCGGGGTGGAAGTCACTTTGTCGAAGGTGCGGCGCGAGCGCATGGGTCATATCGAACTGGCCAGTCCGTGCGCCCATATCTGGTTTCTGAAGTCGCTACCGTCTCGGTTGGGTGTATTGCTTGATAAAACCGTGCGGGAAATTGAACGAGTGTTGTATTTCGAAGCGTATATGGTCGTTAACAAATCTGACGATATGTGGTTATTGCCGACCATCAGGGAAGATCATGAGTGGAAGGCCAGCTTTGACACAACCGCGTTACTCAAGCGATTGATTAAGGCTGGTGTTAGTGCAAAGGATATTCAAAATCTCCTTGAATCACTGAAAAGCGAACAGTTCGGCGAAGACGAATGGTACGAGGGTGCAGTGGCCCTTCTTAAAAAGACCGTTAACCTTTTAAAGAAGGAAGTGACCGAACTTAAGTCCAAATCGAAAGGAGTTTCTGAAGAAAATGAGTTCGATGTCCGTGCAGCAGAGGATGAAATTATCACGCAATACCTGCAGGATAAAAAACTGAATCAGGGTGCATTGTTGAGTGAGGACGAGTATCACGAGCGCATAGTTCTTGAGTCGGGGCTTGAGGCAGCTATGGGCGCCGAGGCTATTCGAAGTCTACTGAAATCGTTAGATCTCAAGGCGGAACGCGACACGCTTCGCGCCGAATTGAGTGAGACTAAATCGGAAACCAAGTTCAAGAAACTGACCAAACGATTGAAGGTTGTTGAAGGGTTTATCAATTCAGGTAACAAACCTGAGTGGATGGTAATGGAGGTGTTGCCGGTTTTGCCGCCCGATCTGAGGCCCTTGGTGCCGCTTGACGGTGGACGTTTCGCAACGTCGGATTTGAACGACTTGTATCGTCGAGTGATTAATCGAAATAACCGATTGCGTCGACTGCTTGATTTGAATGCGCCGGTTATCATCGTGCGAAATGAGAAACGCATGCTGCAGGAGTCGGTTGATTCATTACTCGACAACGGGCGGCGGGGAAAGCCGGTCACCGGTTCCAACAAGCGTCAATTGAAGTCTCTAGCCGACATGATTAAAGGCAAGCAGGGTCGTTTTCGTCAAAACCTGCTGGGCAAACGGGTAGATTACTCGGGACGGTCTGTCATTGTGGTTGGCCCAACGCTGAAGTTACATCAATGTGGGTTGCCTAAGAAAATGGCATTAGAGTTATTTAAGCCCTTCATTTTCTCCCGGTTGGAGCTTCGTGGCCTATCGACGACCATAAAGCAGTCAAAAAAGATGGTAGACAACGAAGAGCTTGAGGTCTGGGACATTCTCGAAGAAGTGATACGGGAGCATCCTGTATTGCTGAACCGCGCACCAACGCTTCACCGGCTTGGTATTCAAGCCTTTGAACCGGTGCTGGTTGAAGGCAAGGCAATCCAACTGCATCCGTTGGTGTGTACTGCCTACAATGCAGATTTTGATGGCGATCAGATGGCGGTGCATATCCCCCTGTCGATCGAATCACAGCTGGAGGCGCGATCGTTAATGATGTCCTCCAACAATGTGCTCCATCCGGCCAATGGGGAACCGATCATTGGTCCCTCGCAGGATATTGTTCTGGGTCTTTACTACATGACGCGTGAGCGGCTAAATGACCGTGGTGAGGGTAGTGTGTTTGCTGACGTCGCGGAGACGCGCCGAGCTTACGACACGGGACAGGTGTCGCTCCATGCCAAAGTTAAAGTCCGTATTGCCGAACAACGACTCGGCGAAAATGGTAGTTTGACCGAGATGATCACTCTTCGTGATACAACGGTTGGGCGTGCGTTGCTAATGGAGATTCTTCCCGATGGGTTGCCCTTTGATCTGGTCAATAAGACCTTGCGCAAGCGTGCCATCTCGATGGTTATCGATGAATGCTATCGGCGGATCGGTTTGAAGGAGACGGTCGTTTTCTGTGATCAGTTGATGTACGTGGGATTCTCCATGGCAGCGAAAAGTGGTGTATCCATCGGTGTCGATGACATGATCGTGCCGGACACCAAGCCAGAACGTCTCGCAACAGCAGAGCAGGAGGTAAAAAGCATACAGGAACAGTACAGCTCAGGCCTTCTGACTGATGGTGAGCGGTATAACAAGGTTGTGGACATCTGGACTCACGCCAGTGAGGTGGTAGCAGATGAGATGATGAAGGGAATTCAGCACGAGGTGGTAGTTGACGTTGATGGCAATGAAGTAGTTCATGAATCTTTCAATTCAATCTACATGATGGCTGACTCTGGTGCGCGAGGCAGTCCAGCGCAGATTCGACAACTGGCCGGCATGCGCGGTCTGATGGCTAAACCTGATGGCTCAATCATTGAAACTCCAATCACCGCTAATTTCCGCGAAGGATTGAATGTTCTTCAGTACTTTATTTCTACCCATGGCGCCCGTAAGGGCCTGGCGGACACTGCGCTGAAAACAGCCAACTCAGGCTATCTCACCCGTCGACTGGTCGACGTCTGTCAGGACTTGGTTGTGAATGACGATGATTGTGGAACAAAGCAGGGCATTCTTCTCGACGCTGTTGTTCAGGGTGGAGAGGTCATGGTTCCATTAACGGATCGAATTCTTGGGCGAGTGGTTGGCGAAAAAGTGGCGAGTCCACAGGGGCAAGTCCTTCTGAAGCCGGGTGAGATGATTGATGAGGCTGCCATACAGTTGGTAGAAGAACACAATATCAATCAAATCAGGGTGCGCTCGCCGGTTACGTGTGAGACCCGTTATGGTATCTGCGCTACATGTTATGGACGTGATCTGGCTCGGGGACATCTAGTCAATCGGGGCGAGGCGGTGGGGGTCATGGCGGCACAGAGTATCGGTGAACCCGGTACCCAGTTGACTATGCGTACTTTTCATATTGGGGGTGCCGCGTCTCGAGCGGCTACGGCCAGCAAGGTCACGGTCAGGAGCGAGGGGACTGCCCGTTATGGTCGCTTTCGGGTTGTCAGACGCGCTGATGGCAGGAATATTGTGATATCGCGATCCGCTGAGTTGGTTGTTCAGGATGCTTATGGTGTTGATCGTGAGCGATATAAGTTGCCTTTCGGCGCCGAGTTAACGGTTAACGATGGTGATGCAGTGGCTGCCGGTCAGTTGGTTGCCAGCTGGGATCCGCATACGCATCCCATCATCACTGTGGTACCGGGCAAGGTCAGTTTCAAGAATATGGATGACGGCGTCACAGTGACCCGTCAGGTGGATGAGCTGACCGGTTCCACGACACATGTGGTGCTTGATCCCAAACAGAGGCGGGGTACCGCACAGGAAATGCGCCCTGCCATCGAGGTTGTTGATGCTAGTGGCGTAGCGAAAAAAATTCCCGGAAGTGAACGCGAAGCCCGTTACCAGATGCCTCCCGGTGCAACCATTACGGCGGTTGATGGACAGGCGGTAGACGCAGGCGCCGTGTTGGCGAGGATTCCACAAGAAGGTTCAAAAACGCGGGATATAACCGGTGGTTTGCCTCGAGTAGCGGAACTCTTTGAGGCCCGAAGGGCAAAGGAACCTGCCATTTTATCAACGCATAGCGGTCTGATCTCTTTTGGTAAGGAAGTGAAAACCAAAGTTCGACTTGTCATCACGGATGACAAGAATCGAGAACATGAGATGCAGATTGCGAAGACTCGCCCAATTAGTGTTTTTGAGGGAGAACACGTAGAGCGAGGGGATGAGATCGTTGAAGGACCTCGAGCCGCTGCAGATATTCTGGAGTTGCTCGGCGTGGAGCCATTGACGACATTTATTGTTAACGAAGTGCAGGAGGTTTATCGATTGCAAGGCGTTAAGATCAATGACAAGCATATCGAGGTGATCGTCCGTCAGATGTTGAGAAAGGTGCGTGTCACAAAGCCTGGCGATACCCGATACCTGAAAGATGACATGGTTGAGCGTTCCACTATGCTGAAAGAGAATGACGCATTCGTGGCAGATGGAAAGAAGCCTGCTGTTTTCGTGCCTATACTGTTGGGTATTACCAAAGGGTCACTCAGCACAGAGTCGTTTATTTCCGCGGCTTCTTTTCAGGAAACTACCCGTGTTCTGACCGACGCATCGATGCAAGGGAAGACCGATCACCTGCGTGGTCTCAAAGAGAATGTCATTGTTGGTCGCCTCATCCCTGCTGGGACCGGATTAGCATTCCATGAGGAACGTCGGCGGCGACGGGCAGAAGTGGTGGCGGAAGACAATGAGCGCGAGGAAATGATTTTTGGCGCTGAGCCAGGTGAGACAACCGATGTGGGGCATTTAGACATTGGAGAGGCGGTGAATCAGTGATGGCGAGTCCAGTTGGAGTCGAACGCTGCTTATAGGCCGTAAATCGTGATGAAACTTGACATTTCTTCGAGGCCCGGCCTAGAATCGCGGCCCTTTTGCAAGGTTCTTCGGGGTTCCTGATGGAGACCCTGAGATAGACGTATGCCTACAATTAATCAGTTGGTCAGAAAGCCACGGTCCCGGCACCGGAAGAAGTCGAATGTGCCGGCACTGGCCGCGTCGCCCCAGAAGCGGGGCGTGTGTACGCGCGTGTATACGACCACACCCAAGAAGCCGAATTCAGCATTGCGCAAGGTGGCTCGAGTGCGATTAACCAACGGTTACGAGGTGACGAGTTATATCGGTGGTGAGGGCCACAATCTGCAGGAACACTCAGTGGTGCTGATTCGAGGTGGGCGAGTCAAGGATCTGCCCGGCGTTCGGTACCACACGGTGCGCGGCACATTGGATACGTCTGGCGTCGGTGATCGTCGACAGGGGCGTTCGAAGTATGGTGCTAAGCGACCTAAAGCATGAAGGCGGCACGGGTACACCACGGGTCCCGGTTCGTTTAGACAAGTATTAAATGGGCCTGGTCGAGTAGTTTTCGATCGGGCAAATAAAGTGCTCAATTTTAGGATTGAGTGAAAATAAGCCGCGACGGTAACCAGACGTTGCTAGCGGCAAATAGCGGTTACGCCAGGATTGGATGAACCAGGCGTTGGTTTGGGGGTACGCCAACGGCTTTAACGGATGACGGTGGTTGGAAGAGATCACTTGGCGTGGGCGTTTTTGGGGCATATGTTCCTTAACGAACGCAGATCATGAACTCATCGAAAACGAGAACTGATTAGGAATAAATAGGGATGCCAAGGCGTAGAGAAGTACCTAAACGAGTGATGTTGCCGGATCCGAAGTTTAAGGATCAGACAGTCGCTAAGTTTATTAATGTGATTATGCTCGATGGTAAGAAGTCAATTGCCGAGGGCATTATTTATGGTGCGCTCGACATCATCCAGGACCGAGGAGCAGAGAAACCGCTCGATATTTTCTACCAAGCGCTGGAAAATATTCGGCCGGTCGTCGAGGTTAAAAGTCGACGTGTTGGTGGGGCCACCTACCAGGTGCCAGTTGAAGTGCGACCGAGTCGTCGTAACGCTCTTGCTATGCGTTGGTTAGTTGAATCTGCGCGAAAGCGTGGTGAAAAATCGATGACGCAACGTTTGGCGGGTGAGTTAATGGACGCGGCTGACAACCGAGGCGCTGCGGCGCGCAAGAAAGATGAAGTTCATCGAATGGCAGAGGCAAATAAGGCGTTTTCTCATTATCGTTTCTGACAAACGTAGCAGGCTCGACGCGCAACCGAAAATTTCTATTTAAGGCATTACTCAGGATATACCGTGGCAAGAACCATCCCTCTCGAGCACTACCGCAATATCGGTATCATGGCTCATATTGATGCCGGTAAGACGACAACGACCGAGCGCATCCTTTTTTATACGGGTATCTCCCACAAGTTAGGTGAGGTTCATGACGGCAATGCCGTTATGGATTGGATGGAACAAGAACAAGAAAGAGGTATAACGATTACCTCGGCTGCGACTACGTGTTTTTGGCAGGGTATGGAGCAACAGTATCCCGAGCACAGAATCAACATCATTGACACGCCTGGGCATGTCGATTTTACGATTGAGGTCGAGCGGTCCCTGCGTGTTCTCGATGGAGCGGTTGCAGTGTTTTGCGCGGTCGGTGGTGTTGAGCCTCAATCTGAGACGGTGTGGCGACAGGCCGATCGTTACGGCGTTCCGCGCCTGGCCTTTATCAACAAGATGGATCGGACGGGTGCTGACTTTGAACGGGTTATAGGACAGATTCAGCAGCGGCTCGGTGCAACGACCGTTGCCATACAAATGCCTATCGGTGCTGAGGATGTTTTTCAGGGTGTCATTGATCTGGTCGAAATGCAGGCAATCTATTGGGACGAGGAAACCAACGGCACTAAATTTGAGAGAACAACTATTCCCGAGGCGCTCGAGCCACGGGCGCGTGAGTTGCATGAAGAGATGGTTGCCGCTGCGGCTGAGGCAAGTGATGAGCTGACCGAAAGTTATCTCGATGCTGGAACGTTATCCACCGATCAGATCAAGCAAGGGCTGCGTTTGCGGACACATGCAAACGAACTTGTTCTTGTGACATGTGGTTCTGCTTTCAAGAATAAGGGTGTTCAGGCGGTACTGGATGCGGTGATTGATTATTTGCCAAATCCCACCGAGGTGGCTGCAATTGAAGGGGCGGGTGAAAAAGAGGGCTCCATTCTCGTACGTCAGGCATCGGATGACGAAGGCTTTGCGGCACTTGGGTTTAAGATCATGACGGATCCGTTTGTCGGTCAGTTGGTCTTTTTCCGTGTTTATTCGGGTGTCTTGAAAACGGGCGATACCGTGCTCAACTCGGTTAAAGGTAAGAAACAGAGAATTGGTCGTATTCTGCAGATGCACGCTAATTCGCGGGAGGAAGTGAAGGAAGTCCGGGCGGGTGATATCGCGGCCGCGGTGGGGCTAAAGAATGTTTCTACGGGAGACACATTGTGTGATCCTGACAATTATATCGTGTTGGAACAGATAGATTTCCCTGAGCCTGTTATTTCGCAGGCTGTGGAACCGAAGACCAAATCTGACCAGGAAAAATTAGGTGTTGCTCTGAGTAAGTTAGCTCAGGAGGATCCGTCTTTCAAGGTTTCCTCAGATGAAGAATCGGGCCAGACCATTATTTCCGGAATGGGTGAATTGCACCTCGATATCATCATCGATCGGTTACGGCGAGAGTTCGCTGTAGATGCCAATATTGGTAAGCCTCAAGTGGCTTACCGAGAAACCTTGGGCCGCATGATCGAACAAGAATACAAGCACGCGAAGCAGACGGGCGGACGTGGGCAGTACGGTCATGTCCATCTCCGAGTGGAGCCGTCGGAACCAGGAGCTGGGTTTGAATTCGTTGATGCGATTAAGGGTGGTTCGGTGCCAAAGGAATACATCCCAGCGGTAAGGAAGGGCGTTAGCGAAGCGATGGAAGCTGGTGTTGTGGCGGGTTATCCAGTGATCGACGTAAAAACAACATTGTTCGATGGTTCGTATCATGAGGTCGATTCTTCGGAGCACGCGTTCAAAGCAGCTGCGATTCAAGCATTTCGAGAAGCAAGTATGCGTGCCGCGCCGGAATTATTGGAGCCAATCATGCGTGTCGAAGTGGTCACGCCTGAAGGCTATATGGGCGCTGTTACTGGTGACATCAATTCGCGGCGAGGCGTGATTATTGGGATTGAGGATGTACCGTCGGGTAAGGTAGTGCGGTCAGATGTGCCGCTCGCCGAGATGTTTGGCTATGCGACATCTTTGCGATCTGCAACGCAGGGACGAGCGACCTACTCGATGGAATTTGGCTGTTACATGTCAGCGCCGGTGAGTGTGACTGAGGTAGTGATGAAGAAAGCGAGTTAGGTCGGGAACGTTTTACTCGAACAGACATTAATCATTTAATGTGGAGATCAAGCAGTGGCGAAAGAGAAATTTGAACGAACGAAGCCGCATGTCAATGTTGGCACGATCGGTCATGTTGATCATGGCAAGACGACGCTGACAGCAGCGATTACGCGGGTGTTGGGAGCGAAATATGGCGGCGAGTTCAAGGCATTTGACGAGATTGACAATGCGCCGGAGGAACGCGCGCGAGGGATTACGATAGCGACGGCTCATGTAGAGTATGAGTCAGAAGCGCGCCATTACGCGCATGTAGATTGCCCGGGTCATGCGGATTATATAAAGAATATGATTACCGGAGCGGCGCAGATGGACGGTGCGGTTTTGGTAGTGTCGGCAGCAGACGGACCGATGCCACAGACGCGTGAGCATATTCTGTTAGCTCGGCAGGTGGGCGTGCCCTATATCGTGGTGTACTTGAACAAGGCCGATATGGTGGACGATGAGGAGTTGTTGGAGTTGGTAGAGATGGAGGTACGCGATCTACTGACGAGTTACGATTTTCCAGGTGATGACACACCGGTCATTATTGGTTCGGCGTTGAAGGCATTGGAAGGTGAGGCGTCGGAGCAGGGTGAGGAGTCGATCATTCGTTTGGCAGAGGCGCTGGATTCTTATATTCCGGAACCTGAGCGGGCGATAGACGGTGCATTTTTAATGCCGATTGAGGATGTTTTTTCAATTTCTGGTCGTGGCACGGTGGTGACTGGTCGAATTGAGAGAGGTGTAGTAAAGGTCGGTGAAGAGGTAGAGATTGTTGGTATTAAAGACACGGAGAAGACCACCTGCACGGGGGTAGAGATGTTCAGGAAGTTGCTTGATGAAGGTCAAGCGGGTGACAACGTGGGTGTATTGTTGCGCGGTGTTAAGAGGGAAGACGTTGAGCGGGGTCAAGTGTTGTCGAAGCCTGGTTCAATCACGCCGCACACGGTATTTGAGGCGGAGATTTACGTGTTATCGAAGGATGAAGGTGGTCGTCATACGCCGTTTTTCCAAGGTTATCGTCCCCAGTTCTATTTTCGCACGACCGATGTGACCGGTCAGTGTGAGTTAGCAGAGGGAGTGGAGATGGTGATGCCCGGTGACAACGTAAATCTTAAGGCGAAGTTAATTGCACCGATTGCGATGGAAGAGGGTTTACGGTTTGCCATTCGAGAAGGTGGTCGAACAGTAGGCGCCGGCGTCGTCGCTAGTGTCATTGAGTGAAAGTAGTTTGGCAACACTCACGCGACGGTAGGCTAATTTAAGAGAGAATTCATGGCAGCGAAAGTAGCAAGTCAGAAAATTAGGATCCGGTTAAAGGCGTTTGATCATCGAATGATTGATCGCTCAGCTCAGGAAATCGTAGACACCGCCCGGCGGACTGGTGCGATTGTGCGTGGGCCAATTCCTCTGCCGACAAAGAAGGAACGTTACGACCTGCTTCGTTCTCCGCATAAATACAAAACCTCTCGTGATCAGATGGAAATACGAATTTACAAGCGGATCATGGACATTGTTGAGCCGACCGATAAGACGGTCGACGCATTGATGAAGCTTGATCTCGCTGCGGGCGTTGATGTCGAGATCAAATTGGGCTAATTCGGATCAGCGAAGCACAGGACAAAGGATCAATCATGGCGCTCGGTATCATAGGAAAGAAGGTGGGCATGACCCGTATATTCGATGATGCGGGCCGATCCACACCGGTTACCGTGGTGGAGGTGGAGCCGAATTATGTGACGCAGGTCAAAGGCCTCGATCGAGATGGTTACTGCGCTTTACAGGTTACGGTCGGTAGTCGGCGTCCTGGCCGTGTCAGCCAAGCGTTAAAGGGGCACTACGCGGCCGCGAACGTTGAACCGGGTCGTGGGACGTGGGAGTTTCGAGTGGATGCCGATGTTGCGGCTGCCTATGAGTTGGGGAGCGCGATCGGCCCTGATATGTTAGAGGTCGGCCAGAGTGTTGATGTTCAAGGTACAACCAAAGGTCGTGGGTTTGCAGGAGTGATGCGACGACATGGTTTTGCTGGTGGTCGAGCGACCCATGGCAATTCAAAAGCGCATCGGAAGCCAGGTTCGATCGGGCAGAATCAGGATCCCGGGCGAGTTTTTAAAGGAAAGAAAATGGCGGGTCACATGGGTAATGTGAATCGCACACAGCAAAACCTAACGGTGGTTCGAGTGGACAGTAAGCGCAATCTCGTCCTTATTCGGGGTTCGGTACCGGGACCACGCGGGTTTGATCTTGTCATTGAACCATCGGTGAAATCGAGAGGCGCGACTGTCAGCTCAGCGCCGGCAGCCGAACAAGATCAGGGATGAATTTAATGGATCTCCCCGTTATACAAGCAGATGGTAATCCGTCCGGCATGGTTGCGGTGGATGAAACTGTGTTTGGTGTGCCGTTTAAAGAGCCTTTGGTCCATCAGGTGGTAACGGCTTACCTGGCTGGTGGGCGCGCTGGAACCAGCGCACAGAAAAACCGGTCACGGGTACGAGGCGGTGGGCGAAAGCCATTTCGGCAGAAAGGTACCGGTAGCGCTCGGGCTGGCACGATTCGTAGTCCCTTGTGGCGTGGCGGTGGCACGATATTTGCCGCCAGCACCCGTAGTTATGCGCAAAAAGTAAATCGCAAGGCATACCGTGTCGCACTCCGCTCGATTTTGTCGGAACTCGTACGCCAAGATCGGTTGCGACTGTGTGACGCCATCGAGCTTGACGAGCCGAGAACACGCCTATTGATTGCGCTCCTTAAGCAGTTAGACGTCGTTGACAAGCGCCGAATTTTTCTTGTCACGGCCGAGCACCATGAATCTCTCGCCTTGGCTTGTCGCAATGTCGTGGGCGTTAATGCATCTGAGGTGGCGCACATTGACCCTGTCAGTTTGATTGATCACGATACCGTGATATTGACGTCGGCGGCACTGAAAAAATTGGAGTCGTCACTGCAATGAACGCGGAACGGATGCATCAGGTTTTGCTTCGTCCGGTGGTATCGGAGAAGAGCACTAATGCCGCGGAAGCTAATCGACAAGTTGTTTTCGAGGTGTTGGAGAATGCGACCAAAGCCGAAGTGCGAGAGGCGGTAGAGAAATTATTCGATGTATCGGTTACGGCAGTGCAGGTGTTGAACGTGCGCGGAAAAATTAAGCGATTTGGGAAAACTCCCGGTAAGCGAAACAACTGGAAAAAGGCTTATGTGCGGCTGGCGGCAGGCGATGATATCGATTTTCTGGGTTCGGGGGCTTGACCTTATTAATCCAATCGTGGGTTAGGTGATTTAAAAAAAATGCCACTGGTCAGACAAAAACCGACATCACCAGGCCGTCGTGGCATGGTCAAAGTTGTTTCGCCCGAACTTCACAAAGGGCGACCCTATGCTCCACTGGTGGTGCCGAAGAAGACCATAGATGGACGCAACAACATGGGTCGCATCACTGTGCGGCATCGTGGTGGTGGGCACAAACGCCTTTATCGACTTATCGACTTCAAGCGAAACAAGACAGGTGTATCGGCTCGGGTAGAGCGTTTGGAGTATGACCCGAATCGCAGCGCACACATCGCGTTGTTGCTGTATGCTGATGGCGAGCGTCGCTACATCGTCGCTCCGCGGGGTTTAACGGCAGGTGATCGTGTCGAATCCGGGTCTGAAGCGGCCATTCGCGCTGGTAATAATTTACCGTTGCGGAGCATACCGATTGGAACCGTTGTTCACTGTATCGAACTAAAACCTGGAAAGGGCGCGCAACTGGCCCGTTCGGCGGGAGTCTCCGCTCAGTACGTGGGGCGCGAAGGGCAGTATGCCTTGTTGAGACTGCGTTCCGGTGAAATGCGCAGGATTCACGTGAACTGTTCTGCTACGGTTGGTGAAGTGGGTAACCAGGAAAACTCGCTGCGAAAATTGGGTAAGGCGGGTGCCAAGCGATGGCGGGGAATTCGGCCTACTGTGCGAGGAGTGGCGATGAACCCGGTAGATCACCCGCACGGTGGCGGAGAGGGGAAGACCTCTGGTGGACGTGACCCTGTTACCCCTTGGGGTGTTCCTACCAAAGGACACAGAACAAGACACAACAAGCGAACGGACAGCATGATTATGCGCCGGCGTAGGAGAAAGTAGCCATGCCCCGATCAGTTAAAAAGGGCCCTTTTGTGGATGGCCATTTATGGACGAAAGCGATGGCAGCTCGCGGTGCGGGGTCGAGACGCCCAATCCGCACCTGGTCGCGCCGTTCAGTGGTGATGCCAGAATTTGTCGGGCTTACGATTGCGGTCCATAACGGTCGCCAGCACATTCCGGTCCTCGTTACTGAAAACATGGTGGGCCATAAGTTGGGTGAGTTTGCAGCCACTCGTACATTTAGGAGCCATGCGGCAGACCGCAAGGCCAAGTAACGGAACCCGATAATGGAAGTCAAGGCACTTGCCAAGTACATTCGCATTTCTCCACAGAAGTGTCGGCTTGTTGCGGACCAGGTTCGCCGCCAACCCGTAGCACGGGCGCTGGAGTTGCTTCAGTTCAGCCCACGTAAAGCCGCTTTGCCCATCCGCAAGGCGCTTGAGTCGGCTATTGCCAATGCCGAGCACAACGAAGGTGCCGATATCGATGAGTTGCGAGTGCATTCGATCATGGTTGATGAAGGACCGGTAATGAAACGATGGAGGGCGCGAGCAAAGGGTCGTGCGGCATCGATTATTAAGCGCACCAGCCATATTACTGTTACGGTCAGTGACGAAAAGAGGAGGGGTAATTAAATGGGTCAGAAGGTCCACCCAATTGGCTTTCGCCTCGGCATTATTCGGGACTGGGACGCAAAGTGGTTTGCAACGGGTAAGAATTATGCGACGAATTTGGTCGCCGATCAGAAAGTCAGGCGATTTCTCCGTGACAGATTGTCGAACGCGGCAGTTAGCAGGATTGAGTTGCTGCGTGCGGGAACCTCTCTAAACGTAACTCTACATACCGGGAGACCCGGTATCGTGATTGGTAAAAAGGGTGAGGACATTGAGCGCCTGCGCAGAGCGTTGATGGCAATGAATGGGGGCCCAGTGCAGGTTTCTGTTGAAGAGATCAGAAAGCCAGAATTGGATGCAAGGCTGGTAGCTGACAACATCTGTCAACAGTTGGTTAAACGAATCATGTTCCGTCGTGCCATGCGCCGGGCCGTGCAAAATGCAATGCGCCTGGGTGCTCAGGGCGTCAAGGTAATGGTGGCTGGCCGTCTAAACGGAGCGGAAATTGCTCGGACAGAGTGGTATCGCGAGGGTCGCGTGCCATTGCACACCCTAAGAGCAGATGTGGATTATGGTTTTGCTGAAGCGCACACGACTTATGGTGTCATCGGTGTGAAGGTATGGATCTTCAACGGTGAAATCATGCCGGCCGATGAGCAAGAAGAGACTGAGACTCCGACCGCCGCTGCCTAGCGGGCATCGCATCAACAGGAATAATTGACAGACGGAATACCAGGGTCATGCTGCAGCCGAAAAGAACTAAATACAGGAAACAACAAAAGGGTCGCAATCGGGGCTTAGCGCAACGGGGCAGTCGTGTCAGTTTCGGTGAGTATGGACTTAAATGTACGGGTAGAGGCCGGCTTACCTCGCGACAGATTGAAGCCGCACGTCGAGCGATCAACCGTTACGTGAAACGCGGTGCTCGAGTCTGGATTCGAGTGTTTCCTGATAAGCCAGTATCAAAGAAGCCGCTGGAAGTGCGGATGGGCAAGGGGAAGGGTAATCCTGAATATTGGGTTGCGTTGGTTCAGCCTGGGATGGTGCTATACGAACTTCAGGGCGTGGGCGAGCCTCTTGCACGAGAAGCATTGCGCTTAGCGGGTGCCAAACTCCCCATCGCCACTTCCTTTGTGAAACGGCAGCCTGCTTGATATGGCAGATAAAGAGAAAATTTCCTCGTTGTCAACAACCGAGTTGGAGTCTGAACTGCTTGAGTTGCGAAAAGAGCAGTTCAATCTTCGAATGCAGCGTGGTACGGGACAGTTGGCCAATCCCTCCAGATTTAAGAGTGTGCGCCGAGATATTGCCCGCATAAAGACGCGTATGACTGAAATTGACAGGAGTAGTGCATGAGTGATCATGAGCCAAGTGATGTCGGTCAGGTAAGCACGGCGCCGCAGGGACGCACCGTAAGGGGGCGCGTTATCAGTTGTAAAATGGACAAGACCGTCACTGTTTTGGTGGAGCGGCGATTGCAGCATCCGTTGTATAAGAAATACATTCGACGCTCAACTAAATTGCATGTTCATGACGAGAGCAATGAATGTCGTGACGGAGATACCGTTTTGCTTAAGGAGTGTCGCCCCTTGTCAAAGACCAAGAACTGGCAGGTTGTCGAGGTCGTTGGCCGATCTCGCCAGGGAGGCGAGGGATGATTCAGGTACAGACCATGCTAGACGTGGCTGACAATAGCGGTGCCCGACGCATCCAGTGCATTAAGGTGCTCGGCGGTTCCAAACGCCGTTATGCCGGAGTGGGGGATGTGATTAAGGTTACTATAAAAGAGGCAATACCAAACAGCCGTGTGAAAAAGGGTGAGTTGTTCGACGCAGTAGTAGTGCGCACTCGGCATGGAGTGCGGAGAGCAGATGGATCTCTGGTCCGTTTTGACCGCAATGCAGCGGTACTGCTCAACCCTCAATTACAGCCGATTGGAACCCGCATTTTCGGACCGGTAACTCGGGAACTGAGAACAGAAAAGTTCATGCGGATTATTTCGCTCGCGCCAGAGGTGCTGTAGGGGCGCTGCGATGAACAGAATTATGGACGCCGCAGTATGAATAAGATTATTAAGGGTGATGATGTCATCGTTCTTGCGGGCCGGGACAAAGGAAAGCGGGGAACTGTGTTGCGAATATTGAATAACCGTCAGGTGTTGGTCGACAGCGTTAATGTGGTCAAGAAACACGTTCGACCCAATCCCAATAAGGGTGAGACGGGTGGGATCATTCAGAAAGAGATGCCGGTCGCCCTGTCGAATGTCGCTGTGTACAACCCGAACTCGAACAAGGGTGATCGTATCGGTATTAAGTGGCTTGAAGATGGACGCAAGGTGCGTTTTTTCAAGTCAGATGGTGAAGTGATTGATCAAGATTAAAGATTAGGCACGACGAAATGACGAGGCTAGAAGACTATTACCGGGATACCGTGGTGCCGGCGTTGTATGAACAGTTCAAGTATATGAGCATTATGCAAGTTCCCCGAGTCCAGAAGATCACGCTAAATATGGGAGTGGGTGAGGCGTTGGTAGACAAGAATGTGCTGGAATCGGCCGTCAATGATCTCACCAAGATCGCTGGGCAAAAACCTATCATCACAAAGGCGCGAAAGTCTGTTGCGGCGTTTAAGGTGAGGGAAGGATGGTCGATTGGCTGTAAGGTCACTCTCCGTCGGGAACGGATGTATGAGTTTCTTGATCGATTGATTTCTGTGGCATTGCCCCGAACGCGTGATTTCCGGGGCCTTCCCGAGCGGGCGTTCGATGGGCGCGGCAACTACAGTTTGGGTTGCAAGGAACAGATCATTTTCCCCGAAGTTGACTATGACAAGATCGACACAATTCGAGGGTTGGACATAGCGATAACCACATCGGCGAAAACTGATGCGGAAGCGGAAGCGCTATTAAGGGCATTCAATTTTCCGCTGCGTAACTAATTAGATAAGGATCGCCTGATATGGCAAAGAAATCGATGGTTGCGCGTGAAGTAAAGCGCAAAAAACTTGAGCAACAGTATTCTGATGAGCGGGCGACGTTGAAGCAGCAGGTACTTGACGAAGGGTTGAGCGAAGAAGAGCGACGTGAGGCGATGATGAATCTTCAACGATTGCCCCGCGACTCTTCACGAAGTCGGCAACGGAATCGGTGTGCCTTGACCGGCAGACCGAGAGGTTATTTTCGTCGTTTTGGATTAAGTCGAAACATCCTTCGGGAAATTATCTTGCGTGGAGAAGCGCCAGGCGTCATCAAGGCCAGTTGGTGAGCAAGGGGAGTCGATAGAACTTATGAGTATGTCTGATCCGATTGCCGATATGTTGACGCGGATTCGTAACGGCCTGTCAGCAGGCAAGCCAACAATTACCATGCCGTCTTCAAAGGCGAAGACGGCTATCGCTAAAGTGCTCGCTGACGAGGGGTTTGTTACGGGTTGGGAGTTGGCCGAGGTTGACAACAAAGCGACCCTCAATGTCACCCTTAAGTATTATCGAGGTGAGCCGGTGATCGAGGAGTTGACGCGGGTCAGCAAGCCAGGTTGGCGAGTGTATTGCGGGGCAGATGAACTGCCATCTGCTAATGGTGGTTTGGGCATTGTGGTCATATCGACCTCACGTGGGTTGATGACTGATAAACAGGCCCGCACTGAAGGGTTGGGCGGCGAAGTTTTGTGCCGAGTGTGTTGATCGAGAGACTCACAATAATGTATCAGCTAATGGTTTGGACCTATCGAACGGGAGGCCGAGTTAGATGTCACGCGTAGCCAAAAACCCAGTCGATCTGCCGTCGAGTGTTGAAGTAAAAATGAGCGGACGACATATCCAAGTAAAAGGTCCGAAAGGTGAGTTATCACTCAATTTGCATTCGACCGTCGACATGGTGCACGAGGGCAATCAGATTCGCTTAGCGGCATCAACAGACGATAGTGCGATGGCTATGGCTGGGACTATGCGTGCACTGGTTAGCAACATGGTTACCGGTGTATCTGTCGGTTACGAGAAAAAGTTAACAATCGTAGGCGTCGGTTACCGAGCGCAGGCCCAAGGGAATTCATTGAATCTGAGTCTGGGGTTTTCCCACCCAGTGGTTTATCAGATTGCTAAGGGTGTTTCGGTTGAAACTCCGAGTCAGACCGAAATAGTCGTTTCGGGCACGGATAAGCAGCTGGTCGGTCAGACGGCTGCTGAAATTCGTAGATTTCGACCCCCTGAGCCCTACAAGGGCAAGGGTGTGCGCTATGCCGATGAGCAGGTCCGTCGAAAGCAGGCGAAGAAAGCGTAACCACAGTTTAAGAATTTGAGAACATGTTTAATAAGAAAAAAGCGAGGTTAAGACGCTCAATCAGGACGCGGGCCCGGATTAAGCGTCTGGGGTCGTATCGCCTGTGTGTGTATCGGTCTCCACGGCATGTTTACGCACAGATAATCGATGAGGGAAAGGCCCAGGTGATAGTCAGCGCGTCGACAACAGAACGCGAATTGCGGGACCAGATTAAGTATGGTGGTAACGTCGCAGCTGCTCAGGCGGTGGGTAAGCGCTTAGCCGACAGGGCTATTGCGACGGGTGTCAGTCGAGTTGCATTCGACCGGTCCGGTTACAAGTACCACGGTCGAGTAAAGGCGTTGGCAGACGCAGCAAGAGAAGGTGGACTTCAGTTCTGATTCTTTGAAGGGCGAATACATTAATGGCAGAAAAATCAAATCACCAGGCAGCGGATAACTCAGGCCTGCATGAACAACTGATCAACATTCGGCGGGTAGCGAAAGTGGTTAAAGGGGGCCGTATCTTTGGATTCTCTGCACTCACTGTTGTTGGTGATGGCCAAGGTCGAGTCGGCATCGGTCGTGCTAAGGCGCGTGAAGTGCCTGTTGCAGTGCAAAAAGCAATGGAGGATGCGCGTCGGCGAATGATCAAGGTGAATCTTCGCAATGGCAGCGTCCATTACCCCATTATTGGACGGCACGGTGCCGCAAGAGTCGTGATTCGACCGGCATCGGAAGGCACTGGCGTGATCGCGGGTGGAACGATGAGGGCAATTTTTGACGCAGTTGGTGTTCGTGATGTTCTCGCAAAAGTGATTGGCACAACAAATCCGGTAAACGTTGCTCGTGCAACGATCGATGGTCTACGTCGAATGCGCAGCCCAGAAGAAGTGGCAGCTCGTCGCGGCAAGGTTGCTAACCAGGTCTCAGCATGATTTGTTCTGGCTTATCTGAGGCATGTGAGGAGTCGCGATGACAGATAAACGGTTAAGGGTCACATTGGTGCGCAGCAAATACGGGCGTGGGGCCAAGCAATTGGCGACTGTCCATGGTCTCGGTCTACGCAAGATGCGCCAGACGGTGGAGGTTGAAGACACACCCGCGGTGCGTGGAATGATCAATAAGGTCATGCATCTGGTGCGTGTTGAGGAGAATTAGTATGCGGTTAAACGATCTTAAGCCGGCAGACGGGTCTCGACCTAAGCGGACACGGCGTGGCCGGGGTCCTGGTTCAGGCATCGGTAAGACGGGTGGACGTGGGTTCAACGGCCAGAAATCGCGGTCAGGAGGGAGCATTAGGATCGGTTTTGAAGGTGGACAGATGCCGTTGCAACGGCGGGTACCGAAGCGTGGTTTTCGTTCCTTGACGCGGCGACGAGTGGCGGAGGTGCGACTGCACGAACTTGGCCAGTTAGAAAATAGTGATGTCGATTTAAGCGCTTTGAAGGCAGCAGGCATTGTTAATCGCAATACGATCCGCGCCAAAGTGATCGCGTCGGGAAAGATTGAGCGGGTTGTGGTATTGCGCGGTATCAGCGCGACTAAGGGAGCGCGTGAAGCGATTGAGCAGGCCGGGGGCCGAGTGGAGAGTTGAAGTATGGCGATCTCGGCACTAGCAGGACTCGGAAAATTAACGGAACTCCGGCAGCGGATTTTGTTTGTTTTAGGGGCGATGGTCGTTTTTCGATTCGGTACTCATATTCCGGTGCCGGGTGTGGATCCGGTCGCAGTAGCGGCGCTATTCGAACAGACCCGCGGGTCGATCATCGACGTATTCAATATGTTCTCTGGTGGAGCGCTCACTCGGTTATCGGTCTTGGCTCTGGGAGTGATGCCTTATATATCGGCATCGATCATCATGCAGATGATGAGCGCTGTTATTCCGCAACTCGAACAGTTAAAAAAAGAGGGCGAGGCAGGCCGTCGAAAAATCACCCAGTACACTCGCTACGGCACCGTGGTGCTTGCAACGTTTCAGGCCCTCGGGATTGCGATCGCAATCGAAGGACAGATGGCAGGCGGAGGGCCGGTTGTCCTGATACCGGGACTTGGCTTCAAGATCACCACGGTGGCAAGTCTCGTGACCGGTACCATGTTCCTGGTTTGGTTGGGCGAGCAGATTTCCGAGCGAGGAATCGGCAACGGTATCTCGTTAATTATTTTCGGCAGTATCGTTGCCGGATTGCCAGCTGCGGTCGCTGGCACACTGGAACTCGCACGAACAGGCAGTTTCACGCCACTGGGTGTGTTGGCGCTGTTCGTCGGAGTCATAGTGATTACAGGAGTTGTTGTGTTCGTAGAGCGCGGCCAGCGGCGGATTACCGTCAATTATGCAAAGCGGCAACAAGGACGGCAGATGTTGGCTGGGCAGACCAGTCATTTGCCGTTGAAACTGAATATGGCCGGGGTTATTCCTCCGATATTTGCATCAAGCATTATTCTGTTTCCGGCGAGCCTCGGAAGTTGGTTCGGTCAGGCGGAAGGAATGGGCTGGTTGCGAGACATCGCCACGACACTCGGTCCGGGGCAGCCAATTTACGCCCTGCTGTACGCAGGAATGATTTTGTTCTTTTGTTTTTTCTATACGGCGTTGGTTTTCAATCCGACCGAGATTGCAGACAACTTAAAGAAATCGGGAGCTTTTATTCCCGGCATTCGGCCAGGGACACAGAGTGCTCAGTACATCGACAAAGTGGTGTCTCGGTTAACGCTCGCTGGTGCCGTGTATCTTACGATTGTTTGCCTAATTCCAGAATTTATGATTGTGAAATGGAGTGTGCCGTTCTATTTTGGCGGGACCTCCTTGTTGATTATCGTCGTGGTCATGATGGATCTTATGTCACAAGTCCAGTCGTATCTAATGTCGCGTCAGTACGAAAGTTTGATGCGAAAAACGTCGCTGATCGGTGGTGGTTTAGGCGCGATTCGATGAGGAACCAGGCACAAGCGGGCAAGAAAGTGGAGAGGGTATTATGAAAGTACGTGCTTCGGTTAAGAAAATCTGTCGTCACTGCAAGGTCGTTCGGCGCAAAGGCGTCCTACGGGTCATTTGCAGTGATCCCCGACATAAGCAGCGCCAGGGATAATGAGTTTAGAAACTGCAAATAATGATCCAACTAGAGTGCTGAGTGTGAGTCAAGAAAATATTACGCAATCGGTTTGTTCGATCAGTGAACTGACCACTCGAGGAGATGACCAATGGCCCGTATAGCCGGGATTAATCTGCCGCCCAATAAGCATGTCGGAATTGCTTTGACATCGATTTATGGCGTGGGGAGCGCTCGGGCACAGAAAGTCTGCGATGCAGCCGCAGTAGTGCCGTCAACCAAGGTCTTTGAGTTGTCTGATGAGGATGCGGACCGATTGCGTTCGGCTGTCGCTAACTTCCAGATCGAGGGGGACTTGCGGCGTGAGGTGTCGATGAACATCAAGCGTTTAATGGATCTCGGTTGTTATCGGGGGCTGCGTCATCGACGAGGCTTGCCCGTGCGGGGTCAACGAACCTCAACCAATGCTCGTACCCGTAAGGGGCCGCGCCGACCCATCAAGAAATAACGAGCACATACCATGGCGAAGGCGAAATCAAAAAAACGTTCGAAAGTGAAAGCAAGACGTGTTGTTGTCGAGGGCATTGCCCACATTCACGCTACTTTTAACAACACAATCATTACAATTACGGATCGGCACGGCAATGCGGTGTCTTGGGCAACTGCGGGTGGAGCCGGTTTCAGGGGCAGCCGAAAGAGTACTCCTTTCGCAGCCCAAGTCGCTGCTGAAACGGCTGGAAAGGCCGCTCGAGATATGGGGATGCAGCAGCTTGACATCCGCATAAAAGGACCAGGCCCAGGAAGAGACTCGTCAGTTCGTGCCCTCAATGCACTGGGGTTTGAAATTAATACGATTTCCGATGCAACCACAATCGCACATAACGGCTGTCGGCCCCCAAAGCGCCGACGCGTCTAGTTGGAGAATTTCGCTAATGGCTCGATATAGAGGACCAACCTGTAAGCTGGCTCGGCGTGAAGGAACAGACCTGTTCCTGAAAAGCCCGATACGACCGCTTGATTCGAAGTGTAAGTTTGATCGACCACCTGGATTTAAAGCGGGCGGGCGCCGACCGCGTGTGACAGTTTACGGGACTCAACTCCGAGAGAAGCAAAAACTTCGCCGAATTTATGGCATCATGGAGAAGCAGTTCCGTAACTATTACCAGGAAGCTTCTCGACGGACAGGTGCCACTGGTGAACTGCTGCTGCAGTTACTCGAATCGCGTCTTGATAACGTGACGTTGCGAATGGGTTTTGCGATTACTCGAGCCGAGGCACGGCAGTTAGTGACTCATAATGCGGTGATTGTTAACGGGCGCCGTGTGAACATTCCTTCTTATCAAGTAGCAGTTGGCGATGAGATAGAAATTCGAGAAAAGAGCAAGACCCAGTTGCGGATTAAGGCGGCGATGGAGATCGCGGAGCAAGTCGGTTTTGTGTCCTGGGTGGATGTTGATGTCAAAGCCGTAAAGGGTACTTTCAAGGTGTGTCCAGAACGTATTGATTTGTCGCAAGACATTAATGAAGCCTTAGTTGTAGCGTTGTATTCCAGATAATTTTCGGCGCTCCACTATGTGGATAGCGTCAAAGTCGTTTTCTCAGATCTAACGAGGACAAGTGCTGATGCAAGTTTCGAGTTCTGATTTCCTAAAGCCAAACGTGATTTCAGTTGAAAATATTAATGAAGCGCGTGCGCGTGTGACGCTAGAGCCACTTGAACGTGGCTTCGGCTATACCCTCGGCAATGCGCTGCGCAGAATTCTGCTTTCCTCCCTGCCGGGGGCGGCCGTAACAGAGGTCAAGATTGATGGCGTGCTCCATGAATACGGGGCCATTGACGGTGTGCAGGAGGACGTTATCGATATACTGCTCAATCTGAAGGGGTTAGCAATTCGAATGCACACTCGCCAAGAAGCGGTTCTGCATCTCAGTCGAAAGGGCGAGGGTACGGTGACCGCTGCTGATATACAGCTCGACCATGATGTTGAGATTGTTGACCCGAATCATGTTCTGGCAAACCTATCCGGTGATGGGGAGCTGAATATGACTCTGACTGTTACGACCGGACGGGGCTATCAGGTGGTTGAGTCCAACAGGGACGAGGACGAGGCGCTGACCATCGGCGCGCTGAAACTCGATGCATCCTACAGTCCAGTGCGGCGAGTCTCCTATGTGGTCGAAAATGCCCGAGTTGAGCAGCGCACGGATCTTGACAAACTGGTTATTGATTTGGAAACCAACGGGACCATCGATCCGGAAGAGGCGGTACGGACTGCCGCAACGATCCTGCATGAGCAAATTTCTGTCTTTGTAAGGCTTGAGGAATCGCAGCGCGCGACTACTGATATAGCACAGGAATATGTTGATCCATTGTTACTCCGAACCGTGGATGATTTGGAGTTAACGGTGCGCTCGGCAAATTGTCTGAAAGCTGAGAATATCTATCACATCGGTGATCTGGTTCAGAGAACAGAGGTGGAGCTTCTCAAGACGCCCAATCTTGGTAAAAAATCCCTGACGGAAATAAAGGATGTACTCGCCAGTCGGGGGCTGTCGCTGGGAGTCAAAATCGAAAATTGGCCTCCGTTATCATTACAGCGCGATGCCCACGAGGGCCTGCACTAGTCTAGTCGGGGATTGTTCCAATGCGCCACCAGAAAAGCGGTCGTAAACTCGGCCGAACGTCAAGTCATCGGCAAGCCATGTTTAGAAATATGGCCGTGTCATTGTTTCGTCACGAACAGATACGGACTACGTTGCCAAAGGCCAAAGAGTTACGCCGCGTTGCCGAGCCGCTGATTACGATGGCTAAGAATCCAACGATGGCACGTCGACGCCTCGCTTTTGCACGGCTCCGAGATAAGGATATCGTCGGTAAACTGTTCGATGAATTGGCGCCACGGTACAAGACGCGACCGGGTGGCTACACCAGGATACTCAAGTGTGGTTTTCGACGCGGCGATAATGCTCCCATGGCTTACGTTCAACTGGTAGATCAGCCAATCGAAACAGCTGAAGGCAGCGCTAGTTAACTGACGCGCTCCTGAACTTTTCCCGCGTTCGAGCGGCGTGGCGAAGGAATCCAGGTGTAGTGACTCCGCTATGACACTAGCGGTGGCCTCATTCTGAGCTCAAACGTCTCACCAATACGGTGTGTAAGGGATGTCGATCGGGTACCCTCTCTTGAATCTCAGGTGATGTCGGATACGATGGGGTCAGAGGGGTAAATGCAATTGACCAACGACGCGTTATTTTCCGTTGACAGTGAGACCGGTTGGGTCTCCGGCCTTCGCCAATTACTTTCACCGAATTGTGATGCCCGGCCTGAAGGCGCCCAAGTAGAGGTCATTGTGCTTCATGGAATCAGTCTCCCTGCCGGGCAATTTGGTGGGGATGCGGTGATTCGATTGTTCCTTAATCAGCTCGATGTCAACGCGCACCCCAGTTTTTTCCCGCTCAAAGGACTCAAAGTCTCGGCCCTTCCAGTCACTATGCGTGCCTGGCATGCCGGAATTTCCTCTTGTCTGGGCCGGACTGCTGTAAACGACTTTTCCATCGGTGTTGAGCTTGAAGGAACTGATACAAATCCCTACGAAGAGGCCCAATATCGGTCTTTAGCCCGACTCAATCAGTCATTGATACGGGAATTTCCAGCGGTAACGGCAGACCATCTCTTCGGGCACAGTGACATTGCACCCGACAGGAAATCAGATCCAGGGCCATGTTTTGATTGGGCGCAGTGCCGTCGCGATGCGGTGATATTGTCTTGAGGTGTCAGCATTAAACAGGGTGTTAACTCGAGTCGAGGCAGTTCATGGAGCTTTACGTTCATGGTGCCACAGGACGTCAGAGTGTCCCGCCGCACGATTCAGACTTCGTGCGGTTACAAACAAGAGATCAGACAATCGATTGACGTAAGCAAGGCTTGTTGCTGATACGGGGGTCTCGTCGTTGACGGCAAGCAGACGGCGCTCCACGCGCCGGCAGACGCTCCTGGCCTGATGACAAAACGCGGCACTTCGACAGCCGCCCGGCAGGATGAATTCTTTTAGTGGCGTCAAATGCGCGTTCAGTTTGTCTAGGGTTTCTTCTAGGCGGGCCACATCTTGAGTCTTAACCAGGCTGTAACCGGGGATGCTGAGTTCGCCGCCAAGATCAAACAAGGTGTGTTGAATTCCGGTGCAACACTGATCAATGTCATCAGGTAGATCTTCGGTCATCAATAGGCCAATAACGCTGTTTAATTCATCAATCGCACCCATAGCTTCTACTCGAGGATCAGTTTTCGGCACTCGTGAGCCGTCTCCAAGGCCGGTGGTGCCGTCATCACCGGTACGTGTATAGATTTTGCTTAGTCTGTTTCCCATCTGTCAGTACTCCTGGCGAGTCGAGGTAAAAGTCGGCTATATCAAGTATCAGGTTGATATAGCAACACTCTGAAGTCATTAACATTTGTTCGAGTTGGGCCGGTGGTAAGGTTGTCGCCGATAGCGGAAAAAAATTGCCCGACATCGTTTGTTTCGAGTGCGTCAGCCGCATCGACACCAAGAAGCGCAGCGCGTTGTAGGGTATCAGGACTAATCACAGCGCCTGCGTCATCGTCGCTACCATCTATTCCATCGGTATCACCCGCCAGCGCCCAGATCGTGGGATCGGCATCGAGTTCTAACGCCAGCGCGAGGAGAAACTCTCGGTTTGGTCCTCCGCGGCCCTGACCGCGCACAGTCACGGTGGTCTCGCCACCGGAGAACATAACGAGTGGTAGAGTGGGGTCGCCGGCGATGTATTGACGAAACTGGGCAGCGTGATTAAGTGCAACTTCGCGCGAATCGCCCTCGATCTGATCGCCAAGACTGATAACCCGAAATCCCCGCGACTCGGCCAGCGACATTGCTGCTGTTAAGGACTGTTGTCCCGATGCAATAATATGATGGCGCGTTTGCTCAAAGAGTGGGTCGTCAGGCCATGGGGTTTCCGAGACACCGCTCTTGAGCATATCGGTTAGCGTGGAGGGTACATTGATGTTGTAGTGTTGGAGGATGTCCAGTGCATCGGTGCAACTGGTCGGGTCGCCGACAGTGGGGCCCGAAGCAATCACCGCAAGGTCATCTCCGGCCACATCAGAGATAATCAGGCTTTCGATGCGTGCCCCATGCGCCGCTTCGGCCAGGCGTCCTCCTTTGATGGCTGAAAGGTGTTTCCGCACGCAGTTAATCTCGGTGATTGCAGCGCCCGACTTTAGTAATTGCAGATTAATTAATTGTTTATCTTCTAGGGATACTCCAAAGCCCGGTAACGTCAGGAGGGCCGACCCGCCGCCCGACCATAAGCACAAAAGGAGATCGTTCGGAGTCAGGGATTTTGCAAGGCTGAGTAGGCGCTGAGCCGTTGTCTGTCCGATTGCGTCCGGTATTGGATGTCCCGCCTCTACTACATCGATTGAGTGGCAAGGTGAATCATGTCCGTAACGTGTCACAACAATGCCCTCCATTGGCCCTGGTGCGGCGGCTTCGACGGCACTCGCCATGGCGGCCGCTGCTTTTCCCGCGCCCACCACAACCGTTTTGCCGGCCGGAGGTGAAGGTAAGTAAGGTCCGACAACGTGATGTGGGGCTGCGGCACTGACTGCTGTCTCAAACAGACGGCGAAGAAAAGTACCAGGATTTGTCATGTTCAGGATTTCGAAGGGTTGGCCAGTTGTAAAACATTGATAGGACTACGAGTCGGCACCTTGTACTCCTGGCGAGTCAAGGTAAAAGTCGGCTATATCAAGTATCAGGTTGATATAG